>RCNB010000800.1_pt1 | contig 20483 bp, 22 predicted proteins | sample 2041321 | NCBI WGS metagenome assembly RCNB01 (sample SAMN09708232, study PRJNA481090) | Marine sediment metagenome, whole genome shotgun sequencing project. | reverse complement strand
GTTCGAGATAAACAGATTGCACAGTCGAGCCGCAGCCCCGCTACGCAAAACGAGACGACCCGCCAATACCTGAGTCGCTGCGGGCACGTGTTGACTGAGATCGGTCATCACTCGCGCCGACACGCCAGCCTTCGCCGCCTTGCTCTTTTCTGTCGCTGCCATGATCGATTTCAATCGTTCGATCGGGTCGTCGACATCCGTATAGATTGGCACGGTCATTGACGTGAGATGATTGCCGGCACTGCCACCGCCGAAGTCGGAGCGACGACGAACATTGATCGGCACCCAGGCGACCAGCGAATCTTCCGGTAACTCGTCGTGGCGCAGCAGGTATTTGCGTAATCCGCCACCACAAACGGCCAAAACGACATCGTTGATCGTGCTACCGGGAACGGCAACACGTATAGCTTTCAGGTCGCTAAGAGAGATCATCGTGGCGTCAAACGACTTGCTCGACGACACCGTACCGTTAAAGCGAGTATCAGGAACGCGATGCTCTTGTTCTGTCGAAAAACTTAGTGCGTCCTGAGCAAGGCCGTAGAGATTGGGGGCGGCCCGCATAACAGCATCGACAATTCCGACCGGCGAACGAACAGTATGCCAGGCAGCACGGACACCCATATCCAGCAAGCTCGGTGTCGGACTGCGCCGGAGTTTGGCTGAATTTAGTGGAATCGCCGGTGTCCCCTCATCATCGCTATCAGCCAGGGCGCCAAGGAAATCCGCAAGCGATAATGCATCAGCAGCGGCGTGGTGAATTTTCGTGGCAATAGCGTAGCAACCCTTGGGCAGACCCTTAATGTTGTCGAGTCCTTCGACGACGTACATCTCCCATAGCGGGAGACTCATATCCAGCGGTCGTGAGTGATAACTCGCCATGTGCTTACAGAACTGGCGCCAATCGCCTGGCTCCGGCAACCGGCCGTGTCGCACATGATATTCAAGGTCGAAATGTCTGTCGTCTACCCAGTAGGGGAAATCGAGCTCAAACGGCACGCGAACAAGCCGGCGGCGGAACGCCGGGTTCATGTGCAAGCGTCCTCTGACATGCTGAAGAATATCTTCGAAACGAACCGCCTTTTTCCTGCCACCTGCGGCAGGATCAAAAATGGCGATCGACGTCATGTGTGTCGGGCTCTCGTCAGACTCCAGGTAGAGGAACTGCGCGTCTTGCCCGCTTAGTTGGTCCATTAGAACGACTCCGGTTCAGTTTTCTTTTGATCCAATGCCTGCAGATACTGATCTCGTACATCCCGGACATGCGTATCGATAGAACTGGCTGACCATTTACTCGTATCAACCGGCGGAAGCACTTCGACATCGACTGTACCCGGGTGAAACATCATGTCCCCTTTCGGCTGAATGTCATTGGAGTTGTGAATGACGATCGGAATGATTGGCACGCCAGCCTGAATCGCAAGATGAAAGGCCCCTTTCTTGAATTCGGCAAGCCTGCGCGTCGATGCTCGCGTGCCCTCAGGCGACAAGCAAACTGATTTTCCTTCGACGCGCATAGTGTCTACAAGTGATTTCAGCGCTTCGATCGCACCGGCGGAGTCCTTTCTGTCAATGAGCACAATACCAGCGGACTCCATGACTCTACCGAGAATGGGAATATCATGTATCTCGTGTTTGCCGACTCCGGTTATGTCACGACGCATCAATCGCGAAACGATGACCAGATCGACGTTACTCTGGTGATTGAATATAAAAACCGCCGGGCGATTTGACCACAGATGTTGCTCGCCAACGACTTTGAGATCCAGCCCAATCAACGCGCTGGCCGTATCAGCAAACAACGATATCGAGAAATTCAACGCGTCGCGTCTGGACCCTGTCAGCGCCCAGATAGGAAAGCCTGCCAGAAAACTGCCAACCATACTCACCGGCATCATCGCTGAGCGCAGAAAATCGGCGATATGGGGTTGACCGCGACTTCCGAATCGACGCACCGGCCAACCGTGCCGTTCAGCGGCAGCAAGCAACCTGTTATTCGGGTTCAGTGGCCGTGGATTGCCAACGCGCTCAAGCAGCTCGATATCATCATAGCTATCGGAATAGAAAAAGCTCTTATCCAGATCGGCCCCGAATTGCTCCGCGAGTGACTCTGCCGCTGTGACTTTGCCCGGGCCGAAACAGGCCGGCTGTACGATAGCGCCAGTGAATACACCGTCCTCTACCTCAAGTTCAGTACACAGAACGTTCTCGATGCCGAGCTCCCTTGCCGCCGGCCGAACCTGGTACGGTGTCGCCGATGTCACAATCGCAACGGTGTGACCCTTCTTCAGGTGCGCTTGCACCAAAGCACGCGACTCAGGATAGATCAGTCGAGCGATGTGCGACTCAAACAGCTCCTCACCGAAGTTCGCGTAGCTATCCTCTCGAATGCCGCGCAAGAACTGAGACGCCGCAAGCATCATCGCCGAGAAACCGAGGTTTCCAAGACCAAAACTCGCCATTGCGCTCAGTAGTTCCACCAGTTCGCGGGGCGACAGGTGGCCTCGCCTGATTTGCTCTTTGATGAAGGCCATCACTGAATAGCCCGAAATGACCGTTCCATCAAAGTCAAAAAACGCGCCGATCTCCGGGCCGTCGGGCAATTCCAGAATCTCGGCAACGACGTCCTGATGCGGCGACATACCAAACCTCCTTTGGGCCGCTAGGCGCACATAGTCGCTCGTCCATGAACGACGCTAATTGTAGTCACAACGTTTGGGACTACTCCGATCAGTCGAAGGCTAACGAATGAGCGGAGTATCCCTGCGCGCTGGTGCTATTGCACCGGTACTGGTAAAGCGGCCTTTTCACTGGACACTCTTTTCTTCGATACCCTCTTCTTCGATACCCTCTTCTTTGAAACCTTCTTCTTCGCTACTTTCTTTTTAGCGACCTTTTTCTTGGATACCTTCTTCGTTACTTTCTTTTTAGCGACCTTTTTCTTAGCAACTTTCTTCTTCGCAGCTTTCTTCTTCGCTACCTTCTTTTTGGGCTTCGATTTCTTCGATAACTCACGCTGAAGCTTCGCCAAAGCCCGGTCGATGCCCAGAGCATATGTCAGATGTTTTCGGGCATTGTTAAGATCATCCATTACCGGCACGAGATCTTTGCGCAATTGATTAGCATCTTTCTTTGCATCGTCCAGAACTTTCGTCAGGGCGCGAACTTGTTTCTTTAGTTCACGTTCGGCTTTTTTCGCCGTGTTATTCGCCAGGCGCTCAGTCTTTTTCTGCAACTGAACACGTGTTCGCTTCGCACGGGCGTTCACCTGATTAAGTTCCTTACGTAGACGTTTTCGTTGTCGGTCCAACTCCTTGGTCGCACGTTCGGCCGTCTTAAGAAACATTTTCTTGGCCTGTAGCAGGTCTTTTTCGAGATCACTCAGTTCGTAGTTCACAGCAGTATTCCTCAATGTTTGGACGAGAATCCGAGTGTGACATTAGCAGTGAATCATGCAGATTAGTGTAAGGGAATACCGCATTGTCGCTACATTTTTTCGCCAGATCGCGAGGGCGGAAACAGTTACACTGGAATCCATAATATCGCTTGTTGAATTGCGACAATTCGCGGGAGACAGACCATGGGACGCTGGCGCCCGCCACGACCGAAATCATCGCCATATATCACACCGGACGGTTTCGCTGCATTGCAGCAAGAGTTAAAGAATATATGGCTGCGGCGCCGAGATGTTGTAAAGGCTTTGGCCGCAGCCGCTGCCGAAGGGGATCGCTCGGAGAACGCCGAATACATCTATCGAAAGAAGGAGCTCGGCGGCCTCGATTATCGGATTCGCTATTTACAGAAGCGCTTGCCCGACCTGAATATAGTCCGCGAGGCACCGAACACGGACGCGATATACTTTGGCGCCACCGTCGAAGTGAACGATGCAAGCGGAGATTCGAAGACGTACAGAATTGTCGGCCCTGATGAAGCCGATGCCAAAACGTCCTCGATAAGCATCGACTCACCGCTGGCAAGAGCGCTGCTGGGGAAGCGTGTGGATGACGAAATTATCCTGAAGACTGCCGAAAAGACAGCTGAATTGAGTGTGGTATCGATTACATATTAGGGGACTCATCGCATGGCCATCAGCAATACACTTTCCACCAGCTCGAACGTCCGTTACGCCACGGGCTCGATCATGTATTTCGCGCAGGGAATTCCGCAGGGATTGATTGGCATCGCGATACCGGCCTGGCTCGCAAGCCTCGGTGTTAGCGCATCCGAGATCGCCTCCTACCTGGCAGTTATCACATTGCCATGGGCATTTAAGTTAGTTACCGGTCCGTTCATGGATCGCTTCGAGTACCTTCCCATGGGCAGGCGTCGACCGTGGGTAATCGGTGCACAACTCGGCCTGTCTTTGTCTTTGCTTGCGCTGATGTTGGTGGAACGGCCCGCTGAACAAGTCGGTTTGTTGATGTTGATCGGCGTACTCATCAATACATTCGCCGCAACGCAAGACGTCGCTGTCGATGGCATGTCGATCGACCTTACGCCCGTGCGGGAACAAGGCCGTCTAAATGCGTTCATGAGCTTTGGCAAGGCCGTCGGCTGGGGCGCGACCGCCGCAGTGTCAGGTGTGCTGGTAACGACCTGGGGATTGCAGGCCACCGCTATCATCGCGGCGATAGTCGCAAGTATTCCACTGTTGGTCATTCTGTTCGTGCGTGAGCGCAAAGGCGAACGCGCCTTGCCCTGGACACGCGGAAAAGCGGCAACAGCACACAATGCAGGCTCTTCGTTTAGTAGCGTGTTCAGCGGCATCAACGAAGTGCTTTGGGTTCGCAGCAGTCTGATCATCATGGCGATCATGTTTATGGATGGATTGATTTATGGCTACGGTCAGGCACTAATGCCGATCGCTGCCGTGAATCTGTTTGGCTACACGACAGCTCAATGGTCTCAACTCGTTGCGATGATGGGTCTCACCGGCGCCGTTCTCGCACTGGCGGTTGGACCCATCATTGACCGCATGGGCGCGAAGCGCATGCTGTTCCTGGCGACATCGCTGGTCGCGATTCACGCATTGATGATCGCTCAGACGCAGCACCTCTGGGAAGACACAACTTACGTTCGAGTCATGCTGTCGCTGTGGGTAATGATGCTACCGGTCGTCATGGTCTCGGTCATTGCGCTCGCGATGGCCATTTGTTCAAGCAGCCTTTCCGCAACGCAGTTCGCAATCTACATGTCGGTCGCCAATCTCGGGCATGCCTTTGGTTCCAAGCTTTACGGGTCCGTCTCGGAGCAATCGAACTACTCACAGTCCTACATGCTACTCAGCACGTTGGCTGCTGTACTTATCGTTATCGTCCTGTTCTATCGACACCGTGACGAACATAAGCACACGCCACACCACACCATCATCGTTGGTGGTGCTGAGGCCGGTTCATTTTGGTCGGGTGCCATGCGCTGTCCGAAATGCAGAGCGGACATGGATCAAATTGAGTTCGATGGGACCGAGATAGATCGGTGCAAGACTTGTGGCGGAATCTGGTTTGACGCGGGCGAAATCGAAGTCATGAGAGACAAGCAAGCGGCGGCGGCGATCGACACTGGCGACGCAAGCGTCGGCAAGAAGAGTAATGCGATTGATGACTATCCCTGCCCGCGCTGCAGCGGCGCGATGGTGAAAGTCGTCGATCCACAGCAAACGCATATCTGGTACGAGACCTGTAGCGCCTGCAGCGGGTCCTTTCTTGATGCGGGTGAGTTGCTCGATATGTCAAAGCTGACCATCGCGGATTTCTTTAAGGGTCTTGTCACCCCGGAGCGCAAGTAGGCGCGACAGGGCTTTAGGCGGTTTACTCTCTTACCCGCTCAAAGCGCTCGGTGCGCCCAAGTAGCGATATCCCTATGTAGCCGCGCGCCCATAGCACGCCCGGTTCGTCGTCTTCGAACCAAAGACGGCATTTGTAGGTTTTGCCACTCTTGGCATCGTAGATGGTGCCACCGACCCAGCGTTCGGACTCTTTGTCGTAGTTGAATTCGGACAGCAGGTCGACACCGACAATCGGGCGACTCCGAAATTCCGGATTCGGGTTTTTCTCGTCGAGCTGGCCGGGAACATCGTATGAGATAACCCGACCGAAGTACTTTTTGTCCTTTTGGTAGACCTGCATTTGTCCGTCTTTCTCCGGCAGCCAATAGACACCCGGCAAAGTCGTCGAGCTTGGCTCTGCGGTAGCTATTGTCGCCAATAGAACCAGACAAACGGCGAAGTACTTCAAGCTGTCGACGCTCCCGCTACTCTTCTGCTGTCCCGTAGGCCTCTTCGTAGGCCTCGCGCTCGATAACCACAAACTCGCGGAAGTTCCCCTGCATCTCCCAAATACCGGTAAAGCCCTTCGGAACAATGAGCGAATCACCGGCGACGAACTCGTGTGCAACGCCGTCGGCGTCGGTCAGTATCAGCTTGCCACTCAATATCGTGACGTACTCGTCGAAGGAATAAGGCTCATCAATCTTGAACGTTGCGGGACTGTCTTCGTAGACTTCCAATATCAGTTGTTCGCCATAATGTAATACTTCGCCGCGTGGTTGATGTGTGCCATCAATGACGTCTTCGGGCGGGATGAACTTTTCTTCAGCAGGCAAGTTGATGCCCGCGAGTTTTTCAGGATCCATTTTAACCGGGGTGATAGCGGCGGACTCATCCGCCGAGACATTGAGAGTTAAGATCAGTGCAGTGAATATCGCGGCCATCGTACTTTTTGCAAGAATAAAAGCCATTCGATTGTTCATTATTGAGTCTCTCCTATCTGGCGTCGTTCATAAGCGTCGCTGTAGCGAATGATTTTCCAGGTTCCGAGCTTATCGCCGTTCTTGAACTCCGGGCCGCGAGACGAAACCTCCAACATAGCCTGACCGATTTGAGTGGCTCTCACCGCCGACTTCACTGGCGCGAAGAACCAATACAAAAGGTTTTGTCCCAGATGCGCCTGTTCTTTAGTCGGCCCGATGTAATCCGGCCGATAGGCAATTACGCGAAGCACGCTCCCTTCTGCGAATCCGAACAGAGCCTTCTCCGCCCGCACCTTTTCGCGCGCCCACATCATGCCGGAGTCCTCGGATATATCGCTGGAGCTGATGTAATGGAACGAAAGGTCCGCTTTTTCGCTGACGCTCAACCATTCGGTGACGAACTGCAGCGGGAAATCCACATGAATCATGCCGTAGGTTTTCTCGTCCACACCGACGGTGCTCGTCCCGATGGCCCAGTAAACGGTGTCGACTTCAGCCATGGTCTCGTGAATTGCCGTGTAATCGAGGTAGTCCATGTGCAGCGTCAGCTGCACTTTGCCTGCGGCGACACCGGCATCGATTCTTGGTGTCGTATGGCGTGTGACAACGTGAATTTTCGCGACATCAGAACTCGCCAAAGCGGCTTTTAGTATCCCGTCACCGGCGGTTCCACTCGCACCGAAAATCGCGATTGCCTCGTGACTAACGAGTGACTCAGTGGGCGAAACAATCGAGTCGTCTCTAATCGCGAGCATGACGGCGGCTGTAACGTAAAGCAGCACAAACAGGATAACGGGCGTGAGGAGAATCGTTCGGAGGCGAGGAAATTTCATAGCGCTGAATGCTATCACGGGGTTACGAGCGTATTAACGCCGATCGATAGCGGCGCTTCGCTAGAGCTTGACACAGGCGTGTGCCATATGTACCATGCTTCTCCATGGTACATATGGCACAAGAACTGTTATGCAAATAATCATCAATTCTGAAGACCCGAACCCACCGTTCGCACAGCTAATTGATCAGATAAAACAAGCGGTTAGCGGTGGGGAGCTCAAATCCGGCGACCCACTACCCTCTATTCGACAGCTGGCGAACGATCTGGAGCTGAACAGCAAGACGGTGGCCAAGGCCTACCGTCTCCTTGAGCGAGACTCGGTCATTCAGTCTCGCGGCTATCGCGGCACTTTCGTTCATCCGGATGGCATGTCGAACAGCTCGGTAGACCTGAACTCGTGGGTCGTAGAACAACTGCAGGACAAAATAGCGGCGTTTCGAAAAGCCGGGGTCACAGACCCTGAAATTAACAACGCCTTTCGAATCGTCATGAACGAACAAACCCACTAAGGAGGCTGAATCCGATGGCCTGGTCAAACACTCTTTTCTACATTGCTTTTCTGAGTCAGATTTTTCTGATGTCCTACTATTTTCCCAAAAAACTATTGGAGCGTATGCAGCAGGTTCTGACATCCTATCCGCCGGAAACCTATTCCAAGCTCTATCCGAAACCCATTGAGTACTACAAAATGGGTCAGCTGGTGTTCAAGTATGTCTATCGATTTATCTTTTTACTGGGCCTCGTGATCCTTGGCGCCGTGATGTTCCTGGTAGATCACAGTACTTTTGCTGACGATGGCTTCATTTCGGAAGCCTGGCCAGCGGCGTTCGGTATGATTCAATTCCTGCCGTTATTGTTCGTTGAGCTTTCCGAGTTCAGCAACTTCAAACGGATGCGAGAAGCGAACGCGGCGTCCACGCGAACCGCGGACCTGCGACGACGCAATCTTGGCGACGTGGTCTCACCTGCGCTGCTCGTTGCAGCCGTATTGTTGTTCGCTGGCGCAATAGTCGCCGACCTGATCGCGCATGATTTCGCGCCCACCTGGGAAAACGGCGCGTTTGGGCGTGCGATCACCTTGATAGTGAGTAACGGACTAATGGCGGCGATAGGTTGGTGGAACTTGTTCGGTCGTAAACTCGACCCCCACCAGTCTTCTGAAGACAGATATCAACGCGCAGCGGTCACTGTCAAATCACTGCTCTACATAAGCATAGCTATGAACCTGTTCATCGGAGTAACGGCCGTCGATGACCTGTACAACCTGGATTTTCTTGATGCAGTGATCATGAGCATCTACTTTCAGGTGATCGCGTTGGTATCGGTGGGCGTCCCAATGAACAACATCCGACTCGAAGAAATAGACTTCGACGTTTACAAGAGTGATGCGGTGATCACATAGGCAAACCTGCACGGTAGTGCTCGTCTCAGAGGCGCTGACTAAACGGCCAAGTCAGATGGGCGACTAACGACTCGGGTATAGGTTCGCCGGAACCGTGAGGCGCGCCGGTAGGCTCTTCGTAAGTTCCGAACAGCGCATCGAAAAAGGAAAACATCCCTGCGAAATTTTTGCCGGGACCGACTTCGTGATGCGCGCGATGATGTACTGGAGATACGAACACTTTTCTGAACGGTCCGAAATCCCAGGTGACATCGGCATGAATCAGCGCAATGTGGAGAAACAGAATCGGGCCCGTCGCGAAGATCATTTCGGCTGAGAAGCCGGTGATGAACAAGGCCATCCCGACCAGCGTATTATCGATCATGTCATCGACCGGGTGCATTCTCGCCGCGGCAAGGGCGTCGAGTTCTGTCGGCGAGTGGTGAATTGCGTGGAAACGCCAGAGGACCCCACAATGGCGCATCCTGTGATTCCAGTACCCCGCGAGGTCGGCAAGCAACAGAGCTAGTGGCAACTCGATCCAGAATCCGACCGACAAGGTCGGTCGATCAACCACCGATGCAAGCAGAGCAATTCCACCCAGGGTTGAAAGCCGCGTCAGCAAACCGGAGACCATTGGCGTGAGAAAAACCCAGTAGGTCACGTCCAGCCAACGCTGTTTGAGCAAAGACTCTTTCATCCCCGCCGCCACGGATCAAGATAAACGCCGCGATACGTCGTAGTGGCCGGCGTGCCCGCCACTCCGTAGCTCACGTTATCTTGCGGTGCACAATACGTCCGCAGTAAGTGGTCCCAGAGCATCGTAACGCCCCCCATGTTCACAGCTTGGTGTTCGGGTTGGCTGCTGTGGTGCATACGATGTACCGCTGGCGTGTTGAACAGTCGATCCAGGATACCGAGCCGACCGATAGACTCAGTATGAATCCATGCTTGGTAGTGCAACACGAAAACCTGAAAGCCGACGATTAGCAGAGGATGAAAACCGAGGAATATCCAGGGAATATAGAACAGAGGCGCGGTGATTTGCGTAAGAAAACTGACGCGATACGCGAGCGGCACGTTGTAGACGTCGCTATGGTGATGAGTGCCATGATGCAGACGCCAAAGAAATCGAATCTTGTGGCCACACCAGTGTTCAACGTAATAACTCAGGTCGCACGCGATGAAGGCGGCGAATAGAGACGCAGCATTGATCGTGATACTGCGCGGCGTGAACGCGCCAACGTGTAGATATATTGCCCCCCAGTACGGGGCGAGCAATACAAAGGTCAAGAGATTCGGGCCGAGTGCGCTTAGTGACAGCTTCGCATTTTGGACGGGATAACCGTTCTTTAGCCTGGAAAGTCTCGCGTATTCCCAGACGCCGACAGACAGGCCCGCCGTTATAACCAGCGCGATTATAAGGCCGAATCCGACGCGTAACGAAAACTCACTCACGGCTAAACGACTGACTAACCGCGTTCGCAACGCCGACGTGCGCGCCCGTGAGTTTTTGTTTCGCGGTCCAGACATCTGCGTCGCGTAATAACGTGTTGTACTCACAGAAGGACACCAGCTCGCCACGAGTATTCAAAATATGATGGCAGCAATTCGCGACTCGATCGTAGTCGAAATTGTAACGATCCATAAAGGGCTTGATGGCAACGCCGAACACGTCTCGAGGTCGAATAAGGGCGCGACCGATGCTGGTCAATATTCGACCCAACCAACTTGATCGACCGTCGCCAATGACGGAATGGATTTCTTCCTTGTCGAGAATCGTCTTGTACGCGACTTCGTTCATTACCGACTCAAGGTCGATTCGTTGAGTGATGTTGAAAAGGAGTCCAAACCGACGCGCAAACAAAGTCGTCCATCCACAATTCGGGTGGCTGCAGGGAATTGGCACGAAGTCGGCGCTGGTCACTTGGTCCGGCATTCCACCTGCAATCGCCTTGACGACAGTTGATAAGGTCGGCCTGCACTTATCGTCAATAGGCAGCTCGTACCGGCCGGTATAAAAAGTCGGCAGAACTCCAACTAGGCGAATATGCCGATGCTTAAGGCCCTGCGCTACCACCCAGGCGATCTGCTCTTCGCTGATATCCTGGGCCACCGTCATCGTTAATTGCATGCAAACGCCGAGCTTGTTCAGCGTGTGGATGTTGCGCTCCCGGATTTTGAGGGTGTCTACGCGACGAAGCGCCTTGTTTGTTTCAGCCGAAGAACCGTCGTATTGCAGCAAGACAAGAATCTTGTCCCGATACCTACGCAATCGTTTGGCTATTTCCGGCTTTGAAAATTCCACGCCATTCGTCGGGAGATAGATCTTTCCTACGCCGTCTTGCTCGTACAGCCAATCCACGATTCCCCAGAAATCCGGATGGATGGTCGCCTCGCCCCCCGTTATTTGTACTGAGTCCAGGAATCCTTTGTCGCGAATCAAGTCGCCGATGTAGGTTCGAATCTCATCCATCGAAAGAACTCGATCGCCCTTCGCGTCTGCATAGCAAACGCGACATGCCAGATTGCAGGCATTGGTGACCTCCAGCAGGACGGTGCAGGATTTATTCTCCATCTGGGTATGGTGGTATTCTGCTTCGCGAATAATTTTCGGCTGTGCACTGCCGCAGGCGGACGAGCCTCCACAACAGCTCGAATATTCCGGAATATCGAACACTCGCTCATCGTTGTAACGGACGCCCCAACAGTCCTTATTGGACAAGCGATAGAAATCACTATCATTCTCCACCAGCGATGTCGCCAGGCCATGGTCGCTGCAGCTCGCCGTTAGCCAGACTTTTTTGCCACGCTTGAAGATCAAAGAAGAACAATACTGCAAGCAGGTATTGCAAACGCTGATCGTAGACTTCAACAAAACGTCGCTATCGGCCGATACGAAATGCCGTCTTGCGGCTGCTTCATCCAGTGTCATCAAGAATGAACGTATCTCGTCCTGAATCGTCACCTGCGGCGCCGGAACGTCAAGCATACTTAAGGCCCCACTCGAGCAAGTTGCTTGCGTGACGATAGATGCGACGACGCGCGCGCGGAAACCGGTCCGCATATTGGCTCGTCAGCATCGTGAGTTGCTGCGACGAAAAATCGAGATTCGCCCTTGCCTCTGCCCGGCGGTGCTCATCTAAAACTGAAGTCGCCGAATGCTCCGGCAGCAAATGAAAAACGGCTTCGCGCGTGTACTCAACGTGGTGCGTCTCATCGCCGAACACGATGCCTACGGCCTTCTCCGCGTAGTCACTCGGCGACGAGGAACAGCCTTCAAGATGAAACTCAAGAGACCGAGCAATTCGCTTCTCGAGAAAGTGCAGGTGCGCCATGAAGTTCGCGAGCTTGAACGTGCGCTGGTCTGCATCATCTTGCTCGTCAATTCGGAACGAATGCGGCGTATAAGTTTGAATGATGCTGTTGTAGACCTCAACGAGTGGCAACTCAACGATGGGTTGACCGATCTTCTCTATCACCTTTCGGTACAGCGCGACGTGTTTATCCTCGTCCTGCATGTGACTTTGCATGGCCGACAACAATTCCGGGTCTCGAACCGCCCAGGTAGGAAAGTAGTCATCGGTCCTGTGAGGAAACTCTTCGCCGTTCAGGTAGAGATTCAGGACGAGCCCGTGTAGCACGGGATCACTGCAGATATCACGATGAAGACGACGCTTGATGATGCCGGCGATCAAACGTAACTCATCCGAGCAAACAAGCGCCGAAAACGAGAGCGAACGCGGCGATGAACAATACGATAATGCCGACGATTATTTTGACGATGACGCCGACCCAGTTGGTGGGTTTCGATTCCGGTTGTTCGGGTTCATGCTCCATAAGCGTTCTCCGGTCGTCTAATCTGCCGGCGAGCAGAAAAGGAAATCATGCCAGCCACAATAAGGGCTAATGCAAACCATTGATAGGCCGATAGTCCGTAGAACACCTTTTCCGTGGCACGCAGTGCTTCGGACGCAAATCGGAACGTGCCATAGGCCACCATGAATATCGCGAATAGCTGGCCAGAGAAGCGGCGCTGGCGATAGAGCAATACCATTGTCATGCCGATCGATAGATGGAATGCCATTTCGTAGAACGGGATTGGATGCAACGTGAGCGCCGGTACGAGACTCGCGACATGCCGACTCTCAATAGGCAGCCCCAGGCAACAACCGGCGAACCAGCAGCCGATTCGGCCGATGGCAATCGAAAACGGAAGAATGATGGCGAAACGATCATTCGGTGGACGGTCGTAGCCCATTAACGGTTTGGCGGCTTCTGCGGCAAGGAATCCGAAAAGCAGCGCGCCAACGATCGATCGACCTGAGTACAACAGCGAGGGCCAATCGGAGAACGACCGTATCGGCCATAGCGCATCGCCCATGACGACTGCGAATTTCGCGCCAACGATGGCGCCTAGCAAGGTAATAATCTGAAGATAGTAATACTGGCTTTTCTCGTGCGCGCTGGTGAAATCCTTCGTCAGCGGGAACAGGAATATGAGAATGAACCCGACCGTAATTGACAATGCGTAGATCGGGTTGATCGCGAAACTATCGGTGCCGGCGACTAGATCGTCCAAACCCACACTCCAATACAGAAAGCCAACGCCGCACCGCCCATCATATGCAGTCGTTTCTCGTGAGCATCGAGATCAGCGTGAAAGACGAGCTCGTCAATGACGGCTGCGACAAGCAGAACCACGAGGACAATCGCCGCACCGGTATTCTGACCCACGGCCGCGAGTATCAGGAACAGCAAGACACCCGTGATAACGGTCGCGTGACACGCGCGTTCAACGGGAGGTACGCGCCTGTCCGTGTCGTGAATCCGAAAATCGTATGCTGCGATCGCAATATAGGGGAGCGCTGCGAGGAGAACCCATGGGTTCGCGAATGCGGGGAGAAGCGACATGGTCTCATTCTAGTTTGAATGACAGTCGATTTCACGCGGCGCACCACTATGCGACAATTCGGTACGATGTCGGTCTTCTGGAACGGGTAACAATCATGCGTAAGTTTGTTCTGTTGTGCACTTGTATCATTCTTTCGGGAGATGTCTTGTGCGCAGCGGATACCGGAAACCTCGAGTTGCCCTACTCGGAGATCGCAGCCGATGAGGCCGTTGTATTCTTTCGAACGACGGCTTGGCTGGATGACAACGCCAATGAATGGCACATACCCATCCATGGCTGGATATACGAACCCGAAGACAGCCGGTCCCGGAAGGCGCTTTTTGCGGCAGTACTGGACAGCGAATTCAACCTCGCACCCAGCAAGGCAACAGAGGCGAATTTCGCACGTCGACTGAATCTCCTCATAGGAGATAACGAGCGCGACAAACATATCGTCGTATCCATTGCTGACGAACAACATACTTTGTCAGCTTCCGGAGTTGATGGCCATTTCGAGTCGACACTGGTCATTCCGGCAGCGAAGGTAGAAGAGTTTGTCGAAAACTCGCGCATACCGTACTCGGCGGTGACGAGAAGCGCCGAGTCTCGCGAATTTACGGGGGAAGTAAACCTCGTCAGCCCAACCGGGCTATCGGTCATCAGCGATATTGACGATACCGTCAAGATCTCGGAAGTGACCAATAAAAAGAGCCTGTTGAATCACACGTTTCTTCTGGACTTTGCGGCAGCACCTGGCATGTCCTCGCTTTACTCGGACTGGGCGGAGCAAGGCGTTGAGATCCACTTTGTCTCGTCAAGCCCCTGGCAGCTGTATGCGCCGTTGCAGGAGTTTCTCGACGCTGCCGATTTTCCCGAATCGGCGCTTAACCTGAAATTAGTTCGTTTTCGCGATGAGACGCTTTTAGACCTTTTCAAAAAGGGAACGGAGACCAAGCCCGTCGTTATTGAAGAGATCCTCCAGACTTATCCAAATCGGCAATTCGTACTCGTTGGAGACAGTGGCGAACAGGACCCCGAAGTCTATTCGGCGTTGCTGCGAAAACATCCGGAGCAAATCTTAAAAATCTACATTCGAAACGTCACGAATGAGTCGGCTGACAACGATCGGTTCAAGTCTGTATTCGCGACCATCGATCCCGGCTGTTGGGAGCTTTTCGCGGACCCGCAGACTTTGCAGCTCCCCGAGCTGCTGGTCGAAGCAAGCGTTGACTAAGAACTTTGACTAACAAGCTTTCGTATCGTCCCGACATAGACGGGCTAAGAGCGGTTGCAGTACTGGCCGTCATTGCCAGCCATTTGCCTGAGAAATTCCTCCCGAGCGGTTTTCTGGGTGTCGATGTGTTCTTCGCGATATCGGGCTTTGTCGTCACAGCCTCACTGCTTGGTCAACGGCGGACGACACTCAGGCATCTTTATGTAGGATTTCTCGCGAGACGCGTTAAGCGATTGCTGCCTGCGCTCGCGGTATGCGTTGCTGTTACCGGTTTTGTCGTATTGGCTACAGACCCTTTCCCACGGCACTCCATTCAGACAGGGCTCGCCGCATTGTTCGGTTTCGCCAATATCGTACTGTTCTTCTTCGAGCTCGATTACTTTTCGCCCTCATCCGTCTTCAATGCGTTCACCCACACCTGGTCACTGGGCGTGGAAGAGCAGTTCTACGTCGTATTTCCGTTTTTCGTCTGGCTCTTTTATTTCAGGTCACATAGCGAATCTTTCAAAGCCCTGGGTCGAGCAATGATTCTCGGTGGGCTCGTCTCAGTGGCGATGTTTGCGTGGCTGTATGAGGACCATCAGGCCGCCGCATTTTTCCTGATGCCTGCTCGAATCTGGGAGTTGGGTGTCGGTGCACTCGTATTTCTCGCATCGCGACGCACGCGAGCGGCAAGCTTTCAAAAGCATTTGCGCCGTGCGTCCCCGGTTGCCCTGACTGCGCTGATTGTCTGCTTCTTCGCCCCCGAGAGTTTTGCGGTGCCGGCTACAATAGCGGCCGTTAGTCTCGCGGCAGTGTTGCTCGCCAGCGATGGTCGGTCATCGGCAGCTCGCGTCCTGACGCTACCGCCTGTCGTCTACGTTGGAAAGATCTCTTACTCTCTCTATTTATGGCACTGGCCAATAATTGCCCTGGGTCCGATCGTACTTGCGACTACCTGGCGATCGTCAGCCGTCTACGTGGTCGCAATGGCCGTCGCCGCGATAATCTCATTTCACTCGATCGAAAAGCCCGTGCGCTACAGGGTCTGGACGACTCGCAGAATACGCGACATCGGCTTGGGGCTGGCCGGCAACCTGGTAATTGGCGCGATTTTGCTTTTTGCCATGATAAGGACCGACGCAGACCCGGCGTCAACGACGATTGCGCTTCATCCTCCACCCTACCTGCCCATTATTTCCAACGGAAAATCACACGTATTGCATTGTGCGCTCGACGGAGGAAGCCGGTTATTCAAGCCGGACACGGTCAGCAATTGTACGGTCGCACCGAAGTCGGACATGCCCATGATCTGGGCCATGGGAGACAGTCATTCCGGGCATTTGCAGGGCATGTTGTTCGAATTGCATGAGCGGCTTGGGGTCGGTATTCACCTTGTCGAAACGCCCGGCTGGAGCTTCCCATTTCCGGCGGGTAAGGAGTTCGCCCCGCGCAAAGAGGTGTTCGACAGTATCTCCACGCAGTTCAAACCCGGCGACGTCGTTCTCGTTTCGCGTCTCTTTATTTCGCGCACTCTGCCCAATACGGCTATGGAGATAAGACCCTGGCTCTACAATGCAGGTCGACTCGCGGACGATCTCGCTGCCAGGGGAGTACACCTCATCATCACCGGACCACCGCCTATTTTCCCCTACGACGACATTCGCGAGTGCAGCCTGGACGAGAGAGAGAGCTGTCGATTGGAGAGGGACACATTTGCGCCGCTGGTCGACCAGGTGATGGAGCAGCTGACAGCGCTGGCAGCTAACAGGAGCAATATTGCGGTTTTTGATATTTTCGAGTCGGTTTGTCCGACAGGTGATAAATACTGTTACCCGGACAACGGCAGCAGCTTCCTGTACCGCGACAAGGACCACCTCAACTCGCTGGGCTCAAAGCTTTTGGCTGAACCATTTGTCGAGCTGCTTCGCTCCTCGGGAATGCTCTCGCCGGGACAATAGTCTGATGCGGCGCACGGCGGCAAATTATACCTATCAACACTGTCAGGATTCTTTGCTACGGTTAGCCTGTAAACCTAAAGCCGGATTTCAAATACATTGAAAGAGTCGCTAATCACGCTTGCTAGAGACGCGCTTGGCAGCCTGCGCGATCTGCTGCCGATCGTCTTAGTCATCAGCGCATTTCAGTTGTTCGTTTTTCGCGAACCCGTCACAGGTCTTTTTTCGATCGCTACAGGCGCGCTATTTGTTGTGGCGGGTCTTACGTTCTTTATCTTTGGCCTGCGGCTCGCGCTGTTTCCCGTTGGAGAGTCTCTTGCGAACGCGCTCGCGCGAAAGGGCAGCGTCTTCTGGCTGGTCTTATTCGCATTCTCGCTGGGGTTCGGTACGACGATCGCGGAACCCGCTCTGATCGCTATCGCGGCTGAGGCGGCGCAAGTGGCCGCCGACGCCGGGGCAATCGCCACGACCGACGAAGCAGAACGCAGTTACGCCCTCGGTTTGCGATTGACCGTCGCGGTGGCCGTCGGCGCGGCGCTGGTACTGGGCGTGATGCGAATTCTGGCTAACTGGTCCTTACCGCTTCTCATTATCGCGGGCTATTGCCTGGTCGTACTGCTGACAACGATCGCGCCCAAAGAGATCATTGGCGTTGCTTATGATTCGGGAGGTGTGACGACGTCGACAGTTACCGTTCCGCTGGTAACCGCACTTGGAGTCGGCCTGGCGAGCGCCCTTAGAGGGCGCAATCCGATGACAGACGGCTTCGGTCTGATAGCGTTCGCTTCACTGACACCCATTTTGTTTGTGCTGGCTTATGGGATTGTTCTGCAATGGGTGTGATTCTCAAAAGCGCGATTGACGTCTTGCCCATCGTCGTATTCCTGTTCGTATTTCAGCGCCTGGTAATCGGGCAGCCATTGCCAAATGCTAAACGGATCCTCGTCGGATTCGTTTTTGTTGTTGTCGGACTCGGGCTGTTCCTGCTCGGTCTTGAGCAATCGCTGTTTCCGCTGGGAAGACTCATGGCGCAGCAGCTAACCGACCCGGCATTCCTGTTTGCGACCGCGGGAAAAGCAGTGTCGGACCTGATTTGGCAGGACTACTTCTGGGTATACCTGTTCGCCGGCGCTATTGGTTTCAGTACGACACTTGCAGAACCGGCGTTGATCGCGGTGTCGATGAAAGCAAATGCAGTCTCGGGTGGTGCAATCGGTGTCTGGGGACTGCGCGTGGCGGTCGCTATCGGTGTCGGAGTCGGCGTCAGCCTGGGCTGTTACCGCATTATCGTCGGGCTACCGCTGCACTACTTTATTGCAGCTGGATATTTCGTCGTGATCCTGCAAACCACTGTCGCTCCGAAGCTCATAGTGCCACTAGCCTATGACTCTGGTGGCGTAACGACATCCACAGTGACTGTACCGCTAATCACCGCGCTGGGACTGGGCTTATCCGAAGCCGTTCCGGGTCGCAGCGCACTACTTGATGGATTTGGTCTGGTAGCGTTCGCAAGCCTGTTTCCGATTATCTCGGTGCTCGCTTACGGTCAGCTGGCAGTCTTGAGACAGCGCGTCTCGGTAATTGGTGCCAAAACGCGAAACCCTGAGAAGGAAGAGTAAGATGCATTTTAAACTGATAGTTGCTTTCGTAGAAGACCACAAGACGGATGCCATTATGGACGCAGCCCGCGAAGCGGGTGCAACGGGCTGCACCGTTATTAACAACGCGCGTGGCGAGGGCATTAAAGAGAGTAAGACCTTTTTCGGTCTCACCCTTTCGTCGCAACGCGATGTTGTATTGTTGTTAGTCGAGCAGCACCTGAGTCGTGAAATTCTTGAACATATCGGGGACGTCGGCAAGTTTGACGCAAAACCCGGTACAGGTATCGCCGTACTTATAGACGTTGAAGACGCAGTCGGTGTAATGCACCAGAGTGAAGAACTCGGTGAGGTTGTGGAGGAAAAATTATGAGCACGCGAAACTGGGGCATTGTGCGCGATTGCATGCGCAAAGAGGTGACTGAGGTCGACGGCACGATGGATGTGTTATCGGCTTTGAAGGTAATGAAGAAGAGCGGCGCGACAAGCCTGATTGTCAAACGTCGCGACGATCAGGACGAGTACGGACTGCTGCTGTTTTCCGATATAGCCAGAAAGGTGATCGCCAAAGACCGCGCGCCGGAGCGCGTCAATGTCTATGAAGTCATGGCGAAGCCGGTGCTGACCGTGCGGCCTGACATGCAGATTCGATATTGCGCGCGATTATTCGAGAACTTCGGTATCAGCCATGCACCCGTTATCGAAGACGACAAGATAGTCGGTATCGTCAGCTTTTACCTGCTCGTTCTCCAGGGTCTCATACCAAACCTCGAGTGAAGAAAATCGCTAAGGATTCTTACCACCGAGTACAGCTTCCACCTGTTTTACAGCCGGGTCTTCCGGGTCAGCTGTGATCTGAAAATTGAGCGAGGCGACAAGATCCAGCATTTTGGAGTTCTCGCTTAGTACCTGACCCTGCATTTTGTCCAGATTACGGTCCCGCGCGATTTCCATGAGCTTGCTCATCAGTTGATGCGCAATTCCCCGCCCTTGCCATTGATCTGAAACAACCAGCGCAAACTCGCAACTTTGCTTATCTACATTGGTTGAATAACGCGCCACGCCAATTTGCTCTTCTCGATTGTCGCCAGACGTTACCGCGATCAGAGCCATCTCGTCGTGATAGTCGATTTGCGTGAAGCGCACCAGCATTTCCTGGCTCAATTCGTGCAGTGAATTCATAAACCGAAAATACTTTGCCTGGTCGGAAAGCTCGCGAACGAATTTGGCCTCCATCTCGGCATCTTCTGGCCGGATCGGCCTGATCACGACATCGGTGCCATCATTCAGCTGCGTTTTCGTCACCAGGTGAGATGGATAAGGGTGTATTGCGAGGTGATCGTAAGGGTCGGTCGATGGCTTGGGATAGTCGACGACCATACGTGCATCAACGGCTACGATACCGCTCTCGTCTATGATCAATGGATTGATATCCATTTCCTGCAGCCACGGTAATTCACACGCCATCGCAGATACGCTGAGCAATACGTCGATGAGTTTATCGATGTTTACAGCCGGCATATTTCGGAATTCGCCGAGTAGCTTCGACACTTTCGTTCGATTGATCAGATCGATCGCAAGACGGCGATTCAAAGGCGGCAAAGAAACCGCCGAGTCTCCCATGACTTCAACCGTCGTGCCGCCACTACCGAAACTTATAACAGGGCCGAAAACAGGGTCCCGAATAACCCCGATCATTAGCTCCCTGCCATTTGAGCTCCGGTACATTTTCTCAACGGTAACGCCGGAGATTTTCGCGTCCGGAAGTCGGGACTGCACGTCATCAAGCAATTGCCTGTAGGCGCCACGCACCTCCTGTGCCGAGTTGATATTGAGCCTGACACCACCGGCGTCGGATTT
>RCNB010000799.1_pt1 | contig 20510 bp, 20 predicted proteins | sample 2041321 | NCBI WGS metagenome assembly RCNB01 (sample SAMN09708232, study PRJNA481090) | Marine sediment metagenome, whole genome shotgun sequencing project. | reverse complement strand
CGTTGGCCGGGCAAGCTCTGCACCTGAATATCCTGGAGCCGGTTGCCTTCCTGTGCGCTAGCGATAGCGCCCGTGAAGAGCAGCAGCGCCGCCTGTGCCAATACAGCCAACTTTATCGTCAAAGTGCGACGTCCGGCTGTCGAATTCAATTTGAGCATCATTCCAATAACTCCCAGTTTCATTCAGGTGTCAGTCTGAAAGACCAACCGCGGCATCTCTTTCGATGTAGCCGCCGATTCCATCAGAAATAATTTCTACCACGCCTATTTCTGATTCAGAAATTTCCGTAATTCGTCCGTCATTTTGTCCCATGTAATTACCGGGGATGACGCGGTGAATCAGACCGTCAGACGTTTGTACCAAACCGTACATCGTTTCGTTGATATGCAATGTCCCGACCATACCCAGCGAATCCAGTGGAAAGCTTTCCAGGTATTCGCGACTGCGCTCGACATCGGGTCGAGGACCAGTGCCACCACCCGCTGATTGCGGCGTGTCCGGTCGAAACGGTGAGCGCATGCCTTGTTTGTCCGCAATGTAGCTGAAGACTTCGTAAGGCGTGATTTCCGGTAACGGGTCGATACGGCCGCCAGGGCGCAGCTTGACCGCGTCTATGTACTGGTCGAGGTCGTCCGAACCGCTGCTACAGGCCGAAAGGCCAATTGCGATCACGGTTAACGCCAACCCTTGTCTAATTTTTAGAGAAGTGCGCATCTTAGTCTGCCTCCTCGTCGAGGTAACGGTAGGTCTGAGCGGTAACTTCCATGCTCAGAACGTCGAAATTGCCCGCCGTTTCCGGTGTGATATTGATGTTGTGCAACGTCACGATGCGAGGCAACGCAGCAATTCCGCTGACAAAATTGCCAATCTCATGATAGCCACCCGTCAGACGGATATTGATCGGCTTTTCGGCGTAGAAGTCGCGTGGGACTTCTGACAGCGGAACAAATAATTTCTCCTGCAAGCCAGCCGCAAGACCCGTCTGCGAAATATCAACAATCAGGCTCGGAATTTCCGTTTTACCCGGTAGCTGCCGCAACATCGTGCCGAAAGACTGCTCGATCTGTCCAAGCTGAGATTTGTAGGCATCGTAGTTCGCAGCCTTGCGCTGTTTGTTTTCAAACGTCAACCGCAACTGCTTCTCGTCATCCTGCGCGCGCTGCAACTGCGGTCGTTTGTCCTTGATGATCGTGAACCAAATGCCCAGGCCAACGACGCCCACGAACACTAGTGCTATTACCGCACCGCGAAAGGCACCGGGCCAACGACCTACGTCATTGATATCCAGACTCTGGAGTTCGTCAACGATGCTCATACGTCATCCTCCGGCTCGAACCCTGTCTTCGCCTTCTGCTGTTTCAGGTACACAACGAATTCAGACTGCCGAGAACTGCCGGCCTGCTTCGTCTCTACCCGCTCAACCTCAGGATCGCTTAACCATTCCGACGCATCGATCTGACGCATCAGCGCAGAAACTCGCGTACTTGATTGTGCGACACCGCGAATTTCAACGCGTGAACCAGTCTGCTTCATGCCCGTCAGGTAAACACCTTCGGGAAGTTGGCGAACCAGCTCATCAAACAGATGAACAATCTCGGGTCGACTTTTCTGCAGCTGCTCGATGATTTCCATACGAGCTAGCAGACGTTCTTTTTGCCGCTCCAGACCGTCGATCTCTTGAATGCTCTTCTCAAGCTCGGCGATCTCAGTGGTCAATCGATCGTTGCGTGATTCCTGCGACGAAATCATCTGCGAGTACGCGAGCATCGAAAGCATGATGACGGCGATGCCGACAACAACAGCGCCGCCCATGGCGACTCCGAAATCTCGTTGGCGCTTCTTGCGTTCTGCCTCGCGCCATGGGAGTAGATTAATAGCTGGCATCAGTCAAAACTCCTGAGTGCGAGACCACAAGCGGTGAGTAACGCGGTTGCGTCCTTAGTCACACCTTGTGATTTGGCTTTTGATGAAATCTTCATTTGCCCAAGCGGGTCACCGACTTCTGTCGGAATGCCCACTCGCGACGAAATGACGTCTGAGATGCCTGGAATATTGGCGCAACCGCCACAAACCAGAATCATGTCCGGTTGCTCGCGACCGCCACCTGAAGCCAGGTAGAACTGCAGCGACCGACTGACCTGTTGCGTCATATCGTCGATGAAGGGCTCGAGTACTTCGGGTTGGTAGTTACTTGGCAGGCCACCTTGTTTCTTGGCGCGACCCGCATCTTCCATCGACAATCCGTAGGTACGCATAATTTCCTCAGTGAGTTGCTGCCCACCGAAGTTGAAATCACGTGTGTAAATTACCTTCAGGTCCTGCAACACACTAAACGTCGTGCTACTGGCACCAATATCGACAACAGCGACAGACTGGCCGATTCCGCCATCGGGAATCTGGTGGCTCAATAGTCGGCACGAGTTTTCGAGCGCAAAGGCCTCAACATCGACGACCTGGGTCTCCAATCCCGCAGCAGTCACTGCTGACCGCCGTTGATCCACGTTTTCAGTACGTGTCGCAACCAGCAGAACATCCATGAGCTCCGGGTCTTTATCATTGGGACCAATCACTTCGTAGTCGAAGCTAACCTCTTCCATCGGAAAGGGTATGTATTGGTCTGCCTGAATCTCGACCTGGCCTTCGAGATCTCTCTCGGAGAGGCTCGAGGGCATCTGTATAACTTTAGTAATCGCAGCATCACCGCTTATCGCGACGGCTACGTCCGTGGCCTTGGCCCCTGCGCGCTTTACGGCGCGGCGAATGGCTTCGCCGACTGCCTTGGCATCGACAATCGCTTTTTCATTCACTGAACTAGGGGGGGTTGGCTCTGCTGAATAGGACTCGACGCGATAGCGCTTTCCGCTTTGGGAAAGCTCTATTAGCTTCACCGACGATGTCGTGATATCGAGGCCCAGCAATGGCTGTGTTTTTTTGCCGAAAAGCACGTATTTTTCCTTCTAAGTCGGTAAGTTGCGAGTCAAAACTAGGTCGGACATTAGCAACGCGATTTAACTATATATCAATAAAATGTTAAATAAAACGTGACTTTGTTCACGATCCCAGCATCCCTATGTTAATGACCCTGAAGAGGAACTTCCGTGAACCAGTCGTCGGCCCATCGTGAGACTCGTTATTGCGACGTTAAGCTCATGCCGTCTATCATCAGCCGCCTTACGCCTTTTCTTGAGCCACTGCCCCAAAAAAGCCACTTTTCTTGCACCAGCCGCACATCACCGTAACCTTTAATAAGATGGGCAAACGCCCGTTGAAACCGGGGTGTTTGGCTGAAAACGCTGGTAACTATGCATAATCCAATGGAAAAAAAAGTTAAACCACGTCACATAAGACAGCGAAGGATAGTAAGAAGCCTGATTATTCTCGCGGGATTGGCGCTAACGGGCGGTATCGGCGCCACCGCGGGCGTCATTGGCGCTTATTATTACGTACAACCGAGCTTGCCGGCCGCAGAAACGATCCGGGATATCCCGCTTGAGGTCCCGTTGCGCATTTTCAGCCGCGACGGCTATCTGATCAGTGAAATTGGCGAGCGCCGCCGAATTCCGGTGACCTATGAGGAAGTACCGCTCCACGTCGTTAACGCCTTTATCGCCGCAGAAGACCGACGCTTCTTCGAGCATTCGGGAATCGATTACCGCGGCGTTCTGCGCGCCGTTGCGCGCCTCGCGAGAACGGGTAACGCATCGGGCGGCGGCGGCAGCACCTTAACGCAACAACTCGCCCGGGATTACTTTTTGACTCGCGAGCAAACGCTGAAGCGCAAACTGACTGAGGCGTTTTTGGCGTACAAGATCGAGCAGGAGTTCACCAAAGAACAAATCATGGCGCTGTTCCTGAATAAGATGTTCTTTGGACAACGCGCCTATGGTGTTGCCGCTTCTGCGCAAGTTTTTTTCGATAAAGATCTGGGCAAGATCAATATCGCGGAGGCAGCCACCCTGGCTGGCGTCCTGCCAGCGCCATCCCGGTACAACCCGGTATCCAATGCCGAGAATGCGGAAGTCAGAAGAGCTTATGTCCTTGGCCGCATGCTTGATCTGGGTTTTATCGACGATGCCGAGTATGAACAAGCCATGTCGTATCCACTCGAATCGCGCTTGCACGGTGCGGCTATTGAGCTGAGCGCGCCGTATATCGCCGAAATGGTTCGCAGCCAGATGCTCGAACGTTACGGTGAGGACACGTACACGGCCGGCTACCAGGTTGTGACTTCGCTCGATTCCCGCATGCAGAAAGCAGCCAATTATTCGTTGCGTAACGGGTTGCTCGAATTTACCCGTCGTCGCGGATACCGCGGACCGCAGCGAACGGTGGAGCTCAGTGAAGCGTTGCTGGCTTTGCCGCGCGACCAGTGGCCCGAAGAGGTTTTGGACACACTCGATCAATACGCGCCGGGAGGTTTGTCCCTGGCGCTCGTGGTCGAAGTTCTGGAATCCAATGAGGCCACTGTAGTGTTCGCCGACGCCTCTGAGGCATCCATACCTTGGGCCGGCATTCGCTGGGCCAACCCGTTTATCGATCGAGAAAATTATGGCCCGGCGCCCGAAACCGCCGCCGAGGTTCTGAGCGTTGGTGACGTTATCTACGTCATGCCAACGGCCAACGATAGCTGGGCGCTGGCGCAGGTACCGGAGGCGCAGGCGGCTGTCGTCGCGATTGACCCTTATGACGGCGCCGTCTCCGCACTGACAGGCGGCTTCGACTATACGACCAGCAAGTTCAATCGGGCTCGCCAGGCTTATCGACAACCGGGTTCGGCTTTTAAACCCTTTATCTACTCTGCAGCGCTTGAGCATGGCAACACTGCGGCGACCGTCATTCTTGATGCCCCGGTCGTGATCAGCTCATCGGAACTGGAAGCGATTTGGCGACCCATTAACTACAGCGGTCGATTTTACGGCCCAACGCGTATGCGTGAGGCCCTGGTTCGATCAATGAATCTCGTTTCCGTTCGGCTACTGCTGTTTGAAACGGGTATCGGTAACGCCGTGCGGCACCTCGCAAAATTTGGCTTTAGCGACGCGACGCTTATACGAAACGGCTCCCTCGCTCTCGGTGGCGGTCAGGCATCGCCTCTGGATATGACGCAGGGCTACGCGATGCTGGCCAATGGCGGACATGCGGTGAAGCCCTATATCATCGATTCGATATTCGGACCGGCTGGAGAGACGTTGTTCAGGGCGGAACCCGCGATCGTCTGCGATGAATGTGTACCCGATGCAGCACCCGACGAACCGGACACTGATCTCATCGTTTCTATCGATCCAATTGATCAGGAAATGCTGCTGGAGCAAATGGCTGATGTTGTAGAAACGTATCGACCGGACGCTAACGATGCACCCGAGTTGTTCGAACACTTTAATGTTGCGCCGCAGGCCATAACGCCACAAAACGCGTTTCTGATTCAGGACATGATGCGCGATGTCGTTCGACGAGGCACCGGCGTACGGGCTCGCCGTGAACTCGGCCGCTCTGACTTATCTGGAAAAACCGGGACGTCAAACGATCGACGTGACGCCTGGTTTGGCGGCTTCAATGCTGACATTGCGGCGGTTGTCTGGGTTGGCTACGACGACGACCTGCCGCTCGGTCCTCGCGAGGAAGGCTCCCGCACGGCACTGCCGATCTGGATCGAGTTTGCGCGCGCTGCGCTGCGTAATGTCCCTGAGCACCAAATGCCGATGCCCGAGGGTATTGTGTCCGTCCGAATTGATCGCGACACGGGCTGTCCCGCGCGAGCAGGCCAGGCGAATGTAACGTTTGAAGTCTTTCGCGAAGGTCATGTGCCTGACTGCGAACGACTTCAAGAGATAACCGACCCGTTCAACAATGCGGCGGGCATTGATCCTGTACTTGACGAAAACGCTGAAGAAGAAGCCGACGAGGGCGCCGAACCACTGTTCTAAGCCTATGGGAAGAAAACGCACTAGCGATTCCGAACGTGCGCGTCAGGTCGTCGCGCAGGAAGCGGCGCGCATTATCGTTAACCAGGGCGTTCGCGACTACCGCGTTGCGAAACAGAAAGCCGCGGAGCGCCTTGGCCTCGATGCGCGCGGCGCGCTGCCCGGCAACGCCGAGATCGAAGCTGCGGTGGCCGACCACTTGCAGATATTTGGCGGAGAGTCGCACAACGATCTGTTGCGACTGATGCGAACAGCTGCACTTTCCGCGATGGAAGTGCTGGCAGACTTTTCGCCGCGCCTGGTCGGGCCAGTTCTGGTCGGAACCGCCGATGAAAATTCCGCGGTTAACCTGCATCTTTTTGCCGATAGCCCTGAAATGGTCGCAATGGAAATAGGCGACATGGGCATTCGATTCAAGTCGTATGAACGACGGCTAAAAAGTCGCCGAGGACAAATCGAGATGTACGCAGGCTTTGAATTCAGTCATCAAAACGCTTCGATTCAGGCGACCGTGTTTCCGGTCGACGGAATCCGCCAAGCACCGATGTCACCGATCGACGGTAAACCAATGAAACGAATCGACACTGAAGGCGTCCAGGGTCTGTTGCAGCACGTTTGACTGACGCGCCGCAGGAGCCGCGCCTTGCGCGCAAGACGCTCCTACTAGCGTTTCGAGACGTCGACGTAGTCGCGCGCTGCAGGACCGGTGTAAAGCTGTCGCGGACGTGCAATCTTGCCTTTCGGATCCGCGATCATCTCGCGCCAGTGTGCCGTCCAACCTACAGAGCGGCCCAAAGCGAACATCACGGTGAACATCGATGTCGGAATTCCGAGTGCGCGATAGATGATGCCCGAATAGAAGTCGACGTTCGGGTACAGGTTCTTCTCAATGAAGTACTCATCTTTCAATGCAACCTGCTCCAGCTCCTGGGCGAGGTCGAATAGCGGTGTGTCCTTACGATCGAGTTTTTCGAGAACCTTGTAAGCCATTTCCCGAATGATTGTGGCGCGCGGATCAAAGTTTTTGTAAACGCGATGACCAAAACCCATCAGACGGAATGGGTCATTCTTATCTTTGGCTTTTTCAACGTACTTGCCGATCTGGCTTACGTCACCAATTTCCTCGAGCATATTCAACACAGCTTCATTCGCGCCGCCGTGCGCCGGGCCCCAAAGCGCTGCAATGCCAGCGGCAATCGCAGAGTAAGGGTTGGCTCCCGAGCTGCCCGCCATTCGCACTGTTGATGTCGAACAGTTTTGTTCGTGATCCGCGTGCAGGATGAACAGCAAATCGAGCGCTTCCGCCGCAACCGGATCGATTTCGTAGGGCTCTGCCGGAACTGCGAATAACATGTGCAACAAGTTTTCTGTGTAGTTGAGATCGTTGCGGGGATAAATGAACGGCTGACCACTGTTCAGCTTGTAAGCCGCCGCCGCAATCGTTGGCAGCTTCGCCAAAATTCGATGCGAGAATATGTTGCGGTGAACCGGATTCGATGCGTCCATCGCTTCGTGGTAATACGCAGACATCGAGCCAACAACGGCCGAGAGCATCGCCATCGGGTGTGCGTCATATCGGAAGCCCTTAAAGAAGCTCAACATGCCTTCGTTCAGCATGGTGTGCCTTCGAATCGTGTTGTCGAAGTCAGCAAGCTCGTCCGCCGTCGGCAAGTTGCCGTGCAACAGCAGGTAGGAAACCTCTATGAAACTCGAATGGGCCGCGAGCTGCTCAACCGGGTAGCCCCGGTACATGAGAATGCCTTCTTCGCCATCGATGAAAGTGATGTCCGACTCACAACTGCCGGTGGCTACGAAACCCGGGTCGTAGGTAAAGACACCTTGCCCACGATATAGCGCCCCAATATCGATAACGTCCGGTCCGACGGTGCCCTTTCTGACGGGCAAGTCCATTTCCGAGCCATCCGGGCTCTTCAGGCGGTATGCTTCCTGACTCATGTCTATCCTCTAGTTCGCTGCATCAAACAGGCGGAGCATAGCAGAGCTCCCGGCGTGCCGGGATAGTGGAAAGTCGTTATATGGAACCAAAAGGCCGCCGTCGAAAACTCGGCAGCCGCGATTGGCTCTAGCCCATACCGTATTTCTTGCGGAACTTGTCTACACGTCCGCCAGTATCGACTTTCTTCTGCTTGCCTGTGTAAAACGGGTGGCATGAGGAACACACTTCAATAAGGAGATCCTCGCCGAGGGTCGAGCGCGTATTGAACTCGTTCCCACAACTACAGGTGACCTTGATGCCGTCGTAATTGGGATGAATGTCGGCTTTCATTTTCTGGCTCTCCCGAGCGTGCTACTTCACAAAAAGGGCGCGTAGGATATAGGGAAGCACTGATCACCGCAAGCCCCTAATTGTTATCCACAGAACCTGTGGATAACACTGTGGATGAAAATTGAGTGGATGCTCTAAGCTGCGGTTTTTCAAGCAACGTTGTCAGAATGACTGTTTTCTGTCCAATTTCGTTTATCTAACAAAAACAATTACTTATGAGTGCTTTGCAACGCTGCGAGTGAGATCAAGGCCCTCTTGCGCTGAAAACAAAGGCATCCCCGCTGTCTTGTGCATAAATGAATTACCGTGCTCCCAGCACGACATTGCGTTCTTTTGGCCCGAGGTGAGCGAAGATCGCGCTACCCGGGCGATGCAGAGGCCGGAATTATGCTCCGTCAGACAAGAATTCCGACTGTAAATTATTCAAAAATCGTCCGCCGAGCCCGGTTGGCTTCCAGATGCCCGAATCGCTGCGCTCGATCAGGCCCTTTTCCATGGCCGGGCGGGCGGCCTCGATCAGGTCAGCACCGGACAGACCCGTCCGCTCTACGAAGATATTCTCGGCAAAACCACCATTAAGCCGTAGCGCATTGAGCATGAAATCGAACATCAGGTCGGATGCGCTCAGTACGGTCAGCCCGTCATTCGACTGGGGCTGCTCCTGCGTCACCATATATTGCATCGGGTTTGCCGGCTTTTGGTATCGGGCGACCCCTTGCGCGCCGGTGATCTTCCCGTGCGCACCAGCGCCAGCGGCGAGATAATCGCCAAACAGCCAGTAATTCAGATTGTGGCTGCAACGCCGCCCGTCTCTGGCATAGGCGGAAACCTCATACTGCTCGAATCCGTGCTCGGCCAGCAGCACCTGCCCCCGGTCCTGGATTTCGAACGCGAGATCATCGCTTGGCAGATTCGCAGGCGGACGCGCGTAGAAGACGGTGTTGGGCTCGAGCGTCAATTGATACCAGGAGATATGCGTTGGCTCGAGCTTGATAGCCGCCGACACATCAGCAAGCGCCATTTCGACAGACTGGCCGGGCAGGCCGTGCATCAGGTCAATATTGATGTTCTCCAGGCCGGCAGCTTTCGCGTCTTCAACGGCCTTCACGATTTCCGCACTGCTGTGAATGCGCCCCAACACCGATAAGCGCCCGTCATCAAAGCTCTGAGCGCCAATCGATAGTCGATTCACACCGGCGTCGAGGTAGCCGGCCGGCGAGCCACATTCAACCGTCCCGGGATTGGCCTCCATCGTAATCTCGGCGCCCTCAGCGAGATCGAAAAGAGCCCTGACCCCGTCCAGAATGTCGTTGATTTCGTCGGGTGAGAAAAGGCTGGGCGTCCCGCCGCCAAGAAATACAGAGTGAATCTGTCGACCCGCCGCGAGACCGGACTCCGTTTCGAGGTCTTTTAGCAAGGCATTAATGTAGCGGCGCTTTGGCGTCTCGCTACCCGCCGTATGCGAATTGAAGTCGCAATACGGACATTTTCGGACGCACCAAGGTAGGTGAACATACAGTGATAGAGGAAGCACGCTCATGTCCGCAAGCCTTGATGCAGGTGCGCGTAGAGAGATAGCGGCCACGTCACGAGTAGGTCAGCGTAATTAGCTCAGCGAGCTTTCGCAGTGCCTGGCCGCGGTGACTGCGCGCGTTTTTTTGTTCTTGAGTCAACTCTGCGGAGCTGCAGCCACGATCGGCAACATAGAACAGCGGGTCGTAACCGAAACCGCCATCGCCTTGTCTCTCCCGCAGTATCTCGCCACGCCATTCGCCGTGTGCGACCAGCGGCTCTCCGCCGGGCTCGACAAAGGTCGCTACACAATGAAAGGCGGCACCGCGATCATCAATATCCCGCAATGCGTCCAGCAGCTTGTCATTGTTGGCCTCATCATCACTGTCGATGCCAGCGTATCGAGCCGAAAAAACGCCCGGCGCTCCGTCCAGTGCGTCGACAGACAACCCCGAATCATCGGCGATCGCAGGCAAACCCGTCAGCGTCGCCCCGTGCCGGGCTTTGATCAGAGAGTTTTCGACAAACGTAGTGCCCGTTTCGTCGGCGTCTTCGATGCCGAAATCAGACTGGGCAACGATCTCGATACCGAGCCCTTCAAGAAGCCGGGCGATCTCCCGGATCTTGCCGGGGTTACTGCTGGCCATAACAATCTTTTCTGGCCGCGCCACCACTACAATGCCGCTGCGATCGCCTCGCGCTGCGCTACGATGATGTCCGCGATACCGCTGCGCGCGAGGCCAAGCATTGCGCCGAATTCGTCATCGCTGAATGCATGGCCTTCAGCCGTACCCTGAACTTCGATAAACCCACCGGCATCGTTCATGACAATGTTCATGTCCGTCTCAGCCTCAGAATCCTCGGCATAGTCCAGATCAAGCACCGGCGTTCCGCTGTAGATGCCAACAGAAACCGCAGCGACCTGACCGTACAGTGGGTTCTTCTTTAGTTTGCCTTTGGCAACCAGCCGTTCCATCGCAATCGCGAGGGCAACGTAGGCACCGCTGATTGATGTCGTTCTTGTTCCACCGTCGGCCTGGATCACGTCGCAATCCAAAGTGATAGAACGTTCGCCGAGCGCCTTCATATCCGTTATCGCGCGCAGTGATCGACCGATCAGGCGTTGGATTTCAACCGTGCGACCACCCTGCTTGCCACGAGCGGCCTCCCGGCCGGAGCGGGTATGTGTCGCGCGCGGCAACATTCCGTACTCGCCGGTAACCCAGCCGCTGCCCTTGCCACGCATCCAACCAGGAACTCGATCTTCGATGCTCGCCGTACACAGCACCTGCGTGTCGCCGAAAGACGCCAGGACGCTGCCCTCGGCATGCTTTGTGAAATCCGACACGAAACAAATTTCGCGCATAGTTGCGGGATCGCGGCCACTAGGTCGCATGATGATTCTCCAATGTTTGGTTCCAATGAGCTCGGTTAGAGGCCAAGCCACCTTAACGCGGTACCCGTCGTATTGTCACTGTAGGGCGCGTTCACTTCGAGTGCTTTCATGCTTAGCGTTTTCAGGTTTTCGACAAGATTTTTTTCGCCTGGCGCAGCGATCTGCGCCATATCGTTGTCGCTGAGTCCCGACCAGAGACCGTCGGAGCAAGCCAGCAGTACGTCGCCATGCTCCAGGGCCATTCGGTGGGTGATGCTCATATCTGGCACTGGCGCATCTCCGCCGATACAGCACTCAACAAAGTTGCGCATTGGATGGTCCTGCGCCTCCTCTTCGGTTATCGCGCCTTCCTGAATCAGGACTTCGACATGGCTATGGTCGCGGGACCGAGTGAGAACGGCACCGTCTCTGATCTGATATATGCGACTGTCGCCGATGTGGGCCCAAAACGTACCACCCTCCTGAACCAGACAAATGGCGCATGTGGCGCGCGGCCGGAAATCGACGGCGACGTCCAGGCCAATTCGAACGACCTCGTCATGCGCGCGCGATAACGCCATATAGAGAAAGCCCTGCGGATCAAAAATTGGCTGTGTGGCTGCGACGAAAAGATCCTGCACAACTTTCAGGCCTGTCTCCGCGGCTCGAGCGCCATCGGAGTGGCCGCCCATGCCGTCAAACACAAGCATGAGCGCCGCGTCTTCGGAGACCACGACCGCGGCGCGATCCTGATTGTCCGACCGATCACCCAGAGCTGAGACTTTAGCGTATTCGATTTGCATATTGATTCATGGTCATAAGTGGCCATATTGGTCGACCACAGCTTAGAATGTTGTTCCCGCAAAAAGTGTGAACTACACAGCACTCGCGGCACTATCTTTGGAGACAGGCGCTGATGTTACACAGTATGACAGGCTTCGCGCGAGAGTCCGTGGAAACCGATCTCGGTACGATGACCTGGGAAATCCGAGCGGTTAACCATCGTTATCTCGATGTGCAGTTCAAGTTACCGGAAGATTTGCGTCCCAAAGAACAGGCGTTTCGGCAGCAGGCAAGCGCAGCACTCGGGCGCGGCAAGATTGAATGCGGCCTGTATTTTCGTCGTGCGACAGACCAGCCGTCAGAAATGCAGATCGATATGGAGCTCGTGGAGCTGCTCGGTACACGTATATCCGAGCTATCGGCGAAATTGTCTTCAACGGCCGCGATCAACCCGATCGAGATTTTGCGTTGGCCGGGCGTCATGCAACAGCCTGAAGTCGACGCCGAGCCGCTGTTCGGAGAGGCCTCGACATTGCTGGACAAAACCCTCGCGGCGCTCGATGAAATGCGCGCAAGCGAAGGGCAGCGCATTAGCGATATGCTTGAGTCACGTTGCGCGGACATCGAACAGATTGCGGCAATCGTTCGCAAGCGCATGCCGGAGGTCCTCGCAGCATCTCGGGCGAAGCAGAGGGAGCGCATAGACAAGCTCGACGTTGCAGCGGATCCGGCGCGCCTTGAAGTTGAGCTCGCCTTGATTGCGCAAAAGATCGACGTTGATGAAGAACTCGATCGACTGGAAAGTCATCTGGTTGAGATTCGTGATGCGCTTGGTGAAGGAAAGCCCGTCGGTCGTCGTCTGGATTTCCTGATGCAAGAGCTGAATCGTGAAGCGAATACGCTAGGCTCGAAGTCCGCCGACACCGAGACGACCAAAGCCGCAGTCGACTTGAAGGTCTTGATCGAACAGATGCGCGAGCAAATTCAAAATGTCGAGTAGCGCCAAAGGCAAACGATTGGCAAAGTTGTTCGTTTTTGCTGCGCCGTCCGGCGCCGGCAAGACGACGCTTGTTCACGCAGTCGTCACCAAACATCCAGAGCTACGCTTTTCAATTTCGTACACAACTCGAGAACCGCGCATCAATGAAGCCAACGAAGTCGACTACATTTTTATCGATGAGATCGAATTCATGCAGTTGCGCGATGACGGTGAGATGCTCGAGTACGCGCAGGTGTTCGACAACTATTACGCGACCAGCCGCGGTCAGGTCGAAACTCACCTCGCAGATAATCGCAGCGTCGTTTTGGAGATTGATTGGCAGGGTGCTCAACAGGTTCGCGAATCCATGCCGGATTGCGTGACAATTTTCATTCTGCCGCCGTCTTTTGCTGAGCTGGAACGTCGTCTCCGCGACCGCCGAACGGACAAGCAGCAAGTCATAGAGCGCCGTCTGCGGGATGCGCGAAGCGACATGGCTCATTGGCGGGAATTTGATCACGTCATTATTAATGACGACCTTGACGAGGCCATCACGGCGCTTGAGGCGGTCCTGGATGGCAACGGCGAGGCGTCGTCGACCCGCAATCCAGAGCTGATTGCAGCTGTAGAGCGTATTGTCGCCTAACGCCTTATAGCGGTTGGTTATATGGGCTCGTATTCCGGCGGCCACCTTACTAGAGTCGTGCACCTAACAAACACGAAGGGCTCCGACCCCGTTACGAAGGAAATTCAAACATGGCCAGAATTACGGTCGAAGACTGCCTCGATAACATCGAAAACATATTTGAAATGGTGCTGGTTGCCGCGAAGCGCGCGCGTCGCGTTGCTCACGGTGCCGACCCCATGGTCGACCTCGAAAATGACAAGCCCACTGTCATCGCTCTTCGTGAGATTGCCGAAGGTCTCGTCAACCCGTCGATACTCGAAGAAATCGAGGAGCCGGTAACCGAAAACCTGCTGCAAGCTGAGTCGGTCGAAGACGTACTTCCTGTTCGCGGAATCTCTATCGGCGACGGGGCTCGCCTGCGCTAGCGAAGATACGACGACAGCGACACACTCCCCGATCGGCGGGTATGATCAGGGCATGGATTACACCGCAGCAATTCTGTCAAAACTGCCGGGCGCGAATAGGCGCAACCACGGTGTGCGACGACTTGTTGAAACGCTCCAGTCTTACCTTCCCGCAGATCAGCTCGCAACGATAACCGCCGCCTATGAGTTCGGGGCAAAGGCGCACGCCGGCCAATCTCGAAAAACCGGTGAGCCTTACATAACGCATCCTGTTGCCGTCGCACAGGAGCTCGCGGAAATGCGCCTTGATGCGCAAGCCATCACTGCCGCGATCCTGCACGACACGGTGGAAGACACGTCTGCTTCTCTCGAGGATATCGAAGAGCAGTTCGGCAGCGAGGTTGCGTTGCTCGTTGATGGCGTCAGTAAACTCGATCAAATTGAATTTCGAAATCGTGCCGAGGCACAGGCAGAAAGCTTTCGCAAAATGATGCTTGCCATGATCGAGGACATTCGCGTGATCCTCGTGAAGCTCGCCGATCGCCTGCACAACATGCAGACGCTCGGTGCAATGCCCGCGGACAAGAAAAAACGCATCGCCCGAGAAACGCTCGACATCTATGCGCCGATCGCCAATCGATTGGGAATCAATCGACTGAAAGTGCAGCTGGAAGATCTCGGCTTTAAACACTTACACCCATTCCGCTACCGCGTGCTCGAAACTGCCCTGAAGAAAAGCCAGGGCAGCCAAAGGCAGATCGTTAAGAAGATCTCCGCTGAGTTTGGCAGCGCGCTCGCTGACGAAAGTATTAAAGGCGAGGTCATCGGGCGGCAAAAACATCTTTACAGCATCTACAAGAAGATGGCTGGGAAGAGACGGCTGCTCTCCGATGTCGTAGACGTATACGGCTTCCGCATTATCTGCGACGACGTCAACAGCTGTTACCAGGTGCTGGGGATTGTGCACGGTCTTTATAAACCCATGCCCGGGCGATTCAAAGACTACATCGCGATTCCGAGAATCAACGGCTATCAGTCGTTGCACACCACTTTATTTGGGCCAAAGGGGCTGCCGCTTGAAGTGCAGATTCGCACTCGTGACATGGACCGCCTGGCGGAGTCGGGCATCGCGTCACACTGGATTTACAAAGCTGACGAAAAAACGGATGCGACCCCGCAACGCCGCCCGCGAGATTGGCTTTCCAAGCTGGAGGAGTTGCACCAGTCGGGCACTTCCGAGGAGTTTCTTGAGAGCGTCAAGGTCGACCTGTTCCCCGACAAGATTTACGTTTTCACGCCGAAGGGCGACATCATGCCGCTGCCCAAGGGTGCGACGACCGTCGATTTTGCGTACGCCGTCCATACCGATGTCGGCGACCGCTGTGTTGCCGCCAAAGTCAATCGCGGACTCGTGCCGCTGCGTACGGAGCTGCACAACAGCCAGACTGTCGAAATCGTCACGGCGCGCGGCGCCAAACCGAATCCGAATTGGCTAACGTTCGTGCGCTCCGCGAAAGCCCGAACCGCCATTCGACAACACATGAAGAATCTTCGCTCCTCCGAGTCCGTTGATCTTGGCAAGCGCTTGCTCGATCGATCGCTAAAGGACCTTGGTTCATCACTACGGAAAATCGGTAAGGTTCGAATGACCGAGGCACTCGAGGAGCTCGGTCTGAATAACAACATTGAATTGTTCGAACAAATTGGGCTTGGCGAACGACTAGCGCCCCTCACTGCGCGTTTTCTCGCCGGCACGGGAGAGCCAAGTGCCGACGGAACCGACACCGCCAGCCTGATCATCGCGGGCACGGAGGGTATGGTTGTCAGCTATGGCAAGTGCTGTTACCCGATTCCGGGTGACGAGGTAATGGGATACCTTACCGCCGGTCGCGGCGTCGTTATTCATCGCAACCAGTGCGGCAATCTGTCCAACTTTCGCAAGCAACCGGAAAAGTGGATTTCGGTAAATTGGGAAAAAACTATCGATCGCGATTTTGCCTGCCAGATTCAAACGGATACTCGCAACAAACCGGGGGTGCTCGCCGAGGTTGCGGCAACGATCGGTGATTGCGACTCGAATATTGAACAGGTCGAAGTGTTAGGGCGTCACGAGGACTGCTCGGTACTTTCGTTTCTGTTGCTGGTGAAGGACCGCGTCCATCTTGCCAAGATCATGCGTAGTGTTCGGAATATGAAAAACGTAATACGTGTGTCGCGCGACTGCGCGTGACGACGTGAACAGAACGATGAGCTTCGATATGGGAAATCGACAATGAACAAGCAAGCCATTCACTCCGATGACGCGCCCGCGGCCATCGGCACCTACTCGCAGGCTATTAAGAGCGGCAGCCTTGTTTTCTTGTCAGGCCAGATACCATTGGTGCCGGCGACGATGGCCATCGTCGAGGGTGATTTCGAGGCGCGCGCGAGGCAGGTCTTCGAGAACCTGAAAAATGTTGCGGAAGCCGCCGGTGGCAACCTCAACGATGCGATTAAGATCACGGTTTTTCTGACGGACCTCGACAATTTCGCGACCGTGAACGCTGTGATGGAGGATTTCTTTGAGCAACCCTATCCGGCGCGTGCGGCCGTTGGCGTAGCATCGCTTCCGAAAGGTGTGGATGTCGAGGCAGACGCAGTCCTTGCAATCTGATTCACCGCTAACAAGCCTCAAAGGGGTCGGTCCGGCGCTCGCAGAAAAGCTCGAGAAGCTGAATGTCTATCGGGTCGACGATCTGCTTTTCCTGCTGCCGCTGCGCTACGAAGACCGCACGCAACTGGTAAAAATTGGTGCGTTGGAGGCGGGCGCTCGTTGCCTGACCACTGGTGAAGTTCAGCTCTCCGAAACGGTTTTTCGAGGGCGCCGCAATTTGCTGGTGCGATTGAGCGACGGTAGCGGCCATTTGACACTTCGCTTTTTTCATTTCTCGCGACAACAACAAGCGCAATTTCAACCCGGCGTTCACCTCACCTGTTTCGGCGAGGTACGTCGAGGTCAATCCGGGTTCGAGATGATTCATCCCGAGTATCGCGTTATTCGCGAGAATCAAAACGCCGTCACGAACGATTCGCTAACGCCGATCTATCCGGCCACGGAGGGCGTGCAACAGGGGCGGCTGCGTAGTTTGACTGACCAGGCACTGCAGCAAATGTTAGCCGCACCGCCGCCCGAGCTGCTCCCAAAGGCAATCACAAGCAAGTTGGGGATGCCATCGCTGGCTGATGCGATCAACTACCTGCATCGCCCGCCACCGAATGCGGACGTGCAGAAAATAGTCGCCGGCACACATCCGTGTCAGCAGCGCCTCGCATTTGAAGAGCTGCTGGCGCATTACCTCAGTTTGCGAAACCTGCGTGCACTTGCGGCCACCGAAGACGCTATCGCGCTTACCGACGGCAATGAAGATGTTAGCGGCTTTATCAGCGACTTGCCGTTCCGGTTGACGGGCGCTCAGGACCGAGTTGTAAGCGACATTCTGTCGGATCTCGCCGAACCGCACCCGATGATGCGCTTGATACAGGGCGATGTCGGTTCGGGAAAGACGGTCGTTGCAGCGATAGCGTGTGTGAAAGCGGTCGCCTGTGGAGTTCAAGCCGCGATTATGGCGCCAACAGAAATTCTTGCGGAACAACATTGGCGCAGTTTTTCCGACTGGTTTCGACCGTTAGGCATTGAGCCGGCATGGCTCAGTGGCAGCCAGCGGGTGGCAGCAAGACGTGGGTCACTGCAGGCCATTGCGAGTGGCGCCGCCAAGATTATCGTCGGTACGCATGCGTTATTTCAGGAGGGCGTCGAGTTTAATCGCCTGGGACTCGTTGTCATCGACGAGCAGCACCGGTTTGGCGTTCATCAACGAATGGCGCTTCGCGACAAGGGTGTTTCGACGTCGGGTCATCCGCATCAGCTCGTCATGACGGCGACGCCAATTCCGCGAACGCTCGCTATGGCGGCTTACGCCGATCTCGATACGTCCGTCATCGATGAGTTGCCTCCCGGGCGGCAGCCCGTCTCGACGATCGCGATTCCCGAAAGTCGTCGCGGCGAAATCGTCGAGCGTGTGCGTTCAGCCTGTGCTGGCGGCCATCAAGCGTACTGGGTATGCCCGCTGATCGAAGAATCCGAAGTTCTCGACTATCAAGCGGCGGAAGCGAGCTATCAAATGCTCACCGAAGCGCTGCCGGACCTGCGTATCGGTCTCGTCCACGGGCGCATGCGGCCAGCGGAGAAAGAACGCGGCATGAAGGCGTTTAAAGAGGGCCTGATTCAGTTGTTGGTGGCAACGACCGTCATTGAGGTCGGCGTCGACGTGCCCAATGCGAGTCTGATGATTATTGAAAACTCAGAGCGCATGGGTTTATCGCAACTGCACCAACTCCGAGGACGGGTCGGTCGCGGAGCTGCCCAAAGTCACTGTGTACTGTTATACAAACCGCCGCTGGGTGGAACCGCCAAACAACGACTCGCCGTCCTGCGCGATACAAATGACGGCTTTGTAGTCGCACAACGGGACCTCGAGCTCCGTGGGCCCGGAGAATTACTGGGAACCAAGCAGACCGGTCTGCCGGATTACCGCATCGCTAACCTGGTTCGCGACGCGGAATTGATGCCGCAGGTACAAATCACCGCGGAGGCCTTGCGCAAAGATTCCTCGGATCAGGCATCGGCTATTGTGCGCCGCTGGTTGGGTGACCCCAGCCGATACGGGAAAGTGTAAACTCCAAGCCATGAGCCGATTTCTCGCCCCCAACTTTGCGCCGGAATTGATAAGCCAGCTTCGCAACTACAGCAAGCTGATGCGCGTCGACAAACCGATCGGCGTATGGCTGTTGCTATGGCCTACGTTGTGGGCGCTCTGGCTCGCCGGTGAGGGCACGCCTGACCAGGGCCTGTTTTTGGTATTTGTGCTCGGCGTAATCGTGATGCGTTCTGCAGGTTGTGTGTTAAACGACTACGTCGATCGCAAAATCGACCCTTACGTTGAGCGAACCAGAACGCGACCGATTGCCTCTGGGGCCGTCGCGCCGGTGGAAGCGTTGATTCTATTCGCCGCCTTGAGCCTCATTGCCGTAGGCCTTGCGTCGATGTTGAATCATCCCGCGCAAATGCTGGCGATCGTGGCGGCGGGACTCACGATCGCGTACCCGTTCGTAAAGCGCTACGTGTCCATTCCTCAATTCATATTAGGTGCCGCTTTCGGTTGGGCCGTCCCGATGGCCTTCGCGGCGCAGACTGGCGAGACACCTCAGCTTGCCTGGTTGGTGTTTGGTACCGCGATGATCTGGGCTGTCATTTACGACACGTTCTACGCGATGGTGGATCGTGAGGACGACATAAAAGTCGGGGTGAAGTCGACGGCGATCCTGTTTGGCGAGGTCGACATTTTTGTAATAGCGGGATTACAGCTACTGATGCTGGTTGCGCTGATTTTGATCGGTTACCGCGCCGACTTGAGTGCTTGGTATTACCTGTCCGTATTCATCGCTGGCGCAATGATGGCCTATCACCTGTGGCTCGCTCGCGACCGACAACCCGCTGGTTGTTTTGAGGCCTTCCTGCACAACCACTTTATCGGCATGGTCATTTTCATCGGCATTGTTTTGCATTACACGTTTCATCCGGTCGCCGGTCCACTCTAGTGGCAAGCGCTGAGAAGTTGCTGCTCGAAGCCGAGTTCGCATTTCGCAACATCAGCCCGGGCTCTGCTGACGAAAAGAAATTCACGGCGCGCGCCAAACGTTATGCCTCGAAGCTGGTCCGAAAATACCCGGCCAGCACGGAGGCCAAACAAGCTCACAATATTTTACGTCGCCTCGGTGTTGGCTACTCATCTGTCAAATCGCGATCGAGCAGGAGCCGACTGGCCAGCCGCAGCCCGCACGCCGATCACACGTCGGAAGCGCCACACCGACATGAGCTTAAGACGCCAAAGCAGAGCGCACGCGGCAGCCTTGTCGCTGCCGATGCCCGAGATAGATCTCGACAAAAGCGAAACCTGAGTGAGGACGGCTGGGAGAACATATGGCGCACCTTCCTTGGCCTGTCTCATACCAATAAGAAGATTCTGACCTTCCTCCTGATCTTCGCGCTTGTGGTCATCGGCTTCACGCCGTTCTTGTTGGTGTTCTTCCTGTACTACGCCGCACAGCCCGCTCTGATCCGAAGCCACGCACACAAGATCGTCACCTACTTCGCCTGACAGGCGAAGACACCCATCTCCACCGCTTGGATGACCCTGTTAGTGGGCGCTGGCAGCGGCGAGGGCACTGACTTTCCCGATGCCGTTTCGTAACAGTAGTTTGCCGAGTTGCCTGAGCGTCGCCCCGGTCGTGATGACGTCATCAACGATCAGCACGTGCGCGAACGTAAGTGCGCGTCGTAACGAAAACGCATCTTTCATATTCGCGGACCGCTCGGACGCCTTCAGACCGGACTGAAACGGCGTGGCCTTTTGTCGGACGACACCACGCAGCAAGGGAACACCGAGCTCCTTCGCGACGGGTTTCGCCAGCTCTGTCGCTTGATTGAAACCCCGCGTCATTTTTCGCCGCCAATGCAACGGGACGGGTAGTACTGCGTCAATGTCGTCCGGCAGCAGCGGACATCCGCTACACAGTATTTCG
>RCNB010000798.1_pt1 | contig 20514 bp, 22 predicted proteins | sample 2041321 | NCBI WGS metagenome assembly RCNB01 (sample SAMN09708232, study PRJNA481090) | Marine sediment metagenome, whole genome shotgun sequencing project. | reverse complement strand
TATATAATAAATATTATATACTTTAGAATAAAATATATAATTTAGAGAATGGGGGACAATAATTTTTTAATATCCATCTCTCACCATCCTTCTACTTCCCTCATTCTCCCTACTAAAAAACTTAATTTCATTTTTCAATAGAGCTTATATCGTCCCATTATAGGCTTCTAAGTTTTCCATAAATTAAATATTTGTCTAAGGGAGAATGTTTAAACATAATTAGGTGAATCTCTCTTTTTTGCCTCACAGTTCTTATCTCTTTCATCTATTTTGTCTAATGTTTCATCTATTTCTTTTAATGTTTCTTCCAATTTTTTTGGTTCATAATTGCATTCTTTATCCTGTTTTCCTACGTTTATTTTCTCTAACATTTCATCTACTTCTTTTATTGCACATTCATATTCTTCATCTATTTTCCTATTCATTTCCATCACCTGATACTTCATAGCATGACAAATTGTATCACTGACTATATATAAACCTATCCTGTCAAAATACCAAAATGAAAAAATGGAGTGTAATATAACTTGCCATTATTCCCAGAATATTTAATGAGAATTATATCAATCGAATAATAAATTTGATGTTTTATTCATCAAGATAACATAGATTGATTTGATCATTTTTGCCTTGAATTTATATCCAGAATAATAATAAGAAAAAAATTATTCTAAAAAGTATTTTATTACTAAATATTTAATATAATTTTTTCTAGAAAAGATATCAGATTCATTATTTTTATTCAACATTAAACAATATATATCAGTATTGATTCGCCAAGTAACAGAACATTACTTTCTAAGGTAATATCAAATCATGTTTCAACCTTAATCCATTTTATCAATTCCTTTCTGCATCCAAGACACAGATGAAAATCATATGGTTTACCTCTTCCAGTTTCGACATAATCTATGTGAATTATTGTATCAAATAAATCCCCATATGTCTTTCCACACCGGTCGCATTTTATGTTCATTTTTTTCCTCCAAAACTTTTCCAAATATGTAATATTTATTCAAATAAAAAAATCTAACTTTCTAACCACTCAACGATTGTTATTAAAAGGGAAGGGTAGGTAGGGGAAGGAAGAACATATAAAGATCTACGGGGGCAACAGAGGGATAAGACGAACATTTTTGGAAGTTTTTCCCTACCTCACCAAACATAGTTTCTGTCATGATAACTATTTAAATGTGCTGTGTCAAAATGTCAAAATGAAAAACTGATTTATGTCACTATTTACGAATCAAACAATCAAAAGATAAGCACAAATTTATAATATCAATGGTAACTACATGATGAAAAAAATTGGAGTATGACTTATGATAAAACTAGATTTACATGTACATTCTCAATATTCAGAGGATGGTGCAGGATCTCCTAAAGATATCATAAAATCGTTAAAAAAGAAAGGACTGCAAGGAATGGTTATTACTGACCATAATACTGTAAAAGGTAGTCTTAAAGCAGTAAAAATCGCACCAAAAGATTTCATCGTAATCTCTGGAATAGAAATATCAACAGCGGATGGGCATATGTTGGCATTGAATATTGAAAAAAAAATAGCTGAAAAACTTTCTATTCAGGAAACAGTAGAAAAAATTCTTGATCAAGGTGGAACACCTATTGTTCCACATCTATATAGAAATATGTCAGGAATAAAAAAGGAAAAACTAAAAACAATACATAAAAAAATCAATGCAATAGAAGTTTTTAATGCATGCAGCATGCCAAAAACCAATTTGAAAATTGCTAGGATCGCAAAAGAATTCAACCTCGGCGGAACAGGTGGTAGCGACTCACATGATCCAGCATATGTAGGATGTGCATACACAGTAATAGATACTACAGATATGAATGTTGATACTGTCCTTTCAGAGATAAACAAGAAAAAAACATGGGGTGAGGGAATAAATATGCCCCTTGAATATAGGCGCGACCGTATGTTAAAATCAATTAAACAATTTTTCCAACGAGGATTCAAACGAATATAAATCTTAGCAGACATGGGATAATTTAATCATTAATCAAAAATCTTTAGTTTTTGTTAAAAAAATAAGATAATATGTAAACCATTCAAAAGATATTAATAAATAGTATAGTTTGTCTAAAAAAATTCATATAATAACTTAATTTATTATTAGGAGATTTGATTTATTTGATAGGACAATTACCAGAATGGCTTCAAATTTTTCTTTTTTCAATGATACCTGGATTTGAATCTAGATTTGCTATTCCTCTTATTGCGATTAACCAGTTTGGATGGATATGGTGGAAAGCATTTCCATATGCAATCGCTGGAAATATGATTCTAGTTCCTTTTGGTTTATTATTTCTTCATAAGATTGAAAATATACTTAGTAGAATTAGTTTTTTTAAAAAAGCAATGGACATTGCTTTTCCAAAAATTAGGAGAAAAGCGGATAAGAAAATTCAAAGATATGAAAGCCTTGCTCTAGTATTTTTTGTTGCTGTACCTTTACCTTTTACAGGTGCTGGCCTTGGTACATTAATAGCCTATCTTTTTGATTTGAAATTTTCACGTTCATTACTTATGATATTTATTGGAGTTTTAATTTCAGCATTATTTGTTACTTTGATTTATCTTGCAGGTTGCTTTTTAATAATCTAGTAGCAATCGTAATGCTTTTTAAGGATTCATTGCTTGACTGAATAGCTGTGTTTTCCAAGGGGGGGAAAATTATCCTTATAATGGCTTAAACCTATGTTTTTCTCCTTAAACTCTAGGCTTTTTGATGGATGCTTTTAACAATGTTAAATATATACAAAAATATATCTGACAATTTTTAAAACGAATTATAAGTTAAGTTTATTTATGATAATAAATCAGAGGGATTTCTTGATTTCTTCAATTAATAGCATAAGGCTGGGTTTCTGATTTCCTAGAGTATCAAATGGTTTATCACCATAATCATGTCCCGGATATATAATTAAATGATCTGGAAGAGACATAATCTTTTCATTAAGTGTTCTATACATTTGAGCTAAATCACCTCCTGATAAGTCAGTTCTTCCACAATCCCCTATAAATAATGTATCACCGGTTATCAATGCTTCATTGTTAACTATTATACATATGCCATCTGGAGTATGACCTGGTGTTAAAATAAAATCTAGAGAAACCTCTCCTAATTGCAATCGATCACTATCTGAAACGCCAATTTCCACTTTTGTATCTGGTTTAGCCATATCTATCTTTGAGGCTACAATCTTTGCTAAAGGATAGAGGCATTTTACTCTTTTAGTTTCACCTGAATGATCAATATGATAATGGGTATTTATGATATATTCTAATTCCAAATTATTAAATGTGATGAATCCAAGTGTTTTAGAGACATCATAACCAGGATCTACGATTGCAGCTTTCTTGATTATCGGACAGAAAATAATATAACTAAAATTATCAAATCCAACTTTAATTTGTTCTATAGTCGCCATAGTAATCACTTATCTAAACTAGATCATATATTAAATTCTAACCCTTATAAGTATCTTAAAAATTATTTTTTTAACCAAATCCAAAATTTTTGTAATTATGGGAAATTTATGAAAAATTTGTTTTTCCAGAGTAAAAATAAAAGAAAAAAGGGAAATAGTTATTTCATAGTCCTAATGATTAAGAGAACACCTAAAATTATTATGTATGGTATTGATTAATGGATAAAATCCTCATAAATAAATTATTAGACGAATTTAGAATCGTATTCACCTGCATCCATAGCTTTCTGGGTTTCTTGTGGTTTTTTTCCCTCTACAGTAACACCCATTGTAACACAGGTTCCGATTATTTCTTTTGTTTTTTGTTTAAGCTCTTTACCAAGGAGATTGTCGTATTTCATTTTAGCAACCTTAATCGCTTGCTCGATAGTAAGATTACCAATCCTATGTGTTGATGGTTTACCAGATCCTTTTTCCGCACCAATCTCATTAAGAATTAACGATGCTGCTGGCGGCGTACCTACCTCAATTTCAAAATCCTTAGTTTTTGTATCAATGATAACCTTAACTGGAACTTTCATTCCTTCAAAACTTTTAGTTTTTTCGTTGATTGTATTGATAATCTGCATAATATTTACACCCATTGGACCAAGCGCTGGACCTAGTGGTGGACCGGCAGATGCTTTTCCCCCTTCAACTAATGCTTCAACTGTTTCTGACATATTGTCTATTCCTCCTTGTCTTTCTTTTCTTCTTTCTTTTTAATAACTCTTACTTGTTCTCCACGAACGGTAATTGGTATAGGAACGACAGATTCAAAGAGTTCTACCGTGATCTCCTCCTTTGAATCATCGATATGAGTAACTTTTGCAGTTTCACCTCTAAACGGACCTGCAATCATTTCAACAACATCTCCCTCTGAGACTTTTGCTACAGCAGAAGCAGGTACAAGAAAATGCTCTATCTGTTTGACAGGTATATCACCATCAAGCATATTTCTAGCATAGGAAACAGTTTTAATCATTTCCTTTATGCGCTCTTTATCGTAACTCTCAAGGAAAATATATCCTCTGAGTTCGGGAGTTGCAAGTATGGATGGGATTTTTATCTTTGATTTATCGGCTCTACTATTAATAAGATCAGCAGCGCTCTGCTCCTTTCCAACTTGAGTTTTTATGGAAAATATTTTTGTAATTTCTACAATGTCGTCCTCAAAATCTGTTCCTTGCATAATCATTACACCTTTAAACCCAACCAAGTAATTCTCCTATCCAAGGCGCAACATTTTTTGCAAGCAACCAAACAAGAAAACCCATTCCCCCTACAATCAGGATACCTACCCCGGTTATCATAGAAGATCTTGAAAATTCTTCATCGGTGGGCTTACGAGCCATCTTAAGAACTCTTCCGTATTTTCCCTTACCTATCCTCTTTTGTCGTGTCTCTATGTTGTGTTGTAATTCCCAGGAACGGTCAACGATACTTCTATTGCCTTTATCACCTTTGAATGACTTCAATATTGACACCTCTATAAGCAACTGGTCAAATAACTAGGTATATATAAAGAATTTGGAGAAATTTGTTACTATATCAAGTATTTCCTTTAATAACTAATATCAAAATCAAACATTTTAATGATATTAGAGATCAGGTCTATCATCATATCTTCTTTACGCTACAAAATCAATGCCATACTCCTTATTTTCAAATGCCTTATGCGCAGGACCAAGAATTTGCTTTGATTTAACTCCAGTGATGACAAGCATTGCTCGAATATTTCTATTAAGTTCAGGATCAACAGTGGTTCCCCAAATTATACGTGCATTTGGATCAACCCTCGAATATATTTCTTCAACAACCCGTTCAGCCTCACTAATTGTCATATCCTCACCACCAGTAACATTGACAAGAGCACCAGTAGCCTCAGAAATATCGACCTCCAGTAGTGGAGAATTAAGAGCTTCTACAACGGCATTCACAGCCTTGTTCTCACCCTCAGCCTCTCCTAAACCTATCATAGCAACACCACCCCTCTTCATAACAGTCTTCAAATCGGCAAAATCCAGATTAACCAAGCCAGGTTTAGTAATCATTTCAGTAATTCCTTTAATTGATCTCATGAGAACCTCATCAGCAACCTTAAAAGCAGCATTTAATGAAAGGTTAGGAACAACATCAAGCAATTTATCATTTGGAATAACTATAACAGTATCGCAAGTTTCTCTTAAACGCTTTAAACCTGATTCGGCATTTTCCATACGTATAAAACCCTCAACACTGAAAGGAAGGGTGACAACACCAATAGTGAGAGCGCCTGCCTCTTTAGCAATCTGTGAAATAATAGGTGCGGAACCTGTACCCGTACCACCACCAAGCCCACATGTAACAAAAACCATATCGGCGTGACCAACAGCCTCACGAACATCCCTCTCACTTTCCAAAGCAGCCTCCTGGCCAATCTGAGGAAGAGAACCAGCACCAAGACCATGAGTAAGATGTCTACCAATTAAAATTTTATGTGGCGCATCAGATAGCAACAAGTGCTGAGCATCCGTATTTAGAGCCACCAATTCTGCTCCAGTGACGCCGCCAGCGATACATCTAGCAATAGTGTTTGTTCCAGCACCACCACAGCCAACAACCTTTATAGTAGTGGTCAAACCTGCCAATACCTCCTCCAACTCACGATTGTTCATTCCACGAGTAGGCGAATCTTTTAAACCATTTGGCTCTCTACCCTGGTTTTTAAAAGATTTCTTTTCTTTCTTCTTGTTTTTCTCATTAGCAACTACTTCATCTATAATTTTCTTCATTTAAATCACCATATCCTCACAATAATAAACCCCACCTCATTGCGATTGTTATATACTATTTTTTTAACAATATTGTAAAGGAATTTTGATTATTAAACATTTCCTAAAAATATTTATTTTAGTTCCAAAGAAAAATCTTTATTTTTGATGCTGTGTGTTAGATATCCTAAGGAAATACGATCAGCAAAAGACGCATACTCGACAATATTATTAGGAGTAACACCCCCAGAGATTTCAACAAGAATGTCATCATCTATTTCTCTAATCTTTTTAGCAAGTCTCTTTGCAGTTTCTGGAAGTAAATTATCCAACATAATGACATCTACTTTCATCTCAGCAGCTACTATAGCATCTCTTTCGTTTTCCACTTCAACCTCTATTATTTTATCATACATTCTCTTTTTTACTCTATTAATCGCTTCTTCAACAGAACCTACACATTTTATATGGTTATCCTTAATCATGACAGCATCATACAATCCATATCGATGTGGCTCTCCACCGCCTAATGCAACAGCCTTTTTTTCATATTTGCGAAAACCAGGTGTTGTTTTTCTTGTAGCAGCTACCTCCACATGTATATTTAGATCTTTACACATATCTACAATTTTCCTTGTTTCTGAAGCAATACCACTCATCCTACATATAAAATTTAAAGCCAATCGTTCACCTAGAAGAATAGAACGAACTGGACCTTTTATCTCAGCCACAATGGTTTTTTCTTTAACAAAGTCTCCATCGTTTACAAGTAAATCTATACAGACCCCGATTCTTTCAAAAACCATTCTTGTTTCTTCCAGTCCAGCAACAATGCAATTTTCTTTTGCAAGTATGTGTGCCTTGGAAATTTCTTCAACAAATATAGAGTTCGAAGTAATATCACCTTCTTCTCCTATGTCTTCTTTTAGAAATCTATCAATATCGTCCATCACAATATTTTTTATATTGACTCATTGTTTTAAGGTTTTGGTAAAAGAATGAATCTTGGAATAATTGGTTGTGGAGCAATAGGGACAGATGTAGCATTAGCTGCAGATAAAATGAAAGAAATTGATAGAATATATTTACATGATATTGATATGAAAAAAATCAATACCCTTAAAAAAAACATTAAAAAAGCAGAAATTAAATCTGTAAAAGAATTTTTGAAAAATGCAGATGTTATATTTGAAGCTGCATCACAGAAAGCTGTAGATGAATACGCCATGGATATTCTCAAAGCAGGCAAGGATTTAGTTATCATGAGTGTTGGGAGTTTATTTGACAATAAATTTAGGGGGAAACTTGAGGAAGAAGCAAAGAGTAAACATTGTAAAATATATCTTCCATCAGGCGCGGTGTGCGGTATAGATGGAGTCCTATCGGCTAGTATTGATGAAATAGATGAGGTAACACTGGTGACTACAAAACCTCCTGAATCATTAGGGAGAATAATTGAGAAAAGAACAATTATTTTTGAAGGAACTGCCAGAGATGCAGTGAAAGAATTTCCAATGAATATCAATGTAGCTGGAAGTTTATCACTTGCAGGAGTTGGATTTGATAAGACTAAGGTTCAAATAGTTGCAGATCCTGTTGTTACAAGAATAAATCATAAAATACTTGCTCATGGCAAATTTGGCAGACTCAGGGCTGAAGTAGAAAATATGCCAAATCCAAAAAATAAAAAATCAAGTTACATGGCATCCCTATCTGCAATTGCTACTCTTAAAAGAATTGTTAACCCCATCCAAATAGGTGCATAATAAACATTGTAAATTAACATAGTAAACGTGTAAAGATAAAACATAGGTTTAAATACCAAAAAATCTGAATTACTTATTTTTAGTCGGCAACTAAAACTAAATATCTCTCTTTTAATTACTTTCTCAGAATAGAACATGAAATTTGAAATAAAAAATAGAGACGCTGCTGGAAGAATCTGTAAATTTACAACAGAACATGGAACGGTCACTACACCTAATCTCATGCCGGTTATTAACCCAAATAAGATGATTATTTCTCCAAGAGAAATGAAAAATCTTTTTGGAACAGAAATTATAATAACCAATTCATATATAATAAAAAAGAACAAAAAGCTTAGGGAAAAAGCACTCGAAATTGGAGTCCACAAACTCATAGATTTTGATGGGCCAATAATGACAGATTCTGGAACATTTCAATCGTATGTATACGGAGATATAAAATTAGATCCAATTGAGATCGTGAAATTCCAAAGAGATATTGGAAGTGATATTGGAACAATCCTAGACATTTTTGGAACTCCTCAACAAACCAAAACAAAAGCAAAATTAGGAATAAAAGAAACAGTAAAACGCGCTCAACAAAGCATACATGAAAAAGGAGATATGATACTTGCATGTACAGTTCAGGGTTCTATCTATCCAGATCTTAGAAATAAATGTGCAAAAGAACTAAGTAAAATCGATTCGGATTTTTTCCCAATAGGAGGTGTAGTACCGCTGATGGAGAATCAGAGATATTCAGATTTGATTGCTTGTATCCTTGCATCAAAAAAAGGGTTAAATCCTAGTAAACCTGTGCATTTATTCGGCGCAGGTCATCCATTAATATTCCCTCTAGCGGTTGCTCTTGGGTGTGATTTTTTTGACTCTTCAGCATATGCAAAATATGCAAAGGGCGGGAGAATGATTTTTCCATGGGGAACAGAAAAATTGGATGATTTAGATGAACTGCCATGTTGCTGCCCCATCTGTACAAAAATTACTGCACCTGAACTAAAAAAATTAAAGGAAGACGAGAAAATTCTGGAGTTGGCAAAACACAATCTTTATGTCAGTTTTGCCGAATTAAAAAAAATTAGAAGTGCAATTGCTGAAGGAAATTTATGGGAACTTGTAGAGAGAAGAGCTAGTTCTAATCCATATTTGTTTGAATCCATGAGAGAGCTAAGAAAAATAGATAATAAGAGATGGCTAGAACAATCAGAATCGATTAGTAAAAATAAAGCGTTATTTTATACTGGGAACCATACTATTCACAGACCAATTATATACAGATATCATAAGAGATTAATCGAGAGATATGAACGATTTTTTGATATTAGTATTGTATTTCCAGAGGGGAACAAGCCTTATTCAAACTATTATTCTGAACAAATAGGAGAGATAAATAGAAAAAGAAATGATGTAGAAATATTGATAAATTCTCATTTTGGCCCCGTGCCAACTGAGCTTGATGAGATGTATCCATTCTCACAATCTGTATTTCCTAAAACCTTAGATAAGGAAACAGAAGAAGAGATTTCGAAGATATTTGATAATTTTACAAGAGATAGAGAAATAATATTCTGGGAGGGAAACAGAACACTACAAAAATTGTCTGAACCGCAGGATAAAATAAAATATGATAGAGATATTCTAAGAATATCCGCTGTTGCAAATATGCAATTTGGAAAGGATGCATCCAAGGCATTATTTGATGGTGAAACTAAAATTATTAAATCAAAGAAAACAGGCAAGATACGTAACATTTATTGTGATGAAAAACACACACTTTCCATGCGTGCTAGTGATGGAATGTTCACCCTGAAGATAGATGGTGCAAAATTTCTTCATCAGCATTTTAAATATCCAAGATTACGGGTTACAATAGAGAAAGACGCAGTATCCTTTATTAAACAGGGAAAAAGTGTTTTCTCCAAATTTGTTCTAGATTGCGATCCAGAACTTAGACCTTTTGATGAATGTCTAATCGTAGATGAAAAAGATGAGTTAATTGCAGTGGGAAGATGTCTGCTTAATAGGTCCGAAATGTTGTCTTTTAATTATGGTATGGCAGTAAAAACAAGAGACAGTATTGTATAATAACAATTTTATCAAAAGGAATTTCACCAGTTTTTATATGATTCTAATAAAGGTAAGTAGCGCTATTAGTAATAAGAAAAGAAGGAGGGCTGGCCTAATAGGATGGGATGGGATGTACAAAAACTACCAGCTCGATTCCTTCCAATTCAATGAATTAGACAAGGTTTTAAGTATCTTTTTCGCAGATGAATATGTAAATATATATGCAGTTAAAACAGTATCATTACAATCATTTTTTTAGACTAAAAATTGTATAATTAAATGACTTTTTTCATGGTAAAAAACACAAAAGAATTGGAAAATCATCTTTTCATATCATACTCATAATTTCAACGTGGTTTAAGTACGATTAATTTCTAATCAGTTAAATTTTCTAAAATTCTTGAAAAAATTATTAAACATCTGAATCAAATATTTTACATATAATTTAAGCAAAATAACCTAAAATCTGCTATCTCAATCGACCTGAATCTACAAGGCATTTGAACATCATGTGTTAATAAAAAAAAATATCATATGATTCTAAATTATCTCACCAAAATTTGAATGTTAAAAAGAATCTCACTTAACCTAAAATTCGGCGAATTTCGTATCTTTGATACGCAGTTATAAAAACATTAAACTGTTTTCGAATAATTCTATATTGGAGGCGTATTGATGATAAGCAACAAAAAATCATCCAAGATTTCAGGTTTTTATAAGATGTCGGTAAGTGAGAGAATAGAAGTTGTTAAGGATTTTTCAGATTTGACTGAGGAAGATATAAGTATATTTTCTTCTTCGCTAGACATAGAAACTGCAGATAGAATGGTAGAGAACGTTTTAGGAAATTTCGAACTCCCACTTGGAATTGCGGTTAATTTTATCATTAACAACAAAAATTATATTATTCCAATGGTAACCGAAGAATCAAGTGTAATTGCAGCAGCAAGTAACGCAGCAAAAATAGCAAGAATCAAGGGGGGATTTACAACTGAATGCTCAGATCCTTTAATGATAGGGCAACTTCAACTTTTGCACATAGACGATGTAGCAGGTGCCGCACAAAAGATAATGAATCATAAAAATGAGATTTTAAAAATTGCTAATGATCAGGATAAGATTCTTGTTGATCTAGGTGGTGGAGCAAAGGATTTGGAGGTGAGAATACTTGACAGCCCTCTTGGTAAAATGATAATTACTCATTTAATTGTTGATGTTAGAGATGCCATGGGGGCAAATGCTGTTAATACAATGTGTGAGGCAGTTGCTCCAATTCTTGAGGGAATTAGCGGCGGAAAAATCAGACTTAAAATATTATCAAATCTTGCAGATAAGCGACTGGTAAAAGCAAAGGCCATTTTTGATAAAGACAAAATGGGTGGAGAAAAAATCGTTGATGCGTTCATTGAATCATACACATTGGCATTAATTGATCCATATAGGGCAGCAACACACAACAAAGGAATAATGAATGGCATAGATTCTGTGATAATAGCAACAGGAAATGATTTTCGTGCAATCGAAGCAGGTGCTCACGCTTATGCAGCAAGAAATGGTAGATACACTTCCCTTACAACTTATTACAAAGATAACAATGGAAATATGGTAGGAGAAATAGAACTACCACTTGCAATAGGAATTGTTGGCGGTGCCGCAAATATCCATCCGAAAGCGAAGCTCTGTAGAAAAATACTTGGAATAGACACGGCACAGACATTGGCTGAAGTAGTTGCAAGTCTTGGGCTTGCACAAAACTTTGCGGCAGTTTTTGCACTTTCAACAGTGGGTATACAAAAGGGTCACATGTCTCTTCATGCAAAAAATATTGCCATTATGGCTGGTGCCAAGGCAGATAAAATTGACAAAATATCAGAACAAATGATCAAAGAAAATAATATAAAACTTGACAGAGCTAAGGAGATACTTTCAGAAATCAAATAATACGTTCAGAAATGTCTTCTGGTTCGCGTTCACAAAAATAGCATTTGATATGTGGTGGATCTTCACTTATCACAATAAATCTACTATCTACAGGCTCATTAGAATTGGAAACACATGTAGGATTTGAACAACGGACTATTCCTACTATCTCCTCAGGAAGTTTAACTCTATATTTCTCGGATACTTCAAAATCCCTAATTATATTTATTGTGGCCTTTGGAGCGATCAATGAAATTTTATCAACCTCTTGTGGATCTAGTTCTCTGTTTTCCACCTTTACAATATCCTTTTTCCCCAGCATGCTCTTTACATTCATTGCAACACTCACAGTTGATGAAGAAGATCTAGGAATTCCCAAAATATGTAAAACCTTAACTGAATTACCCGCAGTTATGTGATCAATAACAGTTCCATTTTTTATTGGTTGAATCTTGAGTTCCTTCATATTTTCCCCCCTGAAACCAAAGAGAGTAAAGCCATTCTGACAGGGACGCCGTTAAAAGCCTGCTTAAAATATAATGCATGCGACGTTTTATCAACATCTGAATCAATCTCAGTAACACGAGGCAAAGGATGCATAACACCAAGATCTTCTCGCCCATGTTTCAAAAGATCGTTATTAATTTTATACACTCCGACAACACGATTATATTCCTCAGCATCAGGAAAACGCTCTTTCTGAATTCTTGTAACATACAAAATATCAGCATCACTTATTGCCCTCTCCAAATTAGACGTAGATTTTGGTTCAACCCCAAGTTCTTTACATTCATTTACTACTTCCTTAGGCATTTTCAAACCTTCTGGAGAAACAAAAGTTAATTCAACACCATACAGTGATAGAGCATATGCAAGAGAATGAACCGTTCGACCATACTTCAAATCACCGAGAAGTACAATTTTGTTTTTCTCAATCTTCTTACGTTCCATAAGAATAGTAAACAAATCCAGAAGGCACTGTGTTGGATGTCTGCTGGCACCATCTCCGGCATTTAAAACTGGAACATCGGCAAACTCAGCAGCTAATCTTGCTGCGCCTTCTTGAGGATGTCGAATTACTATTATATCACTATATGAATCAGCCATACGTATAGTATCTGCTAGACTTTCGCCCTTCTTTAGTGATGTTCCACTCGGATCTGAAAAGCCTATCACACGTCCACCTAGTCTATTCATAGCGCTTTCAAAACTAAGGCGTGTACGAGTACTAGGTTCAAAGAAGAGAGAAGATAATACCTTTCCTTTCAATATATTTATGTATTTATCACCATTTGCATATGGTACCATTTTCTTACTAAACTTAAGAATTTGATTAATTTCTTCCTTCGAGAAATCTTTTATCGAGATTATGTCTCTGCCTTTGAAATCCATTTGAATCAAAAAATAATAGATGCGATAACAACTTAATAAACTTTTTAATCTACAAAAATCAGACAGAAATTGGAAAACATATTAATATAATGGCAACCTCATACTATTTTGGTACTTCTCCTAGTAAGAACACAACACTATAGCAAAATTGTGATTTACACAATAAGATATATATAGGAAGTAGATTAACAAAATGGTATAAAGACAAAAAAATATTTGTAAATGGTAGGGACGTATCATGCAGAAAAATGAAAAATCCAAAAAAAAGACCATTGAAAAATTACGCATGATTTTAGATAATCCAAATAATGAAGATTTACAGGTCAAAGATGGGAAATGCCTAAATACATTACGCGATAGATTGACAACACCATCTAAAGAAGATTTTGTTTATGTTCGTGGAATCTTTGAAGGTGAAGATGATTCACTAAAGACAAGCGTTACAATTCATAAAAAAGAAAAGGATAGTTATGACATTCCAGAGTTTAAACAAGTAGAACCAGATGATCAAAGAAAATATAGGGAAGATGAAGATCCGTTTAAGAATGAAGAGCTGTATGAAATAGAGAAGGTTGAGACCTATTTACCAGAGTTTGTGGAAGTTAAATCTGATGAACTTACACAAGAAGAAAAATCAGATAATTTTAAAAGTGAAAAGGATACAATAACAAAATCTCTAGGAAAAGTAGATGAGGAAATACAAGAATGGAAACCTGTAGACACTGAAGAAACTCAATTTGAAGAAATAATAGAGGAAAAACCGGAAAATGAAAAGGAATTACAAGGTTGGGAACCCATTGTTAGTGAGAAAAACAAAAAAGAGGAAATAATTGAAGAGAAAGAAGAAGTAAAAATTGATGTTTTTAGAGGTGTAAGTAGCATAGATGGTGAAATATCTAATTTACTTTATAATAATGGGATAAATTCAGTTGATACTCTGAGAAAAACATCCGTAAAGAAATTGATAAAGATAAAAGGAATCAGAAGAAAACTCGCAAAAAAAATAAAAAAAGAAGTGGGTGAAAAACCTGAAAATATTTATGATGAAAACGAGTGGCAGATTGTAGATTCAGAGACGTTAAGTAACAATATTGAAGAAAATAAGGACATGGATAAAAGAAATTCTTCTCATAAAAAAAGAGTATTAGGGCAGAAATCAAAAAATATTGACGAGTATAAACACGGAGATTATGATCTTTATAGCAAGGAAATCATAGTAGGAAATGGCAAAAAACGAACTATTCGTTTCTTTAGTAAAACTCAACCGGAAGATGGAGAGCCAGTAGGTTTACCTGATGGTTACGAAGTAAAAGTGAATAAAAAAACAGGTGTACCTTACATCAGAAAGAAAAAATAAAACTATTTTTTGGAATTTAACCCAATTTACAAAATTCAATTCAACTTAAGATCTAGAAGATTTGTTTTTTAAGGATGATATTATTAATCTAAATCATCATTTTAAAAAATTAGGGGCAGAGAACATTAATTTTTTGTTTTTCTATTTTTGTGTTTAAGTAATTTGATGTAATAAAGCCAGTTATCAATATTATTTCCTTTTCCTCTTTTTATTTCAACTACCATAGTGTGATAATGTTTCAAATTAATTGTATATAAATATGCTGTGTTAAAATGTCAAAACTAAGAAAATACACTATTCCTATATCAAAAAAAAATGATCAACTTGCTTTCTCAAGATTTATAAATCATTTTTCATATATAGGTTTAATTGTGTTAGAAAATGAAATGGAATGGTCCTTTAAACAAAATAGATGATTATAGATATGAGATTCCCTCTAGTTATAAAGGAGAAAAAAATAATCTGAGGATGCAGACTTCAGCTGTGATTTATTCAGATGAAAAGATGATACCTTCAGTTTTGGCCGATAATGCCCTGGAACAAACTGCAAATATGACAATGCTTCCAGGGATAGTTGGTAAGGCAATGGCTATGCCAGATATTCATTGGGGATATGGTTTTCCTATTGGAGGGGTGGCTGCTACTGATGTTGAAAATGGCGTTATCTCCCCTGGTGGGGTTGGTTTTGATATTAACTGTGGAGTCAGGCTTATTAGAACCAATTTAAATTTTGATGACTTAGATGAGTGGAAAATAAAGAATCTAGTTGACGAGATGTTTAAAAATATTCCTTCAGGACTTGGCTCAAAGGCAAAAATCCGCCTCAATACAAGAGAACTTGATGATGTCTTGAAATTAGGTGCTCGTTGGGGTGTTGAAAATGGATATGGTTGGGATACAGATGTCGAATTTTTAGAAGAAAATGGATGTCTTGAATATGCTGATTTATCCACAGTCTCAGGAAAGGCAAAGCAAAGAGGTGCTTCGCAGCTTGGTTCCCTTGGTGCAGGGAATCACTTCATCGAATTGCAGAAAGTAGAAGAAATTTTTGAACCTGATATTGCCAAAGTATTTGGCATAACTAATAAGGAACAAATAGTTGTTATGATTCATACAGGGTCTCGTGGATTTGGTCACCAAGTCTGCACAGATCATTTAAGGGTTCTAGAACAAGCCATTAGAAAATACAATATTTGGCTCCCGGATAGACAACTAGCCTGCGCACCGGTAAACTCACCTGAAGGACAGAACTACTTTAAGGCAATGGCATGCGCAGCAAACTTTGCTTGGTGCAACAGACAAATGATAGTTCATTGGGTACGCGAATCTTTTGAGAAAATACTTGGCAATAGTGCTGAGGATTTAGAAATGAATATTGTCTACGATGTCTGCCACAATATTGCTAAAATTGAAGAACATGAAACAGATGGAAAGAAAAAAAAGGTGTGTGTTCACAGAAAAGGTGCAACGCAATCTTTTGGTCCAGGAAAAAAAGAGATTCCATTGAAATATCGAGATGTTGGACAACCAGTATTAATACCTGGAGATATGGGTACTGAGAGCTATCTTCTTCATGGAACAAAAAAAGCTGAAGAAACATTTGGTTCTACATGTCATGGGGCTGGCCGTGTTTTATCCAGACACCAGGCTCTTAGGCAATGGCGCGGTGAGGATATAGTAAGACAGCTAAAAAGCAAAGGTATTTATGTTCATCCAGCAAGTTTTAAAGTGGCGGCTGAGGAAGCACCAGAATCTTATAAAAATATTAGAAATGTCGTTAATATTACGCATGAATCAGGGATATCTCGCAAAGTAGTGAAGTTTATCCCACTTGGAGTAGTTAAAGGATAGAGTTCTGTCAATTAATTATAAATCCTAGAAGCTATATTATGGTACAGTTAGATGGTGATGCAAATGGATGATGTTAAAATTATTGATTTTGAGGATGTAGAGCTTAAAGGAGCAACCGTTATTGCAGGTTTTCCTTCTATAGGATTGGTTAGTACCATTGCTGCTAATTATTTAATAGATGCCTTAAATCTTAGACAAATAGGCTGTATGCAATCTTCTCATTTTCCTGCATTATCTGTTGTTCATACTGGCGAACCGTTATCTCCAGTTCGCATTTATGCAGGAACTCAGAACTCTGGAGAAAAAATTGTCATATTTGTCTCTGAATTCAAACCAAAACCCCACCTCATAAACTCAATTTCAGAAATAATCATGAAGTGGGCTACTGAAAAAGGATGCAAACTTCTTATATCTCCTGAAGGAATGGTTGTTGAAGGAAAATCTTCAAGTGAAGAAGATCCAGCTGATGCATATGCCATAGGATCAACTGATAACGCTAGACATATGCTAATGTCAAAGAATATTGCACAATTCAAAAACGGCATAATAGCAGGTGTTTCAGGTGTTCTACTTAATATTGGAAAACAGTCAGACTTTGAAGTAATTTCTATTCTAACCGAGGCGCATCCAAATTATCCTGATGCTCGGGCTGCAGCATCCGCAATAAATATGATAGGTCTTTTAACAGACACAGAAATAAATGTGACACCTCTATATGAGGAATCAGAACGTATAGAGAAACAATTGCATAAATTCCATAAACAGGCGAAACCAATGGTATCCACAGCAGGCCAGGCACCCCAACCAAGGATGTATGGATAATCCTAAAATTGTTATCTATTTATTTTGCGATTGAATAAGGAGTGCAAATCGTTTTCTATAATTAAACTTAAAATAGATTGATACATTTCAATATGAAACTATGGGAGAAATACCGGAAAATCATCCACGTTATTCTTCTCTTAAAACTAGAGAGAGGATTTCACAGGCATTGAAAAAAGGTATCACTCACGAGACAGGTTTGATTGCCCATGGTAGAGGGGAGGCTTTTGACTATCTAATTGGTGAAAAAACAATACCTTTAGCCGATGATGCGGAGAAAATTGCTGCAGCTGTATTATGTATAGCTGAAAAACCAGTCATCTCTGTCAATGGAAACGTTGTGGCTCTAGTTCCTAGAGAATGTATAAGTCTTGCAGATTGTATCCCTGCAAAGATTGAGGTTAATCTTTTTCATAGAAACAATTTTCGAATGGGTAAAATAATTAAAGAATTGATAAACTATGGAGCAAAAGAAATATATGGAAAAAAGGCTGATGGAAGGATACCTGGTTTAGACCATGATAGAGGGTTGTGTGATAAAGAGAGTATTTTTTCTGCTGATACAATACTTGTCCCTCTTGAAGATGGTGACAGATGTCAAGCTTTGAGAAACATGGGAAAAACGATCATTGCCATTGATCTAAATCCCATTTCCAGAACTGCAAGGACAGCTGACATAACAATTGTTGATAATGTTACTAGAGCAATCCCAAATATTGAAAAATGGGTGAAAAAGTTAAAAAATAGAGAGGAAAAAGAACTTAAAGAAATGGTTCGATCTTGGGATAATGAAAAAATGTTGGAGGAAACGTTGTCATTCATTTCAAAAAGACTAAATTCTTTGTTTTAATTAAAGGTGAAATATTATGGAATCATATAGAAGTCATTATTCAAAGGATGTTACAGAGAAAGAATATGGTAAACTGGTCACAATTTCTGGTTGGGTTGAAGATATTCGTAATATTGGTTCTATTGCGTTTATCATCGTACGCGACAAAAAAGGGACTCTTCAAATCACTGCCCTTAAAAATAAAAATCTGGAGCTTTTTGAGAAACTGGTTTCCATATCACGTGAGTCTGTCATAGCTGTGAAAGGACTTTGTAAGGCGAATGATAAAGTGAGAAATGGTTACGAGGTTCTACCAGAAGAAGTGGAGATCTTATCTATTGCAGAGACACCTTTACCATTGGGCGTTGTAGACAAGGTAGAGTCAGAGCTTGAAACTCGCTTAGACAACAGATTTATTGATCTAAGAAAACAGAGAAATCAGGCGATTTTTAAAATAAGAAATGTTGTCGTTGCAGCTGCTCATGAGTTTTTGAGGGGGCAAAATTTTATCGAGGTGCATACCCCCAATATCATCGCCAGTTCTTCTGAAGGTGGTACCGATGTTTTTAGAATCAAATATTTTGAGAAAGAAGCTTTTTTGGCTCAATCACCACAGTTGTACAAACAGATGCTAATGTCAACTGGATTGGATAGAGTGTATGAAATTGCCTGGTACTTTAGAGCTGAAGAGCACAACACTCGTAGACACCTAAATGAATCTACCGCCATAGATCTAGAAATGGCGTTCATAAATGATGAAGAGGACGTCATGAAAATCTTGGAAGAACTTGTTTATAACATGTGGAAAAAAGCAAGCGAGTGCAAAGATGAACTTGATATCATAGGTGCAAATGTTGTTTTGCCTAAATTACCGTTTAAACGTAACAATTATGATGACATAATCAATAAGTTAAAAAGCAAAGAAAGTAAAATAGAGTGGGGAGATGATCTTGGTACAGAAGACGAAAAACTTCTTGGTGAAATAATGAATGAAGAGGGTCATGAATTCTATTTTATCACCAAGTATCCCTTAGAGGCTAAACCATTTTATACAATGCCAGAAGGGGACAAATATTCACGTGGTTTTGATTTAGAGCATAAAGGTGTTGAACTTGCATCCGGCAGTCAACGAATACATGATGTAGAGCTGCTGAAAGAGAGATTGAAAGCATGCAATCTTAGCCCTAAGGATTTTGAATCGTACCTTAAGGGATTTCGCTATGGTATGCCTCCGCATGGTGGTTTTGGATTTGGTATTGAGCGATTTTTGATGAAATTACTTGATATCAAAAATATTAGAGAATGTATCTTATTTCCGAGGGACAGAACAAGGTTGACACCTTAGTGTAATTTAAGGAAATCTGACCGATTGAAAAAGTAAATCTTTCTCACAATGATGAGAAAAACGTATTTTATATGTTAGTACTTTAGGTAAATATTATATATATATTATTATTATTATAATTCGACAATTACCGATTTTTAATAAGACAAAGTTTATAAATATTGAAATTCTTTCTCTACGAGATTGTATATAATTCGAAAATAGTAAAATCATTAAATAGAATGTTTATTTTCGTTTAACAATCGTTACTTTAGGGTAGAAGACAAGGAGACATGAAAATGGAAAATACAGATGGCAATATTTTAACTAAAAGAGCAAATGAAATGTTTCGCATGCCAAAGGAACAATGGACAACCATTGATGAAATAATCTATGAATCGCCAAGTTATTTCAATTATAATTTTGACGAAATGGAGAAGAAACGTTTTAAAGCAATTAAAGAATCACTTAATCATCATTATGGAAAAAGTCATTTCTATAATCAATTATGTAAGGAGTATGAATTCAATCCAAATGACGTAAAAACTATAAAAGATCTAAAAAACGTTCCGATGCTCCCAGACACTTTCTTTAAAGAATATCCTGCAGAAAATCCAAAAGAAATTTTTGAATGGCTCACAAAGGTTTCAACTGTTGAACTAGGCGATTATGATTATAATGGAAAAGATTTGATGGGTTTTTTAAGATGGGCTGAAGGAAGATTAGAAGGACTTGTAAATCATTCATCTGGAACGACTGGACATTATAGTTTTATGTTCAGAGATAAATTAACCTTCCATCGTTTTTATTATGCCCTTGTGAACGCTATTGCTGAGATCTGTCCTCCAAGAGGTGATCCCCATTTTGTTTTTCCTGGATCACCAAACACATTCCTCACAATTGGAAGATGGATCGGAGAAGTATCCAAGGTATGGAGT
>RCNB010001508.1_pt1 | contig 20515 bp, 21 predicted proteins | sample 2041321 | NCBI WGS metagenome assembly RCNB01 (sample SAMN09708232, study PRJNA481090) | Marine sediment metagenome, whole genome shotgun sequencing project. | reverse complement strand
GATGACCTGTACGGCGCAGCCCATGTTTGGGATGCCTGCGTTTCCATACTGGAAGTTTAGGGCCATGGCAACGATAACGAAAAGACCGAAATACATGGCGATGTCTACGATCAGCCTAGCAGTTCCTTCAACTGCCACGCCGCTCGTGAGTAGTCCTAGTGCAACATCTTGTAGCATCTTAATCATCCTCCCTTAGCAAGCCAATGGACTTTAGGAGGTTCTCTCCTGATTCACTGGCCGCGAACTTTCTGTATGCTCCCTGTAGACCGTCTGGCTCAATCATTAGAACAATGACGAGGAAGATCATCGGGATCATGGGTCTGTACTCACCTACCCATACGCCGATCAACGCCTGACCCCAGGTTGTAAGCATGATCTCGGACATACCGACGATTGCTCCGCCGATAACGCTTCCGTAGATGCTGTCAAAGCCACCCAACAGACTACCGGCCATGATGCTTGTAATCATCATGGCGCCGGACGATGGAGTGCTCTGGAACCATAGTGGGATCATCGCGCCGGCTAGGCATGCGAGTCCTCCGGTTAGGAACCAGCTGAACAACTGTATCTGGTTAATGTTGATACCAAGAACAGATGCAAGCTCTGGGTCTTCTGCCGTCGCCCTCATGGCGATACCCATTTTGGTCTTTGTAAGCATAAAGTGCAGCGCAATAACCAAGCTAATGGTCATTGTGATGGACACGACGAAGATTCCTGGGAATCCGGCAATGCTAAAGTCGGAGTCCTTCAAGTATGTGCTGAACCTTTCCCTAAGATAGTAGGCGTAGATCTGGATCAACGAAGTTAGGAAGATCTGGATAGCCAGCGTCGAGATAGTCAGGACGATGGCTCCACCTCCCATGTTTGTCAAAACCTTGATGACGACCAGGTAGATTATCACGCTGAATATGCCTCCAACCAGGAATGCTATTGGGAACCCAAGGTATGGGCTGAGATTCCAAATCTTAGCGAAAGTGTAGCTTACATAGATACCAATGCCTGCATACGTACCGTGCGCGAAGTTTGGAATCTTCGAGGTCAGATACGTAAGTGTAAAGCCGATACTTAGCAACGTTAGCTCTGAAGCGAACACAAGCGCTGCCATCCAAATTGCAGGGATTAACATATTTAGTAAACCCGTTACGGTTGTGCCTACATAGCCTAATAATACTTTTCATGGTGAGCGGTCGTTTTTTATCCTAAAAGAAGCCTAAAAAAGGCTTTTTTGTATTTTTTAATCGGAATTTAAGCTCAAAAACGCTATCTTATTTTTTACTTGAAACTTTCTAAATTTTTCTTTCAGAAACCAGTATACAAAATATTACGAATTCTTGTTCCTTTTGGCTAAATAACCCGTTATTTCGTTTCTTCATTAATAAGTAAACCCGCAAACTCCTGCAAACTTATTTAAAGACTATCAATACACCATATGAATAGTTGATGCCGACATGTCGGAAGTACTAAAAATCGAGAACGTTTACAAATATTTCGGAAAGTTCGCGGCCAACGACGGCATAAGCTTCAGTTTGAAGGAAGGCGGCATCTATCTGCTCGTCGGGCCAAACGGCTGCGGAAAATCGACACTAGTCAACTGTATCTCAGGTATCTTCGTCCCAGAGGAGGGAAAGATAGTCTACCGTGACGCAGACATCACAAACGAAGACATGTACAAGATCGCTCGGAGAGGACTTGTGCGTACCTTCCAGATCGCGTCACCTTTCCTAAGTTTGACGACCCTAGAGAACATGCTAGTGGCCTTGCCGGATAACGCGGGTGAGAACATCGCCCTATCACTTTTCAAGCCAACCTGGATCGACAGCGAAATAAGCGCCGTCAGACGAGCGACTGAGTTGCTAAAGGTCCTTGGGCTAAGACACGTATGGAACAAGCCTGCAAACACCCTCAGCGGTGGAGAGCTAAAGCTCTTGGAGATCGGACGCGCACTCATGAGTGGCGCAGAAACGATTCTCCTTGACGAGCCCGTAGGTAGCATCGACCCCGTACTCTGTCACCAGATCTTCAGCCACGTTCTGAGGCTCAGGGATGAACTGGGAATCACTTTCCTCGTTATCGAGCACAGGCTAGAGGTAGCCGCGCAGTACGCGGACCACGTCTTTGCTATGGACAGGGGTAAAATGGTCGTCGAGGGCACCGCGGAGGAAGTCTTCCAGGATGAGAGAGTAATCAAGGCATATCTGGGTGAGTAAGATGGGTAGCAAATATATTATGGAATCAAAAGGCCTCAACGTAGGCTACGGTCCAATCCACGTCATCTACGACCTTGACTTCAAGGTCCCGGACGGAGAAGTAACCATCATCGTCGGCCCCAACGGCGTCGGCAAGACCACCCTGCTAAAGGCAGTCATGGGTCTGGCCACCGTTTATACGGGCTCAGTTCACTTTGACGGAGAAGACATCAGTGACTGGCAGCCGTACGAGAGGACCATGGCCGGAATCGGCTACATGCCTCAGACGGGTAACATCTTCAGCAAGCTCAGCGTAGCTGAGAACCTCAAAATGGCCGCTTATACCATGGATGACCCCGATCTCATTGAGGACAAGAGGGAGTTCGTGTACAGCCTGTTCCCCAGACTCAAGGACTTCCTACCGAGGGCGGCCGGAACCCTGAGCGGCGGAGAGCGACAGATGCTTGCCGAGGGAATGGTCCTGATGAGGGACCCAAAGATCATGATGGTCGACGAGCCAACGGCGGGCCTGATGCCCAAGCTGGTAAACGACGTCATGAGGCAGCTCGCGCAGATGGCTGAGGAGACCGGTTTACCTATTGTACTGGTCGAGCAGCGTGCCCGCAGGGCTCTTGCAGTAGGCGACTACTCGTACCTGATGCGTGGAGGCAAGTTTACCTTCGAGGGATCGGCAGCTGATCTGCTGGCTCACCCGCTGCTGGACGAGATGTACCTAGGCGCGGTCGAGGTCCACGACCTGGACACTATCAAGGAGTAAAACTCCTTCCCTTTATCTTATTTTACGGACACGCGAGTGGATACTAGGATTCCAGTATCTGTTTTATCTTTTCGACGACCAGCGGGTGCTCCCCCTCCAGCATGTACTGGGGGTTAACGGTGATCTTGCCGGGGCAGGGGCCGAGGAGGAACTCGGGCTCGTATATGACGTACACGACTGGCTCCCCCTCCTTGAGCCTTGATACAAGCGCCTTCCCCGAAACGCCAGTGACCGATTCATCAAGCGAGATGGCGCAGAACGGGGCCATGGGCTCACCGTCCTCCACAGCCCTCTGGTACACTATCTCGGCGGATACACCCGGAAACCTCGACAGCTCGTCCCTGAAGTACTCGGCCCACCTGACCCAGCCGTTGAACGCCTCCTTCTCGTCGTGGCCCAGGTAGATCCATAGCGCCTCGACCAGCCCCACTATTGTCTCCCTGCTCATCTTGGATGCACGGCCGACCCCGTTGAATGGGTACGACTGGAGATGGGCCAGCTTGATGAGGTCAGCCCTACCGGCCAGAAGCCCAGAGTTGTTGGGCCCCGCCAGGTGCTTCCCACCGCTGTATGATACCAGGTCCGCGCCTTTTTCCATGTACATCCTGAGTTTTCGCCTGGGCGGGACCTCGGCCGCGGCGTCCACTATCACCGGCACCTTGTTTACTTTGGCGATCTCGATGACCTTCTCAAGGGGCAGGCTGCCCCTGAGGTTTCTGGCGGTGTAATAGTACGCCGCCGTCCTCTCGGGGTCGTAGGCCTCAAGGAGCGCCTCCTCCGTTGGCTCAACCTCCTTGAACCTGCCCCCCGCCAGCTCGACGCTGTAATCATAACTGTTGCGGTTGGTTCTCTGGACTATGAACTCTGTCCTGAGTCCCTCGGTGTGGAGGGGCAGCCTCATGGTGATGTGGCTCCAGCCCTTCATGTCAAGGGGTTCATGACTCTCCAGCTCGGTTCCCCTCATCATACAAGCGGCTGCCGAGAGCTGCAGCCCGCAAACCGCTGAGGCAACGGGTAGACCTGCCTCGGCGCCCGTCGCCTTGGCTATCTCCTTCCCAGCCCAGACCTGAAGCTCTGGGATGTTGGCGAATGCCTTCCCCGCCTCCGCCATAGCCTTGAAGATGCTCTGGTCGGGTATGCTTCCGCCCAGGGTTGTGATGCTGGTGGCGGCGTTGATGACGCGTCTGACTCCGTACTTCTTGAAGGGGTTGTCTAAGGGCATGTGTTCGTATGGTTCGATAAAGTATAAGGAATATACGTTAGGACAGTATCTCCCTGACCTTGGCGGCCATGGCCTTTCCCAGCCTTGTGTGCATGTCTACCTCCAGGTGGATGCCGTCCAGTGGGCTGGACTCCACGTGGTCACCCGCGTCCAGGTAATGGCACCCTTTCTCGTTTGATATCCTGCGGTAGTGCCTGGCGAAGCCACCTGATTTCTCCACGGCGTCCTCGAACATCTCTGCAAAGCCAGTCAACTCGACGGCTGGCGGAGGCGCTATCAACAGCACCTCGGGGGCCTCTCCTCCGATACCGGTGTCACTCTTCTTTACTATATCCACTAGGACGCCTGCCCCGCTAGCTATATCGTAGGTCGGAAGGCTGAACCTTGTCTTCAGGTCGTTGGTGCCCAGCATGATGATGACCAGGTCAAAGGGCTTGTGGGTCTGGATACAGGGGCGCAGGTATGTTGCCCCGTTCTTGTCCAGCTCGATGGGGTCGTCCCAGACAGTGGTCCTTCCGTTGAGGCCCTCCTCGATGACAATGTATCCTTCCCCGAGCTCACTCCTGAGGACCCCTGGCCACCTTATGTCCCTCGGGAACCTTGTCTGGGTGGCGGGGTCGTAGCCCCAAGTGTTCGAGTCCCCGTAGCAGAGGATGGTCTTCACTGTTTTCCCTCATAGTTCTCGATGAACCACTCGATGGTCTTCTCGATGTTCTCATCGAAGCTGTCCTGTGGCTCAAAGCCCAGGACCTTGCGGGCCTTCTCGATACTTGACCAGTTCTTCCTGATCTCACCGGGCTTCCAGTCCGTGTGGAGGGCGGGCTTGGGCTCGTATCCCCTGTCCAGGAACTTCTGGTATATGAGGTCGAACACCTCCTCGATGCTGATCTCCTCGCCGGTGCCGATGTGAATGACCTCGTACCTATTGGGCAGGTCCGTTACAAGGCTCAGGTAGATGGCGTTGGCGATGTCCTTGACGTAGACCAGGTCACGGGTCTGTGACCCGTCGCCCCATATCTCCACCTGGTCGCCGTCCATGATCTGCTTGATGAACTTGGCGATGGCCGAGCCCTTGTTGATGGACTTGGGGCCGTAGACGCTGCTGAAACGCAGCGCCACCGTGTTCAACCCGTAGCTGGCCGCCCACGCGGACAGGTACCCCTCCCCTGCCAGCTTGCTCGCCCCGTAGGGTGCCATCGGCTGGGGGATGCGCTCCTCGTTGAGGGGCAGCTTTCCCTCGCCCAGCAGGGCGTTTGATGAGGCGTGCACCACCTTCTTGACGCCCAAGTCCACCGCTGAGCTCAGGATGTTGATGACGCCCTTGACGTTGAGCTCCATATCGTAGATGGGGTCCTCCACGGACGGCAGAACGCCTGACTGGGCCGCGAGACTGACCACATATGTGCAGCCCTCCATGGCCGCTATGATATCATCCATCTCCCTGATGTCCCCGTTGAAGACCTTGACCCGCATGGAGTCCCCTATGACCCTCTCCAGCATACCGTCGTCCGAGGTGGTGAAGTTATCCAGGACGTGGACCTCCCAGTCAGTCTTTTCCAGAAGCATTTCAATGAGGTTGACGCCGATGAAACCGGCGCCCCCCGTGACCAAGACCTTCATGATACATGAGGTAACGCCGACGGGAATCTAAGCCTTTTTGTGTATTGAAAAGGTGGGCTGCCAGCTTTCGCGATTTCGCGAAACATCACTAATGTCGCAAACGGAGCGTGGTTTAACTTCCGAGTTCGGAATGGGTTCGGGTGGGTCCCACGCCCTTTGGCCGGTTACCCACCAAACATCCTCACCGCTTCAGTAAAAAGGTTACGGAATAAATAGGGGAAGGGGGGAGGTACCCGTATCATAGGCGAAACCAGCCCTATTTCTCATAAAACAGCACTAAAAAAGCCCTGACTGGGTCACTATAAGTGGAAAATACTGATAGATTGACGGGTTTTAACCCAATATTTTTTCGCCTTATGACAGGTTACTTGATGCAAGAAAAGGGTTTACACCCGCTCCTTGAGCAGGGTCCCCAGTATCTTGATGCCCTCCACGATGTCATCGATGCTGGGGTGGCTGTAGTTCAGCCTCATGTGGTTGTGCACATCGCTGCTGAAGAAACTGCTGCCAGGCAGGTAGGCCACCCCCCGGCTCACGGCCTCCATGAGGAGCTCCGTAGCGTTCACCTTCTCGGGAAGCTCCACCCACAGGAACAATCCGCCCTTGGGGGCGTTCCACTTTGCCTCCTTGGGGAAGTAGGTGTCCATGGTCTCCAGCATCACATCCCGTTTCTTCCTGTACACCTTCTTCATTTTCACTATCTGCCTGTCAACGTCGCCCCTCTCAAACAGCTTGGCGGCCGCGTACTGGCTCACCAAGTCGTTGCTGATGATGGTGCTGCCCTTGGCCTCCGCCATCTTGACGATGAACTCCTTCTTGGCCACAAGCCAGCCGATGCGCATACCCGGGCTAACGATCTTGCTGAAGGTACTGGTGTACATGACCCTGCCCTCGTCGTCCAACGCCTTGATGGGCTTGGGCATCTCGTCCTCGAAGGTGATGTACCCGTAGGGGTTGTCCTCAAGGATGAGGAAATCGTACTTCTTGGCCAGCGCCATGATCCTCTCCCGCCTCTCCATGGTGAGCATGCTGCTCATGGGGTTCTGGAACGTGGGGATTATGTACAGGAGCTTCACCTCCTTACCCTCCGCCAGGACCTGCTTGATGGTCTCCTCCAGCGCCTCCGGGTCCATGCCGTCCTTGTCCAGCTTCGCCTCCCTGATATCGGGCTTACTGGGCTCGAACGCCGTGAGCGCCGACAGGTACGTGGGAGCCCCGACTATGACCACGTCACCCGGATCCATGAAGATACGGGCCACAATGTCCAGCGCCTCCTGGCTGCCCGTCATAATCATTATCTCGGTGTAGGGGTCGGCCTCGATGCCGTGGCCCTTCATCCACTCACAGATCTCCTCCCTGAGGGGCTGGATACCCCGCGTGCTGCCGTACTGGAGCATGACCTTCCAGTCCTCCTCCGAGGCGTCCATGAGAGTGGACTTTACCTCCCTCCACGGGAAGCTCTCAACGTCGTACATGCCTCCTGTCAGGCCGATGATCTTCTTGCCCTGCCTCTTCAACTCCTCGGCCGCAAGGACCACGGTGGTGAGCACCCCAGGCTCGTAGGATGCCCCTAGCTCTGAATAGTATTTGTCGGGGTTCATTTAATTCACACAGAGTAGAGCACTCAAGGTATTTCTATTTTCGGCTTCAATGAAAACGGGCAGATGCCGGTCAGTGGGCCCCAGAGACCCTTTCCCTCTGCTTCCTCAGCTCGGGGCCAGACCACGCGAAGAGGAAACCCGAGACACCCAGCAGGGCCGGGGGCAGAACATCAACCACCATCAGGCTGGCCAAGCCGAATAATAACCCCAAGACAACAAACCACGGCCAGACCTGGGAACCGATTACGCGTTCAATCCTCACCACGGCCACGTGAAGGAAGCCGATCATGATGAACGCACGCGCGTTAAAACCAGCCCCAGAACTCCTTCTTTTCAGTCAGTATATACTACAAAAAGCGTTATGGTTACCGGTTTTACGGTGCACAAACACGGATCAGTAAGTAAAAAAACGTATGTTTTAACCGATGATTGAATCCGATTTTCCTCCATAACAAGATTTTTACCATTTACTAACAATGAATCTACGGTGTAGAGTGATGTCTCAGGTCAAACTAAGCCCAGCCGAGCAAAAGGTCTATGACTTGATCTGCCAGAGCGACGTGATGTGCAGACAGTTGACCCCACGGGAAAGTGGGGCCGTCCCGGGGCTTGTCCAGAAAGGGCTCATTGAGGTTTACAAGAAGAATGTATCTCCCTACAGGGTCAGGAAGATCAAGTTCCTTCGAAAGAAGTAGCCCCCATTTCCATAGACGGTTTTAAACCCTAACGACGCGGAGAATAACCCGTGAATCAAATTGACGTATGATATTCTGATTAAAAAAGGCAAAATCATCGACGGCACCGGCAACCCCTGGTACAGAGCCGATGTAGCCATCGAGAAGGGAAGGATAGTCAAACTGGGAAGAGACCTTGGCAAGGCAGACAATGTAATTGATGCAAAGGAGTACATCGTCAGCCCGGGCTTCATCGACATCCACAGCCACAGTGACCTCCCTGCTCTCATCGACCCCATGGCTCATAGCAAGATCAGGCAGGGCGTAACCACGGAGGTGGTGGGACAATGCGGGAACTCCGCTGCTCCCATGTACGAGGGCCTCAGGGAGTACAGGGAGACCTACTCAAGGAGCAGCGTACCGGACGACTTTGAGCTCAACTGGACCACCATGGAGAGCTACCTGGACCTCCTAGACAAGCAGGGAATCGCGCTGAACATCGCGGCAGTGGTGGGACACGGAACGGTAAGGGCAAACGTCCTAGGGCACGAGAACAGGCCACCAACCGACGCCGAGCTTGAGAAAATGAGGGGACACGTCAGGGACGCCATGATGCAGGGCGCATGGGGTATGAGTACAGGGCTCATCTATCCACCAAGCGTCTACGGTGACCAGGCAGAGATAACCGAGCTCAACAAGGTGGTTTCCGAGTATAATGGAATCTACTTCAGCCACATCAGGGGGGAAGGAGACACACTCCTCGACGCCGTAACCGAGGCGTGCGAGATAGGGAAGGACGGTGACACACCCGTCCAGATCGCCCACTTCAAGGCCAGCGGCGTCAAGAACTGGGGCAAGACCAAGGAAAGCCTCGCCCTCGTCGAGAAGTACAGAGACAAGGGCGTCGAGGTAACCTTCGACCAGTACCCGTACATCGCGTCCAGCACCGGGCTGACGGCCCTGCTGCCCCACTGGGCTCACGATGGGGGCGCCACCAAGATGCTTGAGGTCCTCAAGGACCCGGCGAAGAAGGAGCAGATCAGGAAAGAGCTCCGCCTTAACTATGGCTGGGACAAGATCCTGGTTACAAACGCCAAGAATAACCCCCAGTACAACGGCAAGCACATCCAGGAGATCTCAGGGATGATGGGGCTGGAGCCCTTCGATGCATATATCAAGCTCCTCATCATGGAGAACACCCAGGTCCCCAGCGTCATGTTCGGCATGGACGAGGAGGACGTCAGGAGGGTCATGAAGAGCCCATACGGCATGGTGGGAAGCGACGGCTCGGCCATAAGCCCACAGGGAATCTGGGAGAAAATGATCCCGCACCCGAGACTCTACGGCACCTTCCCCAGGGTCCTCGGCTACTATGTCAGGGAGGGCGTGATCTCACTGCCCGAGGCTGTCAGGAAGATGACAGGCGCGCCAGCCCAGAAGATGGGATTCAAGGACCGCGGGTTGCTCAGGGAGGGATACGTCGCGGACATAACCTTGTTCCACCCAGACGATGTTCGGGACGTCGCCACGTTCACCGATCCACAGAGGTACGCGGCCGGAATACCCTATGTCATCGTCAACGGTGAAGTGGTGATAGAGAAGGCTGAGCACACGGGTGCCCTACCAGGAAAGGCTCTGAGAAGAGCCTAGGAACCCTTCAAGCTCGGTCAGGGTGGTCGTCTCCTTCTCGGTAGCGATCCGTGGTCTCCTTTCCTCGGGGATAGAGTCTCCGGCTATTGTTTTCAGCGAGCTTGTCATCCAAACTACCCTATTATATCCTCCATCGGCCTGGAAGAACTTGGGGCTCTTCAGGTATTGGGTCGCGAAGGTAGTGAAGCCGTCGGGGTTCTGGTAACCCGCCACGTTGTTGGCCAGCCTCGTCCAAGTCCAGCCACCGGGTGCCCCTCCTGCATATTTCCTGTCCACCAGTGCTATACCATCAAGCTCCGGGATGTAGTACGCCACGTTCTGGAAACAGCTGCAGGCGGTGTGCGGGTGCTCAAAGATGCTGTGCAGATAGACCCTCTCTACCCTTCCCCCTGTACGCTCCTTGGTTGCCTTGTTTACCCCGCTGTACTCCCCCTTCACGGGGTCAATCAGTTCACCCTTCTCTATTAGCGTGCAATTGTAGTAAACATTACCTGGCGCCAGTAACGCCTGGGCCTTCAATACCCACCATGGGCTTGACCCGCACTGGGATGGGCGATCGGGCGAAACCGTGCATGCATGACTGAGGCTGAAGCTGGCGCACCTCATACACCCGTAGAAAGCCTCAACGCTCTCCTCGGTAGCCTCACCAATATGCGCCTTCCTCTCGTCCTTGAACGATTTGATACCTGGGCTCAGTTTTTCGATCTCAGCATGATCAAGTAGCAAGCTGATCCTCATAGGCCCTATCATGGGGAACTTGTTTCTCAACTCGACCTGGATCACCTTCAGGAGGTGTTCATACTCGAATCCGCTCTCCCTGGCCCCCTCTGAAACTAGGAGGGAGTCAACAGTGCCTCCCATGAGGTTGACCTGCACCCCCCTGATGTATTTTATCACTCTTAGCAGCGTGCTCTCCACGCCCACAGTAACTATGTCATCTACGACGGGGTTACCCAGCTCCAACATGATGGAGACATCGTCAAGGCTTTCCCCTTTCACTATCAGCTCATCCCCTGCTATGTCCTGATTTGGAATAGCTACCACGAAGCTCTCCGGGGAGCCCTTGACCTCAACGACCGGGTCAGCTATCTTCTCCCTACCGAAAACAGGACCCACCTCAAGCGGGACCTCAGGGACAGCCTTCTCCACGAGCCTCGCCCTCACATTTGGCAAACCCCATGCGGTCTCCACCATCTCCTGCAATGATTCCCTGCTGTAGACCATCCCTGTTAGACCTCGATCATCCCCCAGGGTGACCAGTGGGACCCCGAGAGCGAGCATCGACTGGATCATTGATTTTTCCATCTCCCCAAGTTCACCGGTAACAAACATGACGCCCGGTGCCTTCTCCTCTATCTCATGGGTGATAGCGTGACTGGAACCAGCGTCAATCCTGGCATAAATCAGCGCGTACCTGATCATCAGCTGCCCGAAGTAGACCACCGCGGTCTCCCTAAGACCAAAGTCCACAATGTCAACATCCTCGAGGACCTGACCGGACCTCCCTACTGTGTGAATCTTGAAGTTCCTATCCCCGAGAAGCCGTGCAAGCTCGATCAGTTTGTTGTCTCCGCCCATCAAAAGAGCCCAAGCGTTAGTACTTTGGTTCAGACCCAGGCAGTAAGACCTGAACCTGTCATCCGAGATAAAATGTTCCTCGTGGTCCTCATATGCCGACTCTACTTGCTCGGCGAGCCACAGTGCGTCAAGGAAGTGTCCTCCCTTCTCCTCCTTTACCCTGCACAATGCTCCCTGGATCCTCTCCTCAGTGGGCTCCATTGCCCCCGTTAAACCATACAGAATGGGGTACCTGAACTCGGTTCCCTCGTACACTCCCCTTCCTGATAATTGGTCCTTGAAAAAACCGTAAACCCCTTCGCTCATCTGGGACACCTGACTCGGAGAACAGTTGAAGGGTAATTGATAATGGTTGAGCTTACCGGATGTTGTTTATCATCCGGAAGTCTTCTTTCATGGTGTTCAGGACCACGTGAGTGTTTGTGCGCTCCACATACTCCATGGCCAGGAGGTCCTTGGGGAACTCGCTGAGCTCACGCCTGTTCTTGAACTTGGCGATCACTATGCTATCTATGGCCCCGGTGACATCGTAGACAGCGCACACGTACGGTAGTTTAGCGATCTCCTCCTGGGTTTCAATAAGCTTGCCTCTGCTTACCGTGACCGTCATGATCACCGTGAGCTCAAAGCCCAGCCTCTCGAAGTCAAGCATCACGGTGTAATCGGTTATCACCCCAGCTGACTCTAGGCGCTGGATGTGGTTGATCACCGTGGCCGCCGAGACGCCGATGGCCCTTGCCAGCTCCCTGTTACTCCTGTTCGAGTTTACGAGCAGCTCGGCCAGGATTTTCTTATCTATCTCGTCTAATGCGAACATTTGACATCACACTTCTGTTTATTATTTTTAATAAACGCTTGATTGATGTATATGAAACTTCCTATTTTCTTAATATTTGTATACACTAACATCAAATTCATTCACATATGCTTTGTGCGCGAAATGGAAAAATCTTATTTTAGGTTTTTTCAACGATTTTTGGGTTAATTTACACGAATAAAACAAAACGCCTTCACATACGTTTAGTTAACATCACATAATACAGTCAAACGTTTAGCAAAAAAGGGAAAAGATATATATGCGTGATTGCGAAGGATGGGAGTTATTATGGTTTCAAGTGTCCTGACCAACGAAGGCTCCGTTGATGCGATAATGGAAAAAGTCGCACGGCACGACATCAAGTACATAAGGCTCATAGTGGTCGACCCAAACGGCAGCCCAAGAGCCATGCTGATCCCCGAGTACCAAATCAGGGACTCTCTGGAGAACGGTGTGGCGTTCGACGGCAGCAGCATCCCGGGTTTCGCCGAGGTCAACCAGAGCGACCTCAACCTCCACCCAGACCCATCGACCTTCCTAGTGCCTATGTGGGAAACTCCTGGAATCGCATTGATGTTCTGCTACGTCAGTAACCCCGATGGCACTCCATTCGAGGGAGACCCTAGGGGGCACCTCAAGAGAACGGTTGATGACCTAGAGGAGAAGGGGTACGGTTTCAATACCGGCCCAGAGCTGGAGTATTTCTACGTCACGGACAATAACGGAGGGGTGGTCCCCTTCGGGAGTGGAGGCTATTTCGACCTTCCCCCCCTCGACCCAACTGAGGACGTAAAACTTGAGACATTGATGTGCCTCGAGGCGGCGGGGTTCCAGCTAGACCGGGTCCACCACGAGGCGGCCATGGGGCAACAAGAGATCAATTTCAGGTATAGTGAAGCCTTGAAGACCGCGGACAACGTCATCCTGTACAAATTAGCTGTTAAGACTATTGCAAAGAAACACAACACAACCGCCACCTTCATGCCCAAGCCTTTTTGGGGTATCAACGGAAGCGGCTGCCACATGCACCAGAGCATCGTGGACCTTGATACAGGTAGAAACATTTTCAGCAACCCGGACACCGAGTTCGGGCTAAGCGAGACGGCCATACACTTCATCGGTGGGCTGCTCAAACACGCTCCAGCCATGTCAATGATCGTCGCGCCCCTCGTGAACAGCTACAAGCGGCTGGTTCCCCACTACGAGGCACCCGTCTACGTGAGCTGGGGTTACGCCAACAGGAGCGCGCTCGTCAGGGTTCCACTTGCCCCTGGAGACAAGGACAGCGTTACAAGGGTAGAGTACCGGCACCCGGACCCATCATCAAACCCCTACCTGGTGGCAACGGCGCTGCTGAAGGCTGGCTGGGAGGGCATTGACAAGAAGATCGAGCCAAGCGATCCTTTAACCGAGAACATTTACGAACTGACCCCCGCTCAGATGAAGGAGAAGGGCGTGAAGTACATGCCAGAACACCTAGGGGATGCCGTGGATGTATTCGCGGAGGATAGGACCATGAAGGAAGCACTGGGGGCGTTCCTGTTCGATAACCTCATCGAGCTGAAGCGTGAGGAGTTCCAGAGCTACATGGACTTCACGGGCATCGAATGGGCGGCCAGCAGGCCAAAAATCACGTCCTGGGAGTACGAGCGATACCTGACCCGCTGCTAAACCTCGCAACTGAGTTCGGCTATCTTCTCAGGTAGGTCGTCAAGTTCCGAGACCATTTTATCGTACCACCTATCGAGGGCGTTCTTGATGGATATTTTGAGCATCTCCGGTGGCACAGGTTTGTACACGAACTTGTAGCCGCCAAGACCGATGAGCTCCTCGTCTCGGATGGCCAAGCCTTTCTCCACCAAGTTCTGGAGGAGTCTCTGGGCCGTTGACCTGCTCTTTCCCATGAACTCGGTTGCCTCGTGGATTGTTATGGGTCCCTTGTTCACGAGTATGCAATAAGCCCTGATCTCCGTGGTCTTTATGCCGAGGGCGCACCTCATGAGCTCCTCTGGCCCTATCTGCTGTGCATTGAGAATGCTCTGTATCTCCCTTAGACTCATAGCTATGTTCAAAGATGTTGAACATCTTTAAATACCTTTATATTTCTTCGGAGGGCAGGAAATGTGAATCATAATGAGTAAACCAGTTGAAGTTACAGACGCAGACTTCGATGAATTCGTGAAAAACAATCCAAAGGTGGTAGTGGACTGCTGGGCCGCATGGTGCGCTCCCTGCAGGATGCTCACCCCAATCATTGATGAGCTTGCCCAGGAGAAGACGGACGTCAAGTTCGCAAAACTAGACGTTGACAAGAACAGGGCCGTCCCAACCAAGTACGGCATCATGAGCATACCCACCCTCCTCTACTTCAAGGACGGTCAGTTAGTCGATAAGACCCTGGGCGCTCTCCCGAAACAGGTAATCGAGTCTAGGCTCGCAAACCTGTAATAAGAACGGTTAAACCCGTTTACTTAATTTTTTAGTGATTTTGAGCAGCTCATCGGGGCTGATGGGCTTCATCAGTATCTCGTCGCTGTCCAAGGCTGTGAGGTTTTCAAGGGCCTCTATGTGACCCGTCAGCATCACCACGTTGATATCCTCATCTTTCTCCTTCAGCATCTTTGATAGACTCGACCCGGGGATGTCAGGGAGCTTGTAATCCAGGATGGCCAGATCGAACTTGAACGTGTTCATTTTAGTGAGGGCCTCGTTACCCGAGTTGGCCGTCTCGACGGCGAAGCCAGCGTCCTCAAGGAGCATCTCAAAGGTGTCCGCTAGGAACTCGTCGTCGTCCACGACCAGTACGCTGAGGGTGGATGACTGCTGGGCCTTTTCCTGTTCCTCGTACTCTCTGAACGCATTTCTGAACTCGGGGTATACTTCTATCGACCTTGTGATGGCTTCCATCCTGCCCACAAGCATATCCATTCTTTTTTCATGCTCATTTAGAACATTAATTAACATATCAAATACGTCTAATTTTTCTGTCACACTCATGGTTGGGCTTCCGGAGTATCGTTGTTGTAACTGTATACACATTTAATATTTTAACTTTGAGGTAATGTTTAGACGTTGTATCCTGAAATATCTATTTCATATCGTAATGTATACGTTAAAAAGATATTTAATATTTGAATAATTATAATACAAGCCGTTAATTGCCATGTAAAACTTGATTAGTATTCCATATTTATTGCTACCGAAAGCCCTATTAACCCGGTATCGCTAGTGATATGCAGAGGGATGTTTGACATCTTCCTAATACCGTTGATGATGCTCATCGGGATAATGTTCCTGGTGGCGTCTGTTTTCGTAGGTGTATCAGTGGTAGTAAAGTTCGCTTTCTTCCTGATCTTCTTACCCATTAGAATACTACTCTGGATGATAGGCTTGATCTTCTAGCGTCCACGCCATCAACCTAAAGGGGGTTGGTAAATTGTAGCCCCTTTTTTTTTATCATTCTTTATATACAATCAGAGTAAATGACCAAGGAACGATTTGATTGAGATATTTGGACTGCTGGTGGCGTTCATCGGGATTTTCGTTCTGAGGGCCAAGAATATCGATTTCTATGTCGCCATCACATTGGCGGCGCTGATCATCGGACTTACATCCGGGGCCCCCATCAGTATCCTGTTCGATGTATTGATCCAGACCCTCACGGCGTACAATACTTGGAACCTAGTGTCCGCTGTGGCACTCATCACGGTGCTGGGCTACGCGCTTAAAGAGACCGGGCTCATGGTGAGTTTCATCGAGGGGCTCAGCAATATCCTACCGGGGAACATACTGCTGGCGACTATCCCTGCCCTGTTCGGCTTCCTATCGATGCCGGGAGGCGCATTGATGTCCGCCCCATTCATCGAGCCAGAGGCAAAGAAGCTGGGGCTGAGACAGGAGCACAAGACATACTACAACGTCTGGTTCAGACACTTGCTGTACTGGGTCAACCCCATCACATCTTCAACCATCATGGCAGTGACCCTCTCAGGTATCCCCATCACCACCTGGCTGAGGGTGCAGTCCCCCTTGTTCTTCGTCATGACGGCCATCGGTTTCATCGCCAGCAGGGGCTTCATCGAGACCCCCAAGAAGAATGGTGGCATCGATGGCTTGACCATGGAGAGCATGAAGGGCGGAATCCCCATCGTCATCACCGTCGCGTTGACCCTCATCGGGGCCCCAATCTGGGCGTCGTTGGCGGCAGGGATTCTAGTCGCAATGTTTCTGGGGCGGGTCAAGCCTGACAAGGCGGTGGAGATAGTGAGGAACGGCATCCGCTGGGACCTGGTGCTAGCGATAATATCAATGCTCTACCTGAGGGACATGATAGCCTCATCGGGCTCCGTGGTCAAGCTCTTTGAGGCAGTCATCTCATCGGGGATACCCGTCATTGCTATAGCTATCGTGATCCCCATGTTCATAGGGGCCATCTCGGGCTCCCCCGCAATGGGGGTCGGGATCGCCTTTCCCATCCTGCTCCCCCTCTTTGGAGAGACCAACATCCACCTAACCAGCATCGTTTTCCTCGGAATTACATGCACATACATCACGTCCCCCCTCCACCTGTGCCTGGTGCTAACGAATAATTACTTCAAGTCGGACCTCAACAAGGTGATAAAATACCTAGCTCCCAGCTGCCTCGCCCTGTACTTGATCGGCTTGGCTTACCACCTCTTCCTTTACAGCCTATAGTATTGACTACTTACACCTTTGGGTTAGTTTAGTATGTATTATACTACACTCATGTGTCTTTTCTTGGTCCGCGGGTTATGGATTTAAAGTGACTCGATTGACGCATGCACATGGGCGCGCGTCCCGATATCAAAAATTATTCCACCAAAGAAGATATTTGATTCAACTATATCGAGGTTTTGCATAATAGGATAAAAGGAGAGGTACAAGTTTCAAATTGTAGTTCGCAGAATTAGATATAATGGCTCACAGGAAACAGGGTTACAGGTTTGATGACGACTGGCCCCCTGAAAATCAAGAGTATCTTTTCAACAATTACAAGGAAGCCGTAACGATCCCGGTTAATGTTGAGATCGAGGGAGACCACATGGTTCTCAATCTCGACAACGTCAAGAAGATTCTGGGTAAAGCTGACCTGATATCGCTGATGGACTGCGGCTGCAGAACAATTTACGGGAACTGTGATGCGCCTCTCAGCGTCTGTCTTGATATGAACGAAGTGGCAGAGAGTCATATCGGTATCGGATGGGCGAGGGAGATCACACTGGATGAGGCAATGGAGGTTCTTAAGAAGAGCCACGAGGCTGGGCTGGTGCATATGGCTTACGGTCACAGTGAGCACTTTGAGTCCGGAGTGGTCAATTCAGTTTGCAGTTGCTGCTCGTGCTGCTGCGGTGTCCTTTCAGGGGTCCTACGGTTTGGTCTGGCTCCCCACTTGCTGAAAGGTCACGCCACGGAAGAGACTGATTCCTCGGCATGTGTAAAATGCGGAGTTTGTGTAGATCGATGCCAGTTCGGGGCAAGACAGATAGTTAACGGGGAACTCAAGGTTAATAGTAACCTCTGCTTCGGATGTGGACTCTGCGTCAGCACATGTCCAACCAAAGCAATAACTTTGATCGATAAACAAGGTAAATTAATTTGAACATTAAGAGTAATCTAAGGCTTCTGGGGGTCGCTTTTCTTATACAGGGATTGGGCTCCTTTATTAGCGGAGCGGTACTGCTTGAACCCCTGATTGTTCAGGGTAACATAATTGAGACCATGACCAACATCGCTGGCAACGTGTTTCAGGTTAGAGCCAACATAGTTGGTGAGATGATCACTGGTTTTGGGATAATCATGCTGGGAAGCTTCCTCTACATAACATTAAGAAAGGAACATGATGGGATTGCGTTGACTGCTCTCGGTCTTTATGTTATGGAGGCGGTGATTTTAGGAGTTAGCAAGATTGGGACAATGATTTTGCTGCGAATTAGTCAGGAATCCGTTGTTATGGGGCATCCTGAGCGTCTTGTTGAGTTAGCTCAACTCTGCTTGGAGTTCCAAGATTTCGGGTACGAGTTACTCATGCTCCCCTTTGCTGTTGGTGCTACGATGTTCTACGTGCTGTTATACAGATCAGGGATCATACCAAGAAAACTGAACTATATAGGGCTCTTTGCAGCGCCAATGTCCGTAGTTGGTACGCTTCTGAGTTTGTTTGACATTCAAGTGCCGATGATACTGTATGTCGTAATGTTCTTCCCTAACCTGTTATTTGAGGTTGGGACGGGGTTTTGGTTGGTTTCTCGATTGAGGAAAGGACATCAATCTGATATGTTTGTTTGAAATGATCTGCGCGCGCGTGATAATAAACTGAGAATATTCAGAGAGACATTCATAAGGTTCTGAGTTTAAAAGTGTGAATAATGAGCACTCAAGACTTAATCTCCCTCGGCGGGATGCTTGGTCCAATTCTATACACAACTGCCTGGGTTCTCGGAGGCATTCTCCAACCAGAATACAGCCATATCCGAGACGATATAAGCTCATTAATGGCAGTTGGAGCCCCCAATAAAAAACTGTTTGACACAATGAACATCATTAACAATGCTCTGATGATCATATTCTTTGGAAGCCTCCACTGGTTCATCAACGACGGACAAGGATCCTATATTGGACCTGTCTGTTTCATGCTCTCAAGCATCATCGGCTTAACTGTAGTCCTTTTCTTCCCTTTAGATGAAGGAGGTGAACCAGTAACCCCGAGGGGAAAAATGCATGTTACCCTCGTTGGTATGATGAGTCTGTTCGCCCTTGTTGGAATGATTGCTTTATGGAGGAGACTGGTTTTTACTCCGGGGTGGGTTCAGTTTGGAAACTATACTTTGATCTCTTTGATTGTTACACTCATAACCGCTGTTATTGCGGCTAAAAATATTGGAACGGACCGGATGGGTATAACTGAGAGGTTTGTGGTCACAGTTAATTTGCAGTATTTCTTCGCCATAGCTCTGAATGTTTACCTAACTGCATAATTTGGAATACAATTATTCACGGTTCTTTGCGCGCGCGCGTGTAGTTCGCCCAAACACCACACCTCATAATACCAATGTACAAGCCGAAGTCAAGAAGTTAGTTCTCTTGTTCAGAAGAATATTCTGGAACGTGGGAAAAGTCAAGATTGTTGTAGAGGTTTTTATCCTCTCGATAATGGGTTCTATGTAACATTTTAGGTGAAATTGTGGTTATTATATAACATTCTCATGTAGTGTTTGCATGTTGGGGGAGGGATTCGAACCCACATTTACTAGTAACTCGTTACTATTTGGTGCATTTTTATAGAGGTAAAAAGAAGGGTTTTTTCGAGGCGCGCGCGACAGCTTTCGTTTCCAACGGGTCTACTTGCCAAAATTGCTAATCAAGGTTTTACTTTTACAGGTTCAAGAAGATTGAGAGTCTCTGTTGATCGATAGACTAGTCGGAGGTCTCACATCATGTAGATGTTTTGGTACAGGATAGTTAAAGATAATCAGAGTCACTCCGCTCAATAGAGTCTATCCTGTACCGGCTAAGAAAAGATTAGTGATATCATGTTCTTAGCTAAGAAAGCAACTAATTATTTAATATATTAACTATTCGATACAAAACTGAACGCGCGTGCATATGACTTATGTCTGATATTTGTATAATGCGCGTACCACTTCGAGATACAAAAAGGTGTATAAAGAGTAAAATAATAAAACAACATGTCCATTTTTCCGTTAAACTCTTATTAATATGTATAACCATATTCTAGTTGTCAGTTTGGAACATGAGTCACTCCGCACTGACCGGTTCAGGACTTGACAATGAGTTTACACCTTTACACAAAGGTAACCTAGCTAAAAGTCCTTTACCAATCTCATATCTTTAACACAGGTATACGAGAATGAAGAATTCTTGTGTAATTAACCTTAAACAAAGTACTAGGTTAGAACACAGGAAATCAAGTGTTTATTAGATTTAGGTTATCTAATCTTGATAGTCCTTTTTCTTGAGCAAGGTCGTCAAGTATCTCTGTGTATATTCCTTCCATACCTTCCTGTATGGATTGTTCGAGGTTGGCCACGTTTATTATCTTGTAATATTGGTTACAGGTGCGACAAGAGGTTATCTCATATTCTTGGTTTTCCCCAACAATCGTAAACTCAAAGTTGTGAACATCCTTAACTCCACAGCTCGGACAAGAAAAGATGTTCATCTTGTACATTGTATGGCAGAACGTGCATTTGAATCGCCACACTTGTGACTCGTTTTTTACGACAATAGAGGGAATATTTCCACAGATTGGGCAGGGCGTTCGCTCCCATGCGTCCAGGTACTTTTGGTCGCACAGTGTTGATAGATAGATCAGCGAGGGTTGTACGAGCGCGCCACTAATGATCGATGC
>RCNB010000797.1_pt1 | contig 20526 bp, 12 predicted proteins | sample 2041321 | NCBI WGS metagenome assembly RCNB01 (sample SAMN09708232, study PRJNA481090) | Marine sediment metagenome, whole genome shotgun sequencing project. | reverse complement strand
TTAATTGCTGTAATGTCGAAGAGGAGAGATAAATGAGAATTTTGGAACATACGAAGTCAAAGAAGAAGAGCTTACCAAAACTATTGCCGATTCACTATTAGCATTTAAAAAAATGAATGTTTATATCACCCAGAGAAATAGAGTTTTTCCAGACTCTCTTAATATTTATGTTCAGCCAAATTTTGAATTTTCAAATGAGCAGCAAGCAATAATTGATGAGTTAACGGTTGGATTGAATTTTGATCAAACATTTGAGGTCGCCAGAAATTTTGCGTTCAATAAAGAACGTAAAAAAGCGAGACTGCTTTGTGATTATATATTAAATGAGCTTCCAAACCATTCAGATGCTAGAACATTAAAAGGAAGAACATTAGCATGGGATGGGGACTATGTTAAGGCAGAAGTAGAACTACTAAATGTAATTAAAAGATCACCGTATTACAATGATAGCTATTTGGCAATATTAGATTTATACTGGTGGTCTAACCAAGAAGAGAAGTCAACAGAAATAGTAAACAAAGCCATGGGTAATGGGTTAGTGAATCCTGAAATTAGTTTTAAAATGGCAAAAGCACACCAACGAATGAATAATTTAGAACAAGCAAATAAAATAATGGATAGTATTATTACTGTTCACCCCAATACTAACGAATATTTAACCTTTAAAGGAGCCTTAAAATAAGGCAATTCAATAATTATGAATAAAATTTCTTTCATACTACTTTTTCTAATAGGGTTCAATGTTTTTGGTCAGCAAGCTAAATATAATGGTAACCCTGACACATCATTTGAGATTGCAAGAGATTTAGCATTTAATAAACAGCGCAAGAAAGCACAAGATACCTTGTTGAATATTTTAACCAAGTACCCAAACTATCATGACATTAGGTCCTTTTTGGCAAGCACCTATTCGTGGGATGGCGCTTATAAAAAAGCAAAAAAGGAATTTGAATATATCTTAAAAAACAGTCCAAAAAGATTAGATACTTGGCAAGCAGCCATAAAGAATGAGCTTTGGAGTGAGGCTCCTTTCAGTGCTTTAGAAATGGCTAATAAAGCTCTAAAGTATTTGCCAGAAAATCCAGATATTTTATATTTAAAGGCAAGTGCAGAGGATGCTACTAATAATAAGGAAGAAGCTTTGTTAACAGTAGAAAGCGTATTGAAGAATAACCCAACTCATGAAAAATCAATTACATATAAAACAAGTTTAATTGATCAGCTAAGTAATAATGTTATTGGTTTAAAATCTTCAGTAGATGTTTATTCCGAAGTTTTTGATCCTATGCAGTATTATTTATTAAAATATGTACGCCAAACAAAATTTGGGAGTATTCATAGTAAATTAAATGTGAGTCACAGATTTGCATCTACTGGAGCACAATTTGAAGTTGATATGTATCCTCGGATTGCTAAAGGGCTTTACGCCTATGTGAACTTTGGATTTTCAAATTCATTTTTATATCCAGATTTTAGATACGGAGCAGAATTGCATAAATCTTTGCCATTAAGCCTTGAAGCCTCTTTTGGTTTTAGAGCTTTAAAATATAGCTCAACGACTACAATTTATACAGGATCTGTAGGTTGGTATACAGGAAACGATTACTGGTCTTTTCGTGTTTATGTTACTCCAGGGAATCCAGGCGCTAGCAAATCAGGAACTCTTAGCTACAGAAAGTATAGAAGTGATGCAAATAATTATTTGAGTATCGCCGCTGGCATGGGTTTTTCTCCAGATATTTATAGATTTAATTTTGAAGGGAACGAAAATTCGGTAATACAGCTTAATTCTCAAAAATTTAACTGTGGTTATTATTTTAGTTCAAAAAATAATAAAAATTTCTGGGGATTTCAAGCTGGTGTATCTCATCAAGAAATTAGTTTTAATCCAGGTTCTTTTTTCTGGATTTATTCTTTTGCATTATCTTGGGATCTTAAATTCAGATAGTAATTCCAAACACACCTTGGTAAATGAAACAAAAAATAGCAACCTCAATCGCTTTCACTAAAAATTTCTTTGTTACAGGAGCAATTATCGAAACTAGTAGATATGTTGAAATAGAGATTTGTAAGCACATTCCAATAGAAGACAATAAAATTATTGTAGAGTTTGGAGTTGGTCATGGTAATATCACTAAGGAAATATTAAAAAACATATCACCTAGTTCAAAACTATATGCCTTTGAAATCAATGACAGTTTTTGCAAATATGTGAATGAGACCATTGTTGATTCACGACTAATTATAATTAATGACAGCGCACTTAATTTAAGAAAACATCTCAATGAAAATATTGATGCCGTAATATCGTCGATACCACTTTCATTCTTCAGTAAAGAAAAAGGTTTGTCTCTTTTGCAAAATGCTCATGATTCAATGCAGAATCATGCCTATTTTAGTCAAGTACTATATACAAAATTCAATTTTAAAAAGTTCCAACGCATATTTGAAGAGTGTTATACAGTATCAAACAAAAAAAATAAAATAGAGCATATTTTTCATTGTAAAAAAATAGAATGACAAGCTAATTCTATCGTTTCTTTAACGATTTCCAGAGTTAATCAAACCTAAATACTTGATTTATAGATGTTTTTCATCGAAAAGATAGCCTTCTGTTTGGTTTGGTAATAAAAATGATGTACGTTTATCGGATATTTGATACACTTTATCGATAATTGTATCAATAAATAACCCAAATACAAAAACGGAAATGGCCCAAATCCCTAAGTACCTGGCTTTTAAGTTTATGGTAATGCTGTTACTTACATGTTTAGTAAGTAATGCTCAAACAATGCAAGTAGAAGTAATTGGAGGCGCTGTGGTAACACAAGGATCAACAATTACAATTAATGCTGGTACCAGCTTAGATTTTAGAATAACTAATGTCGATTTTTCAAATTGTAAAAACTTAAAGATTAAGGATGTTGATATATTTGATACTGTAAATTTTGATATCAATCCAAACAATCCAAAAAGGAATATTAAACGTGTAGGATGTAATGGACCTAGCTGGAAAAAGTATCTTGATTTTGAAATAACAAATACTAGTCCCTCTTGTACTACAGCCAGTACGCTAGTTACTGTTGAGATAAAAAATCAAGCAGATTTCACATTTACCTTAGAAGTTACTTCTTCACCAGAAATTTATGTATTTGGTGCTGATTTCCCCTTTGGAGATATTTTTCATGGAGATACTGCAACATCGGCTGATAATAACACTTATTTGGGTGTTGTAGATGAAGGAAATACTGTTACAAGAAGGTATGCTTTAGCTAATATTGGAAGTTGTGATTTAGATTTTCCTGAAGTACCAGTTTCGCAACCAGCTTGGTCAAGTTCTAATGGAGATTTTGTAGTAACTTCTCCGTATGGGAATTTTTGGAATAATTTAGCACCATATTATTATATTGTAATTGATGTTACTTTTACTGCTCCTGTTGCAGGTTCAGGGACACAGTCTTCAGTAATAAGTATTAATAATACAGATAATACAACATTTACTTTTACAGTAGAAGCAGAAATGTTTGATGAAAATATTCCAGGACCAGGTGGAATTACTTCAAATTTCAAATTGTGGCTAAAGTCTACAAGAGGGATTGTTAAATCTGGTTCAGCGATTACAGAATGGCATGATTTAGGAACCAACGGGAAAGATGCAACAACAGATTCTGGTAAAGAACCAACCTATTTAGATACTGCAACAGATAATATAAATTTTAATCCTGTTGTTAAATTTGAAAATGATGGAGGTTCGATCGAACAATACATGTATAACACTAATCCTACGCTAAGTGGGTTTTACAATCATGATATTTTTATAGTCATGGTGCCAGATGCTACAATGAGTAATGCGTCAACCAGAAACACCATTTTTGCAGGTGTAGACTCTGGTAATACAGGAGATATGACAGGTATTGGTTTTGGAGACTATTCGTCTGAATTCACAAATGAAACATTATCTTATAATCAAGATGTTCCTGGCGGTGGAAGCTTTAATGGAAATGCCGAAATTAGTTCTACTTATTCTAATGCGGGAATTATAAATATTAGAAATGATTTAACTTCATCACCTACAGAACAAGATATTTTATATAATTCTAATGATTTATCAACAGATAATGTATCCGATGTTTCTTTTACAAATATTGTAGGGAGCGAATATTGGATAGGAAAGAATTTTGATATTGCTGGAAGCTTAAATGGGCGAGTTGCTGAGATTTTTACCTTTGGCGAACGCTTAAGCGATGTTGATAGACAAAAAGTAGAATCTTATTTAGGTATTAAGTACGGTATTACTTTAGGAGCGTCAATTGAAGCTACCAAAGATTATATTAATTCCTTTGATACTAAAGTTTGGGATGTTACTGCTAATGCTGGCTATAATTACGCTGTTGCTGGTATTGGAAGAGATTCAATTTCAGATTTAAACCAAAAACAATCAAAGTCAATAAATTACTTGACTTCGGTAGCAATTGGTTTAGGTGGTATTAGTAGTACCAATATTGCTAATGCAAGTGAATTTACAAAAGATGGGGACTTTTTAGTCTGGGGAAATAATAATAGTCCATTTACTGGAACGAGTACAAATACTATTACAGTTGCTACAGGAGTTACAACATCATTAACAAGAATAGATAGAAAGTGGAAAATAGTAGAATCAAATGAAGATGTTAGTGGCGATGTTAAGACGGTTTTTGTGTCAATACCTGAGGCGGCATTTAGTGGTTTTACAAAAACCGTTTCTGAAGAATATGCTTTAATTGTAGCCGATAATGCCAATTTTGCGAATGGAGATATTATTGATGTTATTCCGTTACGATCAAATGGAGCATCAAGCCTTTATACTTGGTATAATTTTGATAGTACTAAATATTTTACATTTGGTAAAACGTCTCAATTATCTCAAGACCATTCAATAAGTATTGCTTCTGGAGACTTTTTAGTGGGTGAATTTGAACTCAATTTAAGTGTGGACTCATTTACAATTTCGGCTTGGGTAAAAACTTCATCAAATGCAAGCACGAGAACACTCATGGCAAAAGGGGAAAAGTTACAAATACGACTCAATAGTTCAGATCAAATTGAAGTCATGATAGATGACGCTGTAACACCAAAATATACTTCAGATATGACTGTTGGGGATGGTAAATGGCACCAACTCACGTTTGTGTACGATAGTGCCAGTATATATTTATATGTTGATGGTGTTTTAGATAAATCTATACAAGATATTGTACACCCTTCACCTAATTCAAATCACTATGCTATAGGTGCTGTATATATTGATAAAGACAATATTATTAATCCTTTTTTAGGAGAAATAGACGAGGTTTATGTTTGGGATTTGGCCTTGACTCAAGACCAAATACGTTATTTAATGAATCAAGAAGTTGAACGATTTGATGATAGTGGTACAGACTATGTAAGTGGTAAAGTGTTGCCACAAGCTTCAGCAAGTAATCTTGTAAGCACAATACCATGGGGTAACTTAAGAGTTTACTATGACTTTAATTCATTTTATGGTTCGACTGTTGAAGGTTTAACAGATGAAAGATATTTTTTAAGAATTAAGCAATTAACTAAAGATAAAACTATTCTAGATGACCAAACAATTCCTGCACCATATATTTCAGCTTCAGATGGTACGTGGGATACAGGTACGACTTGGAGTAATAATGCGGATCAAATTATACCAAATTCGCTAAGTTTAGATGGCAGTACAATTATTGATTGGAATATTGTTGAAATTGGACATGATATTGCATCTGGAGGCAGGGATATTTCACTTCTAGGGCTGAAACAAACAGCGGGAACACTTACAATAGCAGAATCAGGCGATCCTCAAGACGAAACTAATTTGGGTCAAGCATTAACTGTAAATAATTACTTAGAGATTGATGGTGTCATTGATTTAGTTGGAGAATCACAATTAATTCAAGACCAGGGAAGTATTATTGATGCAGATAGTGGAGGCTATATAGAAAGAGATCAACAAGGTACTGCTAATGGTTTTAATTACAATTATTGGTCTTCTTCGGTAGGTCCTGTATCTGGAAATACGGGAACAAGAGGGACAGGAGTTGCCAATACAAATTCAAATCATACAATTACGGGAGTATTAAATGATGGTACTACATCATCCGCATATCAAAATATTACGTTTAGTGCATCACATACAGCTGCAGATTCAAACACGCCAACAACGCCAAGAACACTTAGTACGTATTGGATGTATAAGTTTTATGGTGCAGCAGACGATTATAATGCATGGTCTTCAATGGATGAAGCCTCAGCCGTCCTTCCAGGAGAAGGGTTTACAATGAAAGGGACTGCTGGTGGAGCAGATATTACAACGGATGTGCAAAATTATGTATTTAAAGGATTGCCGAATAATGGTGATATAACCTTACCATTAGATAAATCTTCAGGAGATGTTGACAGATTGATTGGGAATCCATACCCTTCGGCTATAGATGCAACCGAATTTATATTAGATAATTTAAGCGTGGCAGATGGAGGAAACAATGCATCAGGAACTATTTTTAATGGTGCTCTCTACTTTTGGGATCATTTTGGAGAAGAAAATTCACATAACCTAGGAGATTATGTTGGTGGATATGCCACAAGAAACCTTACAGGAGGTGCAGCGGCAATATCAAATGATAGTCGTATTAACAATACTTCCAACGCTGGTGGTCCAGCAACAGGAACTAAAGTTCCAGGGCAATATATTCCGGTCAATCAAGGCTTCTTTGTATCAACGGCACTGGATGGATTTGACAATGATGATGGTGTAATTATATCAACAGTAGATGGTGGAGATATTGTTTTTAAAAATAGCCAACGCGTATTTGCTCGAGAAGATGCCTCTACATCTCTTTTCATGAGATCATCCAATACTAAAGGGAATAGCAGCTATACAAAAGACGCAAGTAGTGAAAATCAAACCATACGGTTAATGTACGATTCGCCTAAAGGCTACCATAGACAAGTTGTGATAGGTTTGAACGAAGACGCTTCAAATGGATTTGATTTAGGATATGATGCATTTATGGTTGATGTAAATGAAGAAGATATGTATTGGAATTTTGATGACAATAAATTTGTGATTCAAGGTGTAAACAATTTTAATAGCACACAAGAGTTCCCTTTAGGGTTAAAAGTAAAACAAGCAGGCGTTGCAAGTATTAGACTCGATGAATTGCAAAACATTGATTCTAATATGTCACTGTACATTAAAGATAATGTCACTGGTGAAACGCATCAAATTAATAACACTCCTTTCGAAATTAATCTAGAGCCTGAGACTTATAATGATAGGTTTATACTTGTTTTCCAATCTAGTCAAATGGATGTAATAACTACAGATGACATTACTTTGGGAGATGGATTTGTTGCATACTATGATTCAAATACTTCTGAGATTAATATTAGTAAAAGTGTTGACACAGAGGTTATTGATGTTACATTATACAACGTAATTGGTCAAAAAATCAAGACTGTTGATTTTGATGCAAATAGGATTGCAATTCCTGTTAAAGTAAAAACAGGGGTTTATATTTTACAATTCAATACATCAAGAGGAAACGCGAGTAAGAGAATTATAATCGAGTAAAACTTCTATCTACAAAATTTATTCTTCATTTAAATACCAATTTAAGGGATTTCAATTTTAACTTTAATAATCTGATCTGAAGAAATAAAGAATTGTTAAAATTATACCAGATTACAAATTTTCAAAACCTACTATTACCAGCTCTTATTTATGTTATTTTTAAATATGAAGTAAAAGACGCTAAGTAATTGTGGGAAATTATCTCAAAAACAGCATCAAATCTTCTCATTTTCAGTAGTTTCCTTTCTTTCTTCACTAATAATAGGTATGTTTGTCGGTAATTATTGCAGTTTGACGATAATTTATAAAAAGTGTCAATAATTTATTCATGAATAGTAGTACGGCCCACAATCTATTTATAGCTAAACTTATGGCTATATTTCTACTGACAACGTATAGTGCGTTTTCCCAAACCGCCGATTTCAAAGTTCAACACATTCAAGATGAGATAGCCCGGACTGGAGGAACAAATACTACTTTCACACCTGTAAACTCATTAAATAGTGTTGTTGAGTTGGCCAATAATAACCGAAAAACACATGGCGGGACCATTACAAATTCTGGCCAAAAGAGTGGTGACGACATGTCTGGATCAAGACAACTCACAAATACAAGCACATTAACATATTATAGAGAATCTGGATCTGACAATAGAGATATGCGATTCAATACTTCTTTGTGGGAATATATTGGAGCGGCAGGAGGGGCAAATGAGCTCATTGTGAGGGGTAGGTTTGCTGTAGCACTTAATGGAGCATCGAATAGTATAACACAGATATTAACAGGCGTAGCAAATGCCTCTAAATGTATTCCATTTATTACTGGAATTAAAAATAGCGCAACAAGTCAAGATGCCGATTCAGCTACAGCAGTAGCATATTTAGAAGACGCAACAACTTTAAGAATTCAAAAGGGATCTAATGGAAATAATGTTACAGTATATATAACTGTTGTTGAGTTCACAGGAACAAATTGGACAGTGTTGCATGGTGATTCTGGAAATTCAAGCTCAGATTCCGGGACAATAACTTTAAGGGATGGGTCTGACGGTACTGGAACAGCAACAAATGTATCCAATTGGAGTGAAGCAGGAATCTTTTCTCATTTTAGAGCAGATACAGGAGCCAGTGGGAGTAACGACGCTATTGCAGACTTATGGCCTGTTTTAGATCCAGGCGCAAATAATCAAAGTGTAGATTGGGCCTTTCATAGTAATCATGATTCGGCTGGTACCAATAGACATTTTGTGCATGTTCTTACTAATACAGGATTAAATGTAACTCGCTTTCAAAACACTTCAAGAACTGCGGGGCAAACCACTATCAATATTACTTCTGCTGGGCTTACAGATGTTAATCAGGCACTAATTATTGGGTCTTCAACGTCTAGTGGTAACGGTACACAGTATGGAAGAGGATGGCGAAATTACTATTTAAATTCTGCCACTCAAGCAGCTCATTGGGCACATAGAAGCAACAATACTTTGTCCCATGAAATACAAATAATAGATTTAAGTGGTTTGCAAACCAGTTATACAGGTCCAGAAATAAATGTGAAAGGTAATGGCGTAAAAATTCCGGATGGCAATACTGCTATTTCGTTAACTGATGACACCGATTTTGGAGAATTAGAAACTACTGGAGCTATATCTGTAACACATACTTTTACCATTGAAAATTTAGGTAACCTTGACTTGACTTTAGATAGCCCAAACCCTTATATCGTGATTACTGGGAGCACAGCAGATTTTACGCTTACAGTAAATCCAACGACACCAATAACAGCTGGTGGAACTACTACGTTTACAATTGCCTATGACCCAACAACTTCAGGAACTCATTTAGCAACAGTATCTATTGCTAATAATGATACCGATGAAAACCCATATACTTTTCTTATTCAAGGAAAAGGGGAATACTGTAGCTCTAATGGTAGTTTAGATTATGATACAAGTGTGACTTACGTTTCGTTTAACACTATAAGCAATGCAGATAATGAAATTCCAAAAGACAATGCTTCTGAAGACTTTACATATTTATCTACTAATGTGTATAAAAACTCTACACATGATTTAACGGTACGTGTGAATACGGATGGTAATTATGAAGTTTTTACCGTTGCTTGGATAGACTGGAATAGAGATGGTGATTGGGATGATATGGGTGAAGAGTATTTAATGGGTTCAGCAACTAATGTTGTGGACGGTCTCACGTCCAATTCTCCTTTAACTATTACAATTCCTTCAACAGCTATAATTGGCTCAACAGAGATGAGAATTGCAACCAAATGGCAGGAATACCCTTCAAGTTGTGATTCTGGGTTTGACGGCGAAGTTGAAGATTACTCAATTAACGTCATTGATTATTTAATTGATTTTGATGGAGTAGATGAGTGTATTGATTATGGTGATAACCATGATTTAACAGGGGCGTTTTCTATAGAAACTTGGGTTTTACAAGAATCGACAGTTGCTGATGGCACTATTATTTCAAAAGGAAATGTTGACCTCACATTAAAGACAGGCTATCAATTAAGTTTAAAAAACAATTTCCCTAATTTAGTGTGGTATGATGGAGCTAATGTTGAGGTTTTAAATATCACTTCACCAGATACTATTCCAAACAATGAATGGCATCACATTTCGGCAACCTATGATGGGACAACGGCAAAACTATATATAGATGGTGTAGAAGTAGTTTCTGGAACACCTTCGGCAGCTCCTTTAAATACACCTCAAAATTTTGTAATGGGGTCTGTAACTGCAAATTATGCAACAACACCATTACAGATAAATTATTTTAATGGTGCTATTCAAGAAGTTAAAATTTGGGATGTTGCTCTTAGTCAAACTCAGATAAGAGAGATGATGAATCAGCATATTGAGAAAAATGGAACAGCTGTAAAAGGGGTGACTATACCATTAGATATATCTGGAGGATTATTATGGAGTAATTTAATTGGATATTATCCTTTAGATTCAAATACTGCTTTCGATAGTTCAGACAATAGTATTGACGGTATTCCAATTAATATTTCACTATCCCAAATTGTAACCGCACCCTTGCCTTATGAAACAGATGATGATACGAGTTGGGACACGACCACGACTTGGTTAAATAGCACAGATGTTTATATTCCAAATACAGTTGGAGTTGATGGTTCAACAGCTATAGATTGGAATATTGTTGAATTGACCAATGATGTTAATTCGGGTACTCGAGATATTACTTTGCTTGGATTAATTTCTACCGTAGGGACATTAACAATTGATGGGACTACAACAATAACCACAGGCACTGGAACAGGGCAAAGTTTAACAATCAGTGATTATTTAGAGTTAGATGGCGTTATAGATTTAGAAGGAGAGTCACAATTAATACAATCTGAGGGTAGCATCTTAGACGCAGATAGTGGAGGTTATATAGAAAGAGACCAACAAGGCACGGCAAATAGTTTTAATTATAATTATTGGTCATCCTCTGTGGGTCCAATAGCAGGGAATACCGCAACTAAAGGAACTGGTACTGCCAGTACAAATTCTAATTATTCAATTTCTGGAGTGCTAAATGACGGAACAGTATCATCTGCGTATCAAAATTTAGTGTTTAGCACGTCCTATTCAGCAGCCGATTCAAATACTCCGTCAAGTCCAAGAACGATAAGTACCTACTGGTTATATAATTTTTATGGTGCCGCTGATGATGCAAATGCGTGGACATCAATATCTGAAGCAAACTCTTCGCTTCCTGCCGAAGGTTTTACAATGAAAGGGACATCAGGTGCAGCTAACATATTAACTGGTTTTCAAAACTACGTATTTGTAGGGTTGCCAAATAATGGAGACATAACTTTACCTTTAAATAAAACGCCTGGAGATGTAGATAGATTAATTGGGAATCCATATCCTTCAGCAATGGATGCCACGGCCTTTATTTTAGACAATATGAGTATTGCTGATGGAGGGAACAATGTAAATGGAACCATCTTTAATGGCGCCCTATATTTTTGGGATCATTTTGGTGAGGAAAATTCACACTTTACTCCTGACTTCGTTGGTGGATATGCTACAAGAAATTTGACTGCTGGAGCGGTTGCGATTTCCAATGATATACGAATCAATAACAATGGGGCTTTAGGAACTAAAATTCCAGGACAATATATACCAGTTAGCCAAGGCTTTTTTGTATCAACAGCTCTCGACGGATTCAACAATAATAGCAGTTTGCCTATTGTAACCGTCGATGGAGGCAATATTGTTTTTAAAAATAGCCAACGTGTTTTTCAAGAAGAATCTGTAGGAAGCTCTATTTTTATGAGAACAGTTGAAACTAAAAAAAATGCTAAAGGCGATAATGCTGATAGACAAATCATTCGATTAATGTATGATTCTCCCGCAGGCTATCACAGGCAATTAGTAGTTGGGATTGATGAGAAAGCATCAAATGGATTTGATTTAGGTTATGATGCGTTTATGGCAGATGTTAATGAAGAGGATATGTATTGGGTATTTGATGATAACAAGTTTGTAATTCAAGGAGTCCCTGATTTTAATGAAGCCCAAGAATTTTCCTTAGGGCTTAAAGTAAATCAGAATGGATTAATAAGAATCAAGTTGGATGCGTTTGAGAATATAGATTCAAGTTTACCAGTTTACATAAAGGATACTGCAACAAATCAAACACATCAAATAAACACTGAGCCGTTTGACATAATTTTAGATTCTGGGACTTACAATGATAGGTTTAAACTTGTATTCCAAGAAAGTAGTGTATTAGACACGAATGAAGTTACTCAAGACAATGAATTTAATGTTTATTATGATTCAAAAACATCAGAAATCTATATAAGAAAAAACAGAGATGTTGAAGTCTTAGATGTTACATTATACAATCTTATTGGGCAAAAAATTAAAGCAGTTGATTTCCAGTCAAGTAATATTATTATTCCAGTCAATGTAAATAGTGGTATTTACATTTTGCAGTTTAATACTGCAAATGGTATTATTAGCAAAAGAATTATTATTGAATAGAGAGTGTAATTACATTTACTTTACAACACATATTTCCGAGGATTAATTATAAAAAAAGAAACTTTAGTGAGTAGTTCTCATTAATGTTTCTTTTTAGTGATCCATAATAGCTCTAGCTTCTTTGGATTTACTTTATGTTTCATTAGTCAGTATTACTCTACTTCCTTTACTATTTAGACACAAGATTTTTGAAAAGGTCACAATTAGTTGAAGTCTATAATTTATTTGAAAGTAAATACTGAGATATAATGTATGTATTATTTAAAGCAAGGTTATTTCTTGAATGATAAAATATTAAATGGGAGGATAAAAAACACGGAGGACCATTGACAAATCAACGATCCTCCTATAATTATCCCTTGCGTGAATTAAATAAATAGCTTAATAAAGGTACAAAAAGTAATCAAAATACTAGCGTTTGGTGTCAAGATTTTACTTAAGGTGTCAGTTTATGCGCTTTAACGAATTTATTTTGACGTTTTTACTTTAAAGCATAAGTTTGAATTGTTAATAACTCTGATAAAGTGTTGATAAGTCATGCTTTTTTGTAAGAAATACCCTAATAAATGACTTTTAGTCGGATTAATTGACTTTTAATCGTATTTTTTCTATCTTCGCAATTGTTCCCGTTACATTTACCATTCTTATTAAGCCCCCAAACAAATCCCCTCTACTTTTTAAGAAATTAATTATCCATTTATTATTCAACTTTAATTGTATTAAGTTGATATTCCCTCAAAACAAATTTAGTTAAACATAAAGTGTGTTTAAAAGTTATTAGTCCATTGTGCGCCCTCACAAATTTTAGAAACTATTATTAGTACGTTGTAAAACAATTAATAAATAGAAAATAAAATATAACCCTAAATCTAATAACTATGAAAACCTTAAAAGCAACCCTAATGTTAGCAGTATTCTGTTTAACTATTTCTGGAACAAGTAATAAAACAGAAATGACAGCAAAAAGAGAGACTATTCAAAAGATAGATAAGACTGATTATCAATTCATGGCTGAGATAACTAAGAAAAATACAAAACCTCCAATGTCTTAATATCATGAAAATATTTATTAAAGAGTCCTTTACATTTAATATGTTAAGGACTTTTTTATTTTATATAGATTTTACAACCATGTCGTAAATTATTATAAATTTGGGAAACTTCTAAAATATTTATAATTGCGCAATCGCTATTTTCTATTCCTAATTTTGTTCGCTTATTTACCTGTTAAAGGTCAAAGCAAGCACTTGGAGCGAACTATGGATAGTATTGAAACCCTCCGCAGCTTATCAAAAAACACAAATATAGACTCTGAACTTCGCTTGCAATACGCTAAAACGGCTAGTGATTTATCATATGAAATTGATATTGATACTACAATATTAAAAAGCAATAGAATTCTATCGTCAATGTATCAATATTTGGATAAGTACAATCAATATAGAGATATAAATCATAAAAATTTAAAGTTAGCTCTACAATTAGAAGATTCTGTAGCTATTGGTATTGCCCATTATAGTTTAGGGTATTATCATCAAGAAATTCTAAACGAAAATGATAGTGCAGTATATTACTATTACAATGCGCAAAAAATTTATCATGCTTTAAATGATATTAAAAATGAAAGTGGAGTATTAATTAATATCGCAAACATTCAAGAAACCGCCAAAGATTATATAGGTAGCGAGGAAACTGCGATTAGAGCTATTAAATTAATCGAATCTCTACCTAAAAATGATGATAATTTGGATAAGGTCTGGTCTTTGTACAATTTGTTGGCAATAATTTCTATGCGTCTTGAACATCATGAAGAAGCTTTAGTAAACTATAATAAGTGCTTGGATATTGCAAATAAAATGGTTGGCCCGTTCGCATTATATAATGCCTTAATTACTCGGAATAATATAGGGTTTACATACGCTCAAAAAGGTAATTTTGAAAAAGCATTAAATGTTTTTAATGAGCTAATTAGTGATAAGCGCCTGTTCGACATTGATACCGACTTGTATGTTAACGTACTTTGTAATATTGCTCATACTCGGTTTTTAAATAACGATAAAGATGTAAATGGAATAGAGACACAATTTCAAGAAGCATATCGCATTAGCGATAGTATTCAAAGTACAGTCAGACTGATGGATGTTATGACAGATATGTCGGAGTTTTATGAATCAATAGGGAAAAAGGATTCGGCTCTATTTTTATCGAAAAAAGCATATGAATTAGGAAAGGAAACAGGCTCAAATAATGTTATATTAAAATCACTTTTATCCCTATCAAAGCTTGAAAAAGGAGAATCGGCCAAACAATATTTATTTGAGCGCATTAGACTTAGTGATAGCCTTCTTAAAAACGAACGTGCTATTAGGAATAAGTTTGCTCGAGTAAAATTTGGGGTTGATAAAGTAGAAGCGGACAATAAACAACTGGCCAAAGAAAGGTTACTTTTCTTATTGATCTCTGTTGGATTATTCGTGAGCTTAACTCTTTTGTATATTGTGATTTCTCAACGGTCTAAAAACAGAAAATTAAGATTTACACAAAAACAACAAGAAACCAATGAAGAGATTTATAACCTCATGTTGGAGCAGCAGAACAAAGTTGAAGAGGGGAGAACACAAGAAAAGAAACGAATATCCGAAGAGCTACATGATGGTATATTGGGACGCTTATTTGGCACAAGATTGAGCTTAGATAGTCTCAATATGGCACAAACCGATGAAGCTATAAAAACACGCAGCAATTATATTAATGAGCTTAAAACCATCGAAACCGAAATCAGAAAAATATCCCATGACTTAAATACAGATTTTGTTGCTGGCTCTAGTTTTATGGACATAGTTAGAACCTTGGTTGAAAATCAAACCAAAGCCTATCAACTCGAGTATGCATTAGAAGAGGACGACAGTATTGATTGGGAAATCTTGCCTAATAAAACTAAAATACACATATACAGAATGTTGCAGGAAACCATGCAAAATATATACAAGCATGCTAATGCAAGCCAAATTAAAATTAGCTTTAAACTTAAAAATGATGTAATTTTAGTTAGAATTGAAGACGACGGTTCTGGATTTAACATCAATAAAGCAAAACGAGGTATAGGGTTAAAAAATATTGACTCTAGGGTTGGCGAAATTGGTGGAAAGGCAGAAGTATATTCTGAAATTGGTGTTGGAACATTTATAAAATTAACGATTCCTTTGGTGTAAATAGTTATGGAGCAACATTTAAAAATTTTAATGGTTGATGATCACCCTATGATAATTGAAGGGTATCAAAATACATTATTAGCCACAAAAAAGGAAACACAACATTTAACTATAGATGTTGCGCATGATTGTGATTTGGCAGTTGAGCTCATAAAAAAGGCATTCGATACCAAAGTTTACGATGTTTGTTTTTTTGATATTAGTTTGCCGCCTTCAAAGGACGGTCTATATAGTTCAGGAGAAGATTTAGCAAAGCTTGCAAGACAGTATTTACAGGACACCAAAATTATTATTTTAACAATGTTTAATGAATCTTTTAGAGTTCATAGCATTATTAAAGAAATAAACCCCGAAGGGTTTTTAATAAAGAGTGATTTAACGTCTAGTGAACTCGCCGAAGCTTTTCAACATATTTTAACTGACCCTCCATATTATAGTAGTACGGTTAATAATTTTTTAAAGACTTCTTCTACAAGTGATATTTATATAGATGAAATTAATCGAAAAATTTTACATCTTCTATCTCAGGGTATAAAAACAAGAAGTTTAAGAGAGCATATTGATTTATCTATGAGTGCCATTGAAAAAAGGAAAAAACAGTTAAAATTGTTATTTTCAATTGAAGACGGAAAGGATGAAACCTTACTTCACGAAGCTAGACAAAGAGGGTTTCTATAATCTCAATGCTTTTATGTAATTTTATTATGTTAAAATTGTTAAAATATGCAATTTTAAAATCTTCCAAATCACCTTATAAATAAACTATAGTACGGTTTTTCCACATCAAGTTTACGGTTTTTCCGTAACACAAATCCCAACATTTTATATACATTCGCTTTAACAACGAAGAATTAATTATCCCTCTAATTTATTTGTTGAATTAATAGCAATTGACACTGCCTTATGACTAGCTACTAGCAAGTCATAAGGTTTTTGTTTTAAAACAAGATGTCCCTATAATCCCAAAGTTTTGCAATAAATAATCCTAAATAAATTACGGCCACAACAAACTTGATAAATGTTGAGGTTAAGAAACCCAAAAAAGAGCCAAAGGCAGCCTTCAAGGCTGTTTTCGAATCACTTTTATTAATAAGTTCACCGATTAATGCACCAATGAATGGCCCAATGATAATACCACCTGGTATAGGAGCAAAAAGACCAACTAATAAACCAACAGATGTTCCAATCATACCATATTTACTCCCGCCAAATTTTTTTGTGCCCAAAGCCGGAATTACATAATCTAGCAACCAAATAAGGATAGCAATAATTAAGGTTATGATTAAAAAGCTCCAATTCATTGGGACAGCGTCAGTGAGATGAAATATTAATAATCCCACCCAACTGGTTATAGGCCCAGGTAAAACAGGAAGCATGCTGCCTAATATGCCAAGCAGCATAAATAGGGCAGCGAGTATAAGTAAAAAGATATCCATTTATATGTTCTAAAGTTTGACTGTATGACGAGGTTTAGATTCAAATGTTACAACAAGATTTCCTACAGAGTTTATCAACTCTATAATTGGTTTTTCTAAAAAAATCGTACTTTTCCGATTCAGATATGCATTAATGAAGTACCTAACCATTCTTATTTTATTTTTATGCGTTTGTTCTTGTGATTATTTCGAAAAGAAAAAAGTGACTTCTCAAGAAATTTTGAAAGAAGACCTACAAACGTTCAATTGGAATGAAGTTGATGAATACCCAACCTTTAAGAGTTGTGATACATCATCAACCAAGGAGCAACGCAAACAATGTTTTGAAGCTACATTAATAGCTCACATTACTTCGCAACTTGCACAAGAGAAAATTGTGGTTACTAAGGATATTAATGACACGGTTGTAATTAATTTTTTAATTTCAGAAAAAGGCCAACTAAACGTCTTGTCCATAAAGAATAGCGATTCTATTAAATCTCAAATTCCAGAAATAGATAGTTTTTTGAGGCAAAGTTTAAACGCTTTGCCAGAAATACTGCCAGCATTTAAAAGAGGGCAGCCCGTAAAAACAGAATTTAAACTTCCTGTTGTAATTAAAGTTAATTAAAAGCGAATAGTGAGCTTATTCATTAGTCTCAAAATTTCGGTGTATAGCCAAACCAACGAGACTAATAACCCCCACGTTGCCATCCACTCTTTATATTTTGGTGCTTTGTTTTTGTAGCGTTCTATATAATCAAAATCTAACAGAAGCGTAAAAGATGCCACAATTGCTGCTACAATGTTAAATACAATGGCAACCCAGGAGATACCCCAGATAAAAGATTTAATGCCAAAAAAGCTTAAAATCCATGATATAATATACACAACAAATATACTTGTGGCTGAGGTAATAATAATGGTACGAAGTTTTTTTGTGAGTACAATCAGTCGAGTTTGATACAAAATTAATATTGTAAAAAATGTAACTATGGTCACTCCTATTGCTTGAAACGGTAACTCTGGGAATTTAGCCTTTATATAAGCACTAAATCCACCTAGAAAACAGCCTTTTGCTACGGTATATAATGGGACTAAAATATGGACCCAGTGTTGCTTGAAAGAGATTACTATACTTATAATTATTGCTCCTAACATTCCGCCTAAAGTAAACCACCGTACGGCATAACCATCGCTATGTAATTTCCAGATGAAACCCATAACCAAAGCAATGATTGAAATGCAAATCAGAGATTTTATCAAAATGCCTTTTACGGTCATTTTTTTACTCTCATTGTTATTATCTTCCCAGAAGTATCGTGAAAAGGCTGGGTTTGATGTTTTGTAATTGGATAGTTGCATTATGATTTAATAAATTGACTCCCGTAATATAGCTATTTTTTGAATTTAATAATTACCATCTAAAAGTTCTACCCTTCCATTGGTATCCACCAAATACAGATAGGATAGCGACATAAACTGAAAATATAGGATAAAAAACACCACTCAAAATATAATATTTTAAAAATTGTTTCTGATTAAAAAAACGAGCCGTTTTATATATCAATAAATAATCTATGATAAGTTTTAACCCAAAATGAACAACAAAATAGTACCATTCAAGAACGCCTATAACGTATAAGGTCATGGATAAGACAATAGAAGCATTCATCAACAAGACAATAAACCCAGCAATTTTGCCAAAGCTATTATTATAAGCTGATGTTTTAGAAGCCCATCTAACATGTTGTTGAACAAGGGTTTTTAATGAAAACTGTGGTTTTGTATTGACTATGGCGTTTTTTGATTTTAAATAGCGCACTTGTTTGGGATACTTTTTTATCGCCTTTTCCAGAAGGAAGATGTCGTCTCCACTTGCAATATTATTGTTTCCTTCAAACCCTGAAAGAGTGTTAAACGTTGCTTTTTTGTATGCCAGGTTTGCTCCATTACATAGAAAAGGAATTCTAAGGCCAAAACCAGCAATTGTACTGCCTTGTAAGCTCAAAATATCGTGCAATTGAAAATATTCAAAAACCGATGTTTTTATGTTGTAAGTCACTGGAGCTACAATCATTTGCGGGTTCTGATCTTCTATATAGGCATCAAACGCGTTTAACCACGTTCTTGAGAATGTACAGTCCGCATCGGTTGTAACAATCCAATCATATTTTGCATGCTTGATGGCTGTGCTAATGGCATCTTTTTTTGGAGAATTGCTAAGACGTTTATTATTAATTATCTTAAAATCTATTTGTGTACTTGGGAAAAGCCTCATAACGAGTTCTACCGAATCATCTTCGGAATCATCATCAATTAAAAGCACTTCAAATTTTTCTTTTGGGTAGTCTAATTTGCCTAACGATTTTAGAAGTTCCGGTAAATTTGCAGATTCATTTCTAAACGGAATAACAATCGAAAAAGAAGTTGACAAAGTTGATCCTTCAGTCTTAAATTCCTTTATCAAATTAAAGCCTAGCACAAAACCACCTATTAATATAAGGTAGATAGTCGTGATAATAAGTAATCCAGTAATCATGGTTCGAAATCGGTCGTTGTTTCTATGTCTTTATTAAAATTAAAATTCAAAATGTAAAAGCTTCCAAAAACACTAGGCAATACAAAATTTAGCAACCACATAAGCATACTGATACTTAAAATAGTTAATTCAGATACACCAGCGAAACTAAATACATACAATGCAACACTACCTTTTACAATAACATCGAATACAAAAAGAGTAGGGATTATTGACACTAAAAGATACATTGACGTAATCAGTATCATGGCTTCAAAATACTGTAAATCTGTTCCAAATAAAGTAAGTAAATAATAAAACTGAAAAGAGAAAATAAGATAACGTACAATTGAAAATATCATATTTTTAATATGAATTTTCATAGATATATTTTTAATAAAATCTTTAATTCGACGCATAGAAAAACCTTTAATATTGAATTTGTTAGAAGACACTCCAAAAGCAAATAGGCTAGTAACAATAATCACCAGTGTTATATAACGCAATAAATTAAAATAGGATATCTCAACATCGTATTTAGTTATGAATAATGCTAAACCTATACAACCAAATAGAATTGTAGTTGACATTTGGGCTATATTCGAAATCAAGTTTAGGAGTAAAATACGTTTTCGTAATGACTTTTTAAAGTAGATTGCTTTGGCACCATAATCTCCAATTCTATTTGGCGTAATAAGTGATGCTGTGTGAGCGGCTAAACTTTGTTTTGTAGC
>RCNB010000796.1_pt1 | contig 20529 bp, 18 predicted proteins | sample 2041321 | NCBI WGS metagenome assembly RCNB01 (sample SAMN09708232, study PRJNA481090) | Marine sediment metagenome, whole genome shotgun sequencing project. | reverse complement strand
TTTAAATGGCATCGTGGCCGAGTGGCTAGGCGCAGCTCTGCAAAAGCTTGTACAACGGTTCGAATCCGTTCGATGCCTCCAAAAACCTCTCAATTAATGAGGGGTTTTTTATTTTAAGTACTTGTTACTCTCTTATATATTCAATTCCCTGCTCTATGTTTAATTTGTCTTTCGGCAGAAAACCTTTAATAATAAGTACAAGTCCGCATATAATCAGTATTACTCCCAGGGCTTTCTTAACCCAACGAATCCTTTCTGTGGTAAGCTTACGCCGAAGTTGCTTTGCCAGTAGTATTTTGAAGATGTCCGTAATGAAATAAGCCCCAAGCATTGTCGAAAAGAACACAATAATTCTATCGGGTTTGTTATCAAGGCTTGGGCCCACTATTATAATAACACCCAGCCAAAACACAAGCACTCCGATATTAATAAAGTTGAGCAGGAAACCTTTAATAAAAAGACTTAAGTAACCACCTTTTCTTGGTTTGATATCTTGTCTTCCTTTTACATAGTCTTTGTTAAAAAAAGTGGTAAGGCCGTAAATAAGAAGAATTACACCCCCAAACACATAAAGGCCTGGTTGATTGCTTAAATTTTCCAGTAATTGAAAACTACTGAAATATGCAATTGTAACAAAAATTATGTCTGCCAGAATAACGCCCAGGTCAAAAAACAAGCCTGCCCTAAATCCTTTTGTTGCGCTAGTTTCCAGAAGTACAAAAAAAACAGGCCCAATCATAAAGGCTAATAAAAAACCTAAGGGTATCGCTGCCTGAATATCTTCTATCATTAAACTATAGAATTCCTTTACATTCTTGTTACTTTACCTCCAAAAACAGTTTTTTCGTCCATTTTTGTCGGATCGCCATAAACTAACACTTCTCCTCCGGCTTTTACGGTAGCCTTTACGTAATCTGAAGCGAAAATCTCCGCGTTGGATCCCGCATTTACATTTACAGTAGTAAATTTTGTTTTAAATTCTTTTCCTAAATAAGAACCACCCGTATTGATTGCTACATCTTGTACATCCGATGTTCCCGTGGCGGCTATAACTCCTCCTGAAACAGATCTGATTAACATCTGTTCTACCTCAGCCTTTATTCTTAACTCACCTCCCTCCTGAGCCTTTAATTCAATCACTTCCTGACTAATTATATCTTCCGAGGTAATTCTTGCGTCTTCATTAACGTCAATTACAAGTAAATCTTGTGAATAATAAAGATTTACAAATGTCCTGTATCCGCTAAAAATCTTGGTAATTTCCATGCGGATTTTAAGAACTCCATCTGTATTTACAAAATTAACTTTATCTGTATTTGCTCCGGTAATTACGGCTTTATCTTCATTTGATTTTATCAAGTTCACAGATATTCCATCATAGGCTTTAACCTCTGTGAATTTCGTCAAATTTATATTGATTTTTTCATCCTGAGGTCTTACCGCCAGCATAAAAAACAGGAAGAAAACAAAGAGTATTACTTGTTTCATCATGTTGGTTTTAGTGTATATCTAATGAAAATAAACAAATTCTGTTCCAAAAATTATTTATTCTTCAGGTTTGCCTAAAAGTGAGAAATCTAAATGGCGTTTTACTAAATCTGTACTTTTTACCATTACCCTCACCGTATCTCCAAGCTGGTACTTTTTATGTGTGCGTTCACCAATTATAGCATATTCACTTTCATCAAAGGTATAATAATCATCCTTTATATCTCTTATTCGCACCATGCCTTCACATTTGTTTTCAATTATTTCAACATAAATTCCCCATTCTGTAACTCCCGAAATAACACCTGTAAATTCTTGATCTTTATGATCTTGCATAAACTTTATCTGCATATATTTAATAGAATCACGTTCCGCACTAGCTGCTAAACCTTCCATATCTGAAGAGTGCTTACACAATTCCTCATAAATTTCCTTTTTAGGAGATTGACCTCCGTCTAAATAATATTGCAATAATCTATGCACCAACACATCAGGATAACGCCTTATAGGTGATGTAAAATGCGAATAAAAATCAAAAGCTAAACCGTAATGTCCAATATTGTCTGTACTGTAAATTGCTTTACTCATGCTTCGAATAGCTAAAGTATCTACAAGATTTTGTTCTTTCTTACCTTTAACATCCTCCAGTAGCTTATTTAAGGAGCTGCTAACAGCTTTTTTGTCCTTTAAGTCAAGCTTATGTCCAAAACGATAAATAATACTGTTTAGTGCCATTAACTTTTCTTCATTTGGCTGATCATGAATTCTATATACAAATGTTTTTGTTGGTTTTTGTTTACCAATAAACTCTGCTACTTTTCTATTTGCCAATAACATAAACTCCTCAATTAACTTATTTGAATCTTTAGCTTCCTTAAAATAAACACCCTGGGGTTCGTTTTCAGCGTTAAGATTGAATTTAACTTCTACTTTATCGAAAGAAATAGCTCCGGAATCCATCCTATCATTCCGCATTTTTTTAGCTAAACGATTTAAAGTATTAATTGCATAAACAGTATCCTCACCTACAGTGTAGGCCTTGTTTCGTATTGAAACAGACTCAGGTATTGATTTTTCGCCGGTTTCCAATATATATTGGGCCTCCTCATATGCAAATCGTTCGTTTGAATTTATAACTGTACGTCCAAACCATTGGTTTTTTATTGAACAATGGTCATCCATTTCAAAAATAGCAGAGAATGTATACTTATCCTCATGTGGTCGTAATGAACAAGCATTATTAGATAATACTTCAGGTAACATGGGTACAACCCGGTCTACCAGATAAACAGAGGTCGCTCTTTCATAAGCTTCTTCTTCTAATATGGTATCTGGTTTTAGATAATGAGAAACATCGGCAATATGGATACCAATTGAGAAATTACCGTTTTTTAAGATTTCAAACGATAAGGCATCATCAAAATCTTTTGCATCCTTTGGATCTATCGTGAATGTAAGAAGTTCTCTTAAGTCTTTTCTCTTTAAAATTTCCTCCTTTTTTATTGAAGTATCTAAAGTATTTGCATAATTTTCTACTTCAGCAGGAAATTCAGAAGGCAATCCATATTCAGCTAATATGGCATGAATTTCTGTATGGTGTTCACCTGGTTTCCCAAGTATTTCAATTATTTTACCAGATGGGGATTCGGCTTTCTCAGGCCATTCTATAATTTCTACTAGTACTTTTTCCCCATTCTTTGCTTTACCTACGTTTTCAGGAGGTATAAATATATCTGTATACATTCTTATATCTGTGGGTCGTATAAATGCGAATGTTTTCTGTAAATCTACTATACCAACAAATCTTTTCTTTTTTCGCTCCAGAATTTTTTTAATCTCTCCTTCTGGTTTTTTATTACTTTTCTTATTAAATATATCTACTTCAACAATATCACCATGAAAAGCTCTATTTACTCTATTATAAGGTACAAAGATGTCATTCTCTAATTCATCTACAACAACGTAAGCATTTCCTCTTGCTGTAATATCTACTTTTCCCTGATAATAATTTCCATTTGTGACTGCCTGGTATTTACCTCTTATATTTTCCAGAATGCGTTTTTCATTTTTTAACTCCCCTAATCTTCTAATTAATAAATTTCTGCTTTCAGTATCAATAAGTTCTAGTTTTGAAGCAACTTGTTTATAATTAAAACTCTTTGATGGTTCCTTTTCCAGGACAGTGAATATACCCTTTGTAATTTCATTTTTTTTGTGGCTTTTTGCACGTTTCTTTTTCTTCGACATTAATTCTTTATTTGGGTGGAAAATTACGAATTATAATCCAGAGCATTTTATTCATTAAATTACATTTAGATAAACTCACTTAGTAAATAACATATCAACAGTTATTTATTTATTTATTTATTGTTTTATTAAATTATATATAAAATGATGGTTATGATAGCTTGTTAGTACCACTTATAAATTTTTTGAAGATTTGTTGCTATAAACAAGTAAAAGACTTTATTGACAATTTAGATATTACTATATATACTAATAGTCAATAACTTAAGTTTTTTATGAACGACTATTAATAAGTGGTTTCAACATAGAACTACTTACAAGTAATTTCTTATTTATTGTTAACTACTATACTATTTCCTTTAATATCTTTCTGCTAAGTAATAAGAATAAGATTTTTTAAATATCAACAGGTTTTGTAAAGCACTTTTTTAAGCAGACTAAAAAAAATTGTACTTATTTCTTATCCTCCGTTATTAACAAATCACTAAAATAAACACTAACCTCTTAACCAAACAGTTACGTTTTTTTTTAAATTACTATGTTAACAATATTAAGAATTAGGTATACCAATGGTATTTGTAACTTTGTATTAATTGTAAATACCCTTATACTATGAAAATATCAATTGGTAATGATCATGCCGGGACGGAATATAAACTGGCAATTGTAGGTCTTCTTAAATCTATGAGTATAGACGTAATCAATCACGGTACAGACGGCTCAGATAGCGTAGATTATCCTGATTTTATACATCCCGTTGCAATTGACGTTGAAAACAATAATGCCGATTCAGGAATTATTGTTTGCGGTAGTGGAAATGGCGCAAGTATGACCGCTAATAAACATCAGGGTGTTAGAGCTGCACTTTGTTGGAACAGAGAAATAGTAGAATTAGCAAGGGAGCACAACAACGCAAACATCCTAAGCCTTCCTGCCCGTTTTATTTCACTTAATCAGGCTTTGGATATGGTTAAAACTTTTCTTAATACAAAATTTGAGGGTGGGAGACACGAGAGAAGGGTTGATAAAATACCTTGTTCTTAAAGAAATTACATGGGCCATTCACATTCTCATAATCACTCACATTCCCACAACCATCCGGATTTAAAAGGGAGAAATCTGTTTATTACAATAATTCTTAATATAATAATAACTGTTGCCCAGATTATTGGAGGAATCATATCGGGAAGCCTCGCTTTGTTATCAGACGCACTCCACAATTTTAGCGATGTCCTATCCTTAGTGATAAGTTATGTGGCCACATTATTATCAAGGAAGCAAGCCTCTGTAAACAAAACTTTTGGATATAAGAGAGCTGAAATAATTGCGGCTTTTGTTAATTCTTCAACCTTAATTGTTGTTGCAATAATATTAGTGAAAGAGGCTATTGAAAGATTTGTAAACCCTGTTGAAATTGAATCGAATTTAGTTATATGGCTGGCATTGTTAGGGATTGCAGCAAATGGATTTAGTGTTCTTTTAATTAAGAAAGACGCTAAAGTAAACATGAACATGAAATCTGCATACCTTCATTTGTTTACAGATATGATGGCTTCTGTTGCTGTTCTAATAGGTGGGCTGTTGATGAAGTTTTATGAGTTATATTGGGTAGATCCTCTTCTAACCATCATAATTGCCCTTTATCTTATTTATATGGGATATGACCTTTTGAAATCTTCTACCAGAGTCTTAATGCTTTTTACCCCGAATACCATAGAAGTTCAGCAAATAGTATCAGCTATCACTAAAATACAAGCTGTAAAAAATGTACACCATGTGCACATCTGGCAGCTAAATGAAGACGAGGTACACCTGGAAGCACATGTCGATTTTGATGAGGATATAAAACTATCAGAATTTGATCAAATTCTGGAGAAAATTGAAGAAGAAATATATCATAAATTTGGTATAAACCATTTGAACATACAGCCCGAATTTGGCAAATGCGATAGTAAAAAAGTTATAGTGCAGGATTAATAGATGGATATTCAAACAAAATCTTTTCAAGACCTGACCAATCAGGAACTCTATCAGATTCTTCAATTACGAACTGAGGTTTTTGTAGTGGAGCAGGATTGTGTATATCAGGATATGGACGGAAAAGATATCAAAGCTTTGCATGTTATAGGCACAAAGAAAAATGAGATTATAGCTTATACCCGGATTTTTAAACCCGGTGATTATATGGATCACGCGAGCATAGGGCGTGTGGTAGTCAGCAAATCTGGAAGGCAAGGGGGATATGGAAAAGAAATAATGCTGGCTTCAATTAAAGCCATTAAGGATAATTTTAATGCGACCATCATTCATCTTTCAGCACAGACCTATTTGCAGAAATTCTATAATGAATTAGATTTCACAGCTGTTGGCGAAACTTATTTGGAAGATGACATCCCGCATATTCTTATGGTAAAAGAATAGTCGGATTTCTGCATGCACAACCTTATTATTTCAATAAAATTTTTAGTCAAAAACATTAGCCAGGTGCTTTTGGTCCGGCCTTCGGTGTTTACTTAATAAACTAACAATAATATAGGTTATCAGCGCAAACAAAAAGGCAGGTATAATCTCGTGTATATCCTCTAGATCGGGATACCTAAATCGAAACCCGAATCGCCATATAATGTTTACCAACATACCGACAATCATTGAAGCCAGTGCACCGAGGTCTGTACCCCATTTAAAATAAAGACCACCAAAAATAGCAGGGAAGAAACTCGCAGCAAAAACAGCCCCTGCAAATGCAGTTAGTTCTACTATTCCCGCCATTGGATATAAGGTAAGAATATAAACCATCAGACAATAAATCCCCATAAACCATTTAGTCCTGGGTATAATTTTATTAACCGGCATTGGTTTTACAACGTGCCATATATCATTTACAAAAGCAGTTCCTATAATAATGATAACTGACGCTAAAGAAGACATACCTGCGGCGAATAATCCGGCAACACAAATACCGCTTACAAGTTTATTATCAAACTTATTCAGCATAAAACCAATTACTTCATCAGTATTATTAATAAGATAATTCGCCTCCTCAACAGTTGTCATCCCATGTACCAAAGCACCCAGCCCCATAACACAAACGAGAGAAACACCTAAAAAAACAGGAGTCCAAATCATCGCGAAGCGCATGCTTTTTGCGTTATTGATGGAGTAAAACCGAATAAGATTTTTAGGTTCTGAAATCTGTTTCATTCCAATTGAGAGTCCAATTCCAATTATATAGAGAAAGGATACCAATTTACCGAAAACTACAAGACCATCACCTATGGGTTTCCCAGACTTTGTAAGGTGTTCCGTAAAAGAGATGCTATCTAAGACGTTATCAACACCACCTAAATAAATAAAAGGGATCATCAACATTAATATAGCTACACCAAACATAATAATTCCCTGAATGGCATCAGTCCACAAGACACTATACATCCCACCCCAAATGGTATATACACAGGTAATAAAAATAATTGCAAAAGCACCATATTCATATGGAACATCTAAAACAGAAGTAAGAACATGAGCACAACCTTTAGCTATACCTACCATATACCATATTGTCGCAAAAAGGATTATAAACGCAGACAAAACACGAATGCTTTTAGCTAAATTGCTTTTATAGCGTAAATGAAAGTAATCAGGAATTGTGAAGGATTTTAAACGAGCAGTTTGATATCTCATTCTGGGCCCTAAAAGCTGCCAGGAAACCACACAGAAAAACGTCCATATTAGGCCCATCCAAGCCCATGAGAGACCATATTGAAACGAAATACCGGCCTGACCAATATAGGTGTTTGTGCTGGCTGAAGTAGAGAAAAATGCCAGGGAAATAACCCAACCCGGAATTTCCCTTTTAGCAACGAAGTAGCCCTCTACTCCCTGTTTTGCCTTCTTTTTAAAATGCCAACCGATATAAAGGCAACCCGCAACATAAATTGAAGTTAGGACGAGTGTTATATAATGTTCTCTTATGTAGTCCATTATATTGGCTGGTTATCATCATTGTTCCGGTCAACTTTAATATCTCTTTTCATAACCAGAATAGCATTTATAATAACTAATAAGACGATACCTATATAAGGAAACAGGGTTAAAAAATCCATATTAAAAAAGGGGTTTAAGTTCATTTTTGGTTACTTTACCTAAAACATTTCTCGGGAGTTTATTTTGAAGGATATATTTGCGTGGAATTTTATAAGCAGGCAATCTGGTTTTAAGCCATTTAGAAATTTCATCAAAATCCAATGACGTTTTATTTGACACCAAACAAGCGGCTACAACCTCTCCCCATTCCTCATCTTCTACCCCAATTACAGCAGAATCATCTATATCATTATGCTCTCTTAGGACGTCTTCAATTTCCAGCGCAGAAATCTTATAACCGCCCGATTTAATAATGTCAACACTATCACGCCCCAGTATTTTGTACATCCCATTGTGAAACATAGCTATATCACCTGTTATAAACCAGCCATCCTTAGTAAAAGCTTTTCTTGTAGCCTCTTCCTTTTGCCAGTATTCCCTAAACACGCAAGCTCCCTTAATTTGAATTTCTCCGGGCACATCTTCATCAACTATATTATTATCCTTATCTACCAGGCGCAACTCCACCCCGGGTAATGGAAGCCCAACATAGCCCGGACGTCTTTCCGACCGATATGAATTAGAAAGCCCCATACCAATTTCTGTCATCCCATAGCGCTCCAGCAGAGTTTGCCCGGTAATGGATTTCCATTTAATTAAAACAGGAACAGGCAAGGCGGCAGAGCCTGAAACCATAAGCCGTAACTTAGATGCTGCTTCAGACATAAGGATTTGAGTCTCTTTGTTTTCGCCTTCCCAAAACGTAATTAATTTATAGTAAATGGTAGGGACAGCCATAAAAAGAGTCATCTTTCCTGATAAAAGTACCCGCCAAACTTTCTCAGCGTCGAATTTAGCATGAAATTCACAACACGCACCACTCCATAGCGCGCAACTCAATACATTGATAATACCATGAACATGGTGTAAAGGCAGAATATTTAGAATATAATCTTCCTTTTGCCATTCCCAGGCTTCTACAAGGGTGGTAATCTGGGATTGTATAATACCATGAGTGGTAACTACACCTTTGGGTTTATTTGTGGTGCCGCTTGTATACAACATCATAGCCCTTCTGTTGGGTAATAAATCCGGAAGACTCGAAGAATTCTCTTTAAAGACCTCCATTAGAGGAATGATGAACAGGCCTGAGTTTGCTTTAAGTGGCTCAAGAACATCCTGAAAATCTTTATGTACAATTATAACTTTGGCACCCGAATCTTCTATGACATACTCCATTGCCGGCAAAGGGTGTTGTACACATAAAGGCACAGCAATTCCACCTGCAGCCCATATACCCCATTGTACAGCCGTATATTCAAAAGACGGAGGCATTAAAAAGGCTATCCTGGCTTCGTTTAAGTCTGTTGAATTATTTAAAAGATTGGCAGCGACAAAAGATGATAGGACCAACAATTGTTGGTAAGTGTAATCGTTGCCATTAGAAACAATTGCGGTTCTGTCTTTATATAAGTTGGCTTTTTGGAAAAGATCTATCATGGTTTTATCAGTTGCCAGGAATCAATTAAATCAAAGAAAAAGATGAATACAAAGACCTTACAGATGAACTGTTTCGCCCGTTCTAAAAGATTTATCTGCCGCAAGAACAATTTTTAAGCTGTTAACAGCATCGGATAAATGATTAGTCAGGTCCAGGTCTTTTTGAATAGATTTTAGGAAATATTCCTGCTCTAATAAGCAAAGTCCATCGTGATCCGGCTCATCTTCAACGCTGACCAACTCGTCTTTTTTAATAAATTTTCCATTTGAATCCAACTCACTAAAATGTAAAATTAGACCACCGGTTTTGGTATGGCCTTCAACATCATCGGAATCGCCCTTTTTTTCATCAGCAATTGAAACACAGCCCTTAGGCCCGATAACATCTTTTACAAAAAAAGCCGTCTCACTTATCATAGGCCCCCAACCCGCTTCATACCAACCAACAGACCCATCATTAAAGCGAACCTGTAACTGCCCGTAATTATACATGTCAGCACTTATCTCTTCTGTTAATCGGGCTCCAATAGCACTTACGCTCACGGGTTGTGCCCCTGTCATTAAGCACATAATATCAACGTAATGAACTCCACAATCAACAATTGGCGACATAGACCGCATTAGCTGTTTGTGAGTATACCACTTCTCTTCAGAACTTTGTTGATTAAGGTTCATTCGCATTACCAGGGGCTTACCAAGGGTTTGCGCGATTTCTACAAATTTTGTCCAGGCTGGATGTACCCTTAAAATATAACCAACAACTAATTTTTTCCTTTTCGCTTTAGCCAAATCAACAAGCTCCTGAGCCTCCTCGACCGTTAAGGCTATAGGTTTTTCAACAAATACATGTGCCCCGGCCTCCAGACTTTCTCTCACATAGGTTGCGTGGGTATCGGGATAAGTACTTATAGCCACAGCATAGGGCTTGGTGGCGGCCAAGGCCTTTTTAAAATCACCAAATTTAGGCAAGCCCCCCAATTCCTTAGATAGACGTTCACGACTTTCTGGTTTTCTACTAACCAATCCGGCAATTTCAAAACCGGGTAATTTCTGGTAAGCGCGAGCGTGGCTGGTTCCCATATTTCCGCAACCCACAACAAGGATTTTAATTTTATCCATATTCAGTTCTTATAACATGAAGAATTAAAGCAAGCAAGAGTTCAACAAGCTTAAAAATAGCACACTTTTATTTATTTGATGGCAAATCACCTAAATAAAATATTAGTGAGCTCCCGTAGACCATAGATAGACGAATGGGGTTTGTTAATAAAAGCCATTACAAAAAAGGAACAAGCAGACCTTAATGAAAATGTGCTTTTAATATTTCCTTTACTGATTTGTAATAAGACTTTCCAAACAAATTTAAATGGACCAGTAAATAGTATAACTGATAGATTGCCATACGATTAGATTCACCTGGCTGAGAAGGATTAATTTCAAAATATGCAGAATAGAACGAAGAGCCAAAACCACCAAAAAGACGTGACATGGACAAATCTATTTCGCTATGTCCAAAATAAACAGCGGGATCTATAAGATAGGGCACGCCATTTTCGGCGATTAAGTAATTTCCACTCCATAAGTCGCCATGCAACAAGGATGGATTAACATCCGGACAATAGGAGGTGATTACTGTTCGAAGTTTCTCAACACCAGGGACATCATCTTTAGTTAATAATTTTTGATTTATAGCAGCTTGAAATTGCGGACTTAATCGCTCTTTTATATAAAATGAAATCCAATTGTTATGTTTTTGGTTGGACTGAGGTAAATTCCCAATAAAATTTGGATTTTCCCATCCATAATAAACGGAACTGGTTTGATGCATTGCCGCGAGTTGAGCACCAAAAATTTCCAAATCCTTGGATTCAGGGCTTTTAGAGGGGACATACTCCATTAACAAACAAGCTCCTTCTTCTAGCTCATTAACAGCGTAAACAACAGGGGTTTTTAAGGTTTTGGTTTTAGTAATAGCTTTCAAACCATCCGCTTCAGCTTCAAACATGGACTTGGCTGTCGGGGAACTATTTAATTTGCAAAAAATGCGATCAGAATCTGTAGATAGCAAAAAAGCCCTGGAAATATCCCCACCAGAAACAGGCACACAGTTTTTGATTTTGGTTCCAAGGAGCAAACCAATAGAATCTTTAAGCTCAGGCTTCATTTTTCTTAATTAAAAAGACTCTCAGGCATTCTCTTCTATTTATAAAGAACTTTATAATACTCATCAGCCATTCTGCGGCTTGTAAAGGCTGGTACAACCCCATCAATTCCTTTAAAAACCATTTCCTGCCATTTCTTAGGGTTCCCATAGAACGAAGGAAGAACGTGCTGTTCCAGGGTATTATAGAGATTATCGCTGTCAAATTTATCCTGTTCCCAGGCAGGAGATTTATAATCCGCTTCAGGAAGAACAAATGAATTCTCTCCATCTACAGCAAATTCCGGGATCCAGCCATCGTTAATGGTTAAGTTTATTGAGCCATTCATAGCAGCAGTCATCCCACTAGTTCCAGAAGCTTCCCGGGTAATTCTTGGGGTATTCAACCACACATCGGAACCTGTTTTAAGTTTTCGCGAAAGCTCCATTTCATATCCAATAAGGACCGCCATATTCGTTTTATATTTTGTATAATTTACTAAGTGATTAAACATATCTATAGAATAATAATCTGTTGGATATGGTTTCCCTGCCCAAATAATCTGAACCGGATAGTCTACTGAAGACGCAAGTTTTTCAAAACGCTCAAGATCATATAATAATAGGTCTGCCCGTTTATATTGAGCAAATCTTCTTGCCCAGACTATGGTAAGGACATTGGGATCAAAAAGTTTCCCCGTCTGATCTAGCACAACATCAAAAAGTTGGGTTTTTAATTCCAGTTTTCGCTTTTTAAACGCTTTTTCATTCAGACCCTTCCAGGCCTTTGCAAGAACACTATCCTGCCAAAAACGCTGGTTTTGTGAATTGGTTATCGGGATAATTTTACTTGTCCCCTTAAAACTATTCCACATATTGTTGGCCACAACAGCGTGGAGCCTGGAAACAGCATTTACCCTTTTAGCCATTCTGAGTGCGGCTACCGTATAGTTTAGCATATCATCATTAACCACTTCTTTTAGCAACTCATCTTCCGAAAGGGTTCTTCCAAAAAAACCACAACTATTCAGCAGATGCCCATTTCGCTCGGTGTTACCGGCTTTTTCGGGAGTATGTGTGGTAAAAAACATTTGATTTTTGGTAATTCCATTATTACGCAGGTAATAAAAAGCAGGTAATGCATGTCCTTCGTTTAAATGATATATGTCTGCCCCTCCTAATTCCTGAACAACCTTAGCACCTCCAATGCCAAGCACAATATTTTGCGAGATACGTGTTAATGTATTGTTATCATATAAATGGTCTGTAATGGTTTTAGACAAATGATCATTACCAGGGACATCCGTGGTAAGGAGATAGATTGGAACAGAGCCAAACACTTCCGGTTTAAGAACATAGGCCCGTACTTTAACCGAAGGGTTATCGTGAATTTTTACCTCTACTTCTATTCCGGAATCTTCAAGGAAATTATAGTGTTTTTCAATAAAACTAGTTCGTAAGGTCTGGTCGGTGTTTCGGCCCTGGTCATAATACCCATATTTCCACAGCATTCCTATTCCTATCATATTCTGCTTCAATTCCATTGCTGAAATCATATGAGATCCCGCAAGATAACCCAGGCCTCCGGAATAGATTTTAAGCGCCTGATGAATGCCAAATTCCATACTAAAATAGGCTGCTCGTTTTTTATATTTTGTGTCTGTTTTATAGGGATGATACCATTTATTGTATTTACTTGACATAAAAGGGTTTTTTTAAGAAGCCACTAATGTAAAATAATAGAAATGAATCAGGAGTGAAAGAATCTTTTTTTTTGGTATTATAGCACAACCTACTCCAGGTCTTCCGGATAACGGCCAATAACTGCCCAGCCACCATCCACAACTAAGGTTTGGCCATTGATATGAGCCGCCCCTTCTGAAAGGAGAAAAAGACAAGTTTCAGCAATGTCATTTGGTTTTCCAACTATACCTCTTGGGATAAGCTTACCCCAGGTCCCGGCATAGTCAGGCTCTTCCTCTTTTGTGCGTTCTGTAAGGGTTGCTCCCGGAGCAATGGCATTAACAGTAATTTGATGAGGCGCAAGGGCAAGTACCAGGCTTTTGGCCATCATTTGTAAGGCAGCTTTGGTCATGGAATAGGCCGTTAAATCCGGATATCCCTTGATACCTGTAATGGAGGACATTAGAATTACACGACCCCCATCACCTTGTTTTTTCATAATTTCTCCGGTTTTTTGAACCAGGAAAAAAGCACCTTTCAAGTTAAGACCTATTACTTTGTCGAATTCCTGGGGTTTAAATTTAAAGAAATCACCAAATAGAGTAATCCCGGCATTTGGAATAACAAAATCTATTCTACCATACTGTTGCAATGTAAAATGAACAAGCTTATCGATTACGTCCACGTCACCCGCATCCCCAACAAAAACAGAACAACTATCAGAAAACTTTTTTTCCAGACTTATCAATGTGTTTTCTACTACCTTTTCATTAACGTCATTTAAAACTACTCTTGCGCCATTTTTAAGTAATAATTCGGCTATAGCATAACCTATACCCATGCCAGCCCCGGTTATGATTGCTACTTTTTCCTTTATTCCTGTGTAGATCATAGATTGCCTTTAAAAGAATTAACTTTAAAACCACCAATTTTTGCTTTATAACTAAAGAGCCCTCCGCTTTGTGGATATAACTTAAGACTATCTTCGGACAAGCCGCTTCGGGCCGTTGTGATATATAAAGTTTTTAAGTCTTTTCCTCCAAAACAGCAAGAAGTGACATGAGGCGCATCAACAACAATTTTCTCCTCAACTTCGCCTGTTTTTGGGTTCCAACGTCTCACACAACCACCACCCCAATGAGCAATCCACAACATTCCTTCCTGGTCAATTGTCATTCCATCTGCGCCACCATAGGATTTAGGGATTTTGAATAAGGTTCTTCGGTTGGAAATTTCACCGCCTGAAACATCAAAATCATATTCCCAAACCTCATAAACAGCGGTATCAATATAATAAAATTTAGCCTTATCAGGAGACCATGACATCCCATTTGATATTGAGGTATTTTTAATTTGTAAGGTCACCTCTAAGTCTTTATCTACCTTAAACAGATTACCATAGCCAGGCTTAAGGTTTTTGTGCATGGTACCTACCCAGAAGTTACCATTGGAATCACATTTACCATCGTTAAACCTTAAATTTTGATCGGAGTTTTCCAGAATAGCCAGGCGTTTGAGTTCACTAGTCTGATAATTAAAGGAAGTCATTCCGGTCTCCGTCGCTAAAAGTAACATACCTGCACTAACCGGAATTACCGCTCCTATCATTTCATCAAAACCCCATTCAGAATTCTTACCGGTATTTAAGTCGTGCCCATGTAGGATACCTGCTTCTATATCAACCCAAAATAGTTGCTCAGATTCATGATCCCAGAAAGGACCTTCTCCAAGAGTTGCCTTTGCATCATAAACAAGATTTGCTTTCTGCACTCTCTAAATAGATTTAAATCATGTTTTGCTTTTGTGTCCCAAGCCCTTCAATGCTTAACTCAACCAAATCTCCTTTAGCAAGGTAAGAAGGCGGATCCAAGCCTATACCAACTCCGGCAGGCGTTCCGGTAGAAATCAAGTCGCCAGCTTCAAGAAGCATAAATTGAGACAGGTAATAAATAATAAAAGCAGGCCTGAAGATCATAAACGAGGTATTGCCATTTTGCCTTAAATCTCCATTTACAGACAGCGTCATCTTTAAATTATCGAGATCCCCTAATTCATCCGGAGTTGCCAAGTAGGGGCCAACCGGACTAAATCCCGGGCATGATTTACCTTTAATCCACTGCCCTCCTTTTTCCAATTGAAATGTTCTTTCAGACAAATCATTTATAACGCAATATCCTGCAATAGCTTCGGCGGCCTCCGCCTCATTTTTAAGGTAGAGTACATTTTTATTCAGAACCACCCCAAGCTCTACTTCATAATCTGTTTTGGTAGAATTTTTTGGAATAGATACGTCATCATACGGGCCACTTAAGGTATTGGTAGCTTTACCAAAAATTATGGGTTCTTCGGGAATGGCCATATTAGATTCTGCAGCGTGTTCAGAATAATTAAGACCTATACACATAATCATTCCAGGCCTGCTAATACATGGCGCATGTCTAACAGAATCAGGAACCTCCTTTAAGTGAGCCGCATTGGATTCCAGATACTTCTCAAGTCTTTGTAATCCACTATTTTGAAAAAAATTCCTGTCCCAATCCCTAAATTCTTCTGAACAGTCTAATCTTTTGCCCAGATATAGAACACCGGGTTTTTCATTTTCATTTTCACCAAAGCGTATTAGTTTCATAGTTGGGTTTTTGGTATGATTGGTTTCGTATCAATAGTATTTAGTTTTTCAAGAGATCAAAACTAAAAAAGTAAACTTAAACTTATATGTCCTTCTTAGCAGGTTTTATGACCTATTGACTATAGCCTGAACCATTTGTTTGAACCAGAAAAAGAGACAATAACAAGGTAAGCGGAAATTTTTAAAAAACAAGATAAAAAACTCCTGAGATTAATATCCTATTGAGTCTGCGAATATCACCAAGCATGAGAAACCTAAGCCGAGAAGAATCTCTATCTTAAAATAGACTGGTATTTTGCATTATCATTCATCAGGCTGGCAGCTGTTAATATGGCCTCATCATTTTTTAAATAATACTGATAAAGGCCTTCTCTGTAGAAATAGCGCTTAATAATTTCGTCCTGAAGATTTATCTGAATTTCCTTTTGGTACGTTTCGAGAGCGTTGAGTTTACGTTTATTAATTTCTGCTAACAGGCTTTTGTAACTATCCTGTATATCTGCGCCATATATGGCCTTGTCATCCCCCGTAATTGCTTCTTTTAGAGCCTTTTCCGTGTCTGTTTCAAAATTAAAATTGCTCTGTGATACGTAGTTTCTAAAATCTTCAAAATCAGAAGGATTAAAGCTAAAGTCGCCAATATTTGTAATGGTATTTTGATAGTAATAATTGGTGGCGAAATCAAAAACAACACTATTGCTTAAAAGAGCCTTGGTTAGCGCATTAGTTTTTAGTGCAGCTATTTCAATATCCGGCATTACCCCTCCGCCATCTTCAACTTTTCTGCCATTTCTTGTCTTAAACTCATTGAATTTTGTGGTTTTTACAGCGTTCCCATTTTCATCTCTGTTCCAATAATCCAAAGATTGAATACAGCGTCCGGAAGGCGTATAATATCTGGAGATAGTAACTTTTAATTGAGTTCCATAGGTAAGCCGGAGCGGTCGTTGAACCAGCCCCTTTCCAAAACTTCTCGCGCCAATAATTACAGCGCGATCCAAATCCTGCAGACTTCCTGAAACAATTTCACTGGCCGATGCACTTCCGCCATTTACCAAGACAACCAATGGAATGTCTTCATCCACAGGCTGATGTTTGGTTTTGTACTCACTGTTGAATTTTTTTACTTTGGACTTGGTAGTTACAATAAGCTCTCCTTTAGGCACAAAGAGATTTGTAACGTTAATTGCTTCAGATAAGAGCCCTCCGGGATTTCCTCTTAGATCTAAAATAATTTGCTCAGCACCTTTTCCCTTCAAATCTCGAAGCGCTGCCTTTGTCTGGGAAGATGCCTTTGCATTAAATTTGGAAAGCACTATGTAACCCGTATTTTCATTTACCATATTGTAAAAGGGGACGGCATCAACTTCGATAGCCTCTCTTTCAATTATAGTCGTATTCGTTTTACCTTGTCTTTGGTAAGTTACTTCAACTTTGGTATTGTTTGCTCCTTTTAATAATTCACTTGCATCATCTTTAAAATCTGAAATGGAGATGTCTCCAATTTTAATGATTTCATCTCCCGCTTTTAACCCTGCTTTATCTGCCGGATAACCTTTATATGGTTCAATAATTACAAGTTTGCTATCATATGAACGCACCAAAGATCCGATACCGGAATATTCTCCCGCATTATTTATTTTATAAGCTTCAACGTCCTGTTCATTCAGGAATTTAGTATATGGATCCAGATCATCCAACATATTCTTTATGGCGGTATCCATAAGCTCTGCAGGATTGGTTTCATCTACATAATTCATGTTTAGTTCCTTAAACAGGGTGGTAAAAATTTCTATCTGTTTTGCAATTTCAAAAAAATCACTTTTAAAACTACTTCCAACGATAAGCATGACAACCGCTAGTGTGGGTATCAGTACTTTTTTACTTAACAGGATTTTCATTAGTTACTTTTATTAAAAATTGTTTTAGAATTACCCGCATTTGCTTTTCCACTTCTTCGTATTCAGGCATTTCCTTTCCAATATATAAAAATAGAAACGCAAAGCTTCCCTCGATGTTGTTAAAAATTTGCTCTTTGTGCAGCCTGTAACTTTCCCTTAACAGTCTTTTAATGCGATTTCTTTTTACTGCACTTTTAAAATTTCTTTTGGGCACTGTAACTCCACATTGGACCTTTGTTTTTGCAGGGACTTTTATGTCCAAATAGATTAACTTTAAGGGATAGCTAGTAATAGATTTTCCTTCTTCAAAAATGTCACGAATAAGGCTCTCGCTTTTTAATTTTTCTTTTTTTGGAAATTTTGAGGACATAACGCCGCTAAATTAAACAATAAAAACCATGCCCTGGCAGTATGATAATTATCATATTTATCCGCGTACTAGGATTTTATCTTGCATTGGATTATATTTCAAGATTATACGCCTAAATACCACTCATTATGGGGGAATTGAATGTAAAAAAGATTACAAAGAACGAAGATAAAGTTGGGTATATTGATCAATTGCTTACTGATATTGAAGCACTTGAATATATGATGGAAAATAAAATGTTTAAAAAGAGGCCTGTGCGCATCGGAGCAGAGCAGGAATTCTGTCTTGTTGATGAAAACTGGGAACCTACTAATAAAGCGGATAAAATCCTTGAAGATATCAATGATCCTCATTTTACTTCTGAGTTAACGCTTTATAACCTGGAGATCAACATGGATCCTCTTGCATTGAATGATCGATGTTTTTCTGAGTTGCACAAACAATTAAAAGAGTTGCTTGAAAAAGCCAAATCAAGCGCAGCAAAACATGGCACCAAAGTTATTCTAACCGGAATATTACCTACAGTAGACACGAAGTTTTTAGAAGCGTCATATATGACGCCTTTAAAGCGCTATCAGGTTTTAAACGAAGCTATTAAAGATATCAGGAAGGACGATATAGAGCTTCACATAAAAGGAGTAGATGAGGTAAACCTTCATCACAATACCATACTGTATGAAGGCTGTAATACAAGCTTCCAATCACATCTTCAAATTGATGCGGATAATTTTGCAGATACATATAACTGGGCACAGGCTATTGCAGGCCCAGTACTTTCTGTATGCACCAATTCGCCTTTGTTGCTTGGTCAGGAATTATGGGAAGAGACACGAATTGCACTATTTACCCAAAGTGTTGACACCAGAGCAAGCACCTTCATTCTCAATGAAAAGGAATCCAGAGTAGGTTTTGGAAATGATTGGGTTTCAGGGTCTGTAGCGGATTTTTATAAAGATGCCGTAATCAGATTTAGAAGTCTGTTAACTACTGACTTTGATACCGATAGCATGACCTTGCTTAAAAGCGGGCAAACGCCAAAATTAAGAGCATTAGCGCTTCATAATGGGACTATTTATAAGTGGAACAGGCTTTGTTATGGCGTAACGGATAATGTACCCCACGTAAGAATTGAAAATAGATATATGCCATCCGGTCCTACCACAGATGATGAAATTGCAAATATGATGCTATGGGTAGGAGTAATGATGGGAAGGCCAAAAGAATTTGAAGAAATTCATAATAAAATGAATTTTAAAGATGTAAAAGGCAACTTCTTCAACGCCGCAAGGTATGGTATGGCAGCACAGTTTCATTGGGATGGAAAACTGATTAGTAGCCAGGAACTACTTCTCGATCACTTTTTACCCATGGCTTTCAGAGGGCTTTACAGCATGGGTATTGAGCCAAGAGACGCAGAACATTATTTATCCATTATTGAAAACAGAATTCGTTCAAATAATGGTTCCAGGTGGATGGTTAAATCTTTCCGAAAACTCAAAGAAAGGTATAAAATACCGGATGCGCTTAAGATTTTGGTAGCTACCATGTACGAGCGACAGGGAAAACGCTATACCGTAGACGCTTGGCAATTACCAAGGGGAGATGAATATGCGATTCCTGAAGATCAGCTTAAAGTGAAAGATCGAATGAACAGAAAAACAATGACCGCACAGGAGAATGACAGTGCAGAATTGGTTTTAAAAATGATGCTTTGGAAAAACATTCACCATGCTCCAATATTAGACCATAATCTTGATCTAAGCGGACTACTGACCTGGACAGATGTAAAAAACTATATGGAGAACCCGGCCAGGCTTAAAGAAAATATTAGCACGTTAATGACCACGAATTTGATTACAGCGGGCCCTGAAACACCATTAAAGGATGCCAAAGAGCTTATGAGCTCTAATAGCATTAATTGTTTACCCGTAGTGGAAGGAAAAAAATTAATTGGAATTATTACAACCAACGATTTATAATTCATGGATCAAATCCAAGCTAAGTCAATCGAAAAACTGAAAACCGAAAGATTAATAGGCCACGTCTCTGGTAAGGAAACGGGTCCTACCTTGGTTTTTTTTGGAGGAATACATGGAAATGAACCTTCAGGTGTTGAAGCTCTGGAGCAAGTTTTTAGGCAATTGAAGGCTAGTGAGGAGCATATAAAGGGATCGATTTTTGGAATTAAGGGCAATTTGCCGGCACTAACCGAAAAGAAACGTTTTATAGAGCATGATCTAAATCGGATTTGGACACATGCGGGAATAGATGAGATTGCACGAAGAAGCGAGCCAGAGCGTTCAGTTGAAGAAAAAGAATTATCTGAATTATATCAACTAATTGCAGATATAATTGCGACCCAATCACCTCCCTATTACTTCTTCGATTTTCATACCACTTCCAGCCCTACTTTGCCATTTATCACAATAAATGATGCCTTAATAAACCGGGAATTTGCTCGTTTATTTCCTGTGCCTGTTATCCTGGG
>RCNB010000795.1_pt1 | contig 20530 bp, 15 predicted proteins | sample 2041321 | NCBI WGS metagenome assembly RCNB01 (sample SAMN09708232, study PRJNA481090) | Marine sediment metagenome, whole genome shotgun sequencing project. | reverse complement strand
AATATCTTGCCTAAGGCATTTAATATTCAAAACTTGTTTTTTTTAAGGTTTACCCATAAAGGAGGTAGCGAACGGTATTATTTAAAAAAGGAACTGCATTTGTCACATCAGCACTCCCCTCGTGCGAATGAAACCAATGAGCATTATTGCAGGCGCTGGGTGTCTTTAAACGTATTAAAAGATATAAGTAAAAGTAATCAAGAACATAAATTTGATATGCAAATCTCTAATTATGAAGGGGAAAGCGCAAGGTATTTAGTGTTATCATCTGCAACCAAAGACCCGTTTAGAGACCATCAGTATCGAAGCATAAGTGTTGGTTTACTAATTGACAAGCAATTAAAACGAAAGCTTAAGTTTTTAGAAGATCCAAAAATTAAGACTCAAAATGTAGGAGTTACTTGCGAACGCTGCGCTGTTAAAGATTGTAAAGTTAGACAAACTCCTGCTATTATTTTGGACCAAGTGGATAAAAACAAAAAGATAGAACTCATTGTTGAAGAACTAAACACTAAGTTTAATTCTTAAAGGGACACCATTTTTATATAAGATTTAGCTATGCCGGTGCGTTACGTTAGCATCCTAACAACCTAAAACTAGCGACCCGCGGGACCGACGCTGTGGGCTGATTAATTTATACGATGCTGCACTCTCCTTATTCAATTTTCTTATTAAATGTTCTAGTGCAATAAATAAAACGAACTACATTATTTCTATAATCTGACGTAAGGAGATAATTAGTTTAATCGTCAGTGTCTGAAGAAGTTCCATTTATTCTATAAAATTCATTAAACCAACTCATGTTATTTTTCCAATACAAGCAATTAGAGGAGGGAGCGAGACAGACGACACTTGGCAATGCTCGGTGGCAGGGGGCTTTGTACTAACGGCCATCTGACCTCTCAACCCTCCCTCTTCGCGATTACTAATCGTTAATTTAACTTTCTAGGAATTTTAGCTTTCATTGTATCCAAAGTATAAATTGTCCAAGCTAAAATTACGGCATTTTTCATAATATCATTTTCATGAACATATTCTATAAAGTCAAGATTTGTATGATGGGTAGCAGTGTTATAAGCTAATCCATCTTGTATAAATTGAAATGATGGTATATTGTAGTAATCAAATGTTTCGTGATCAGTCGAAAGTGTATTTTCAACGGTTATGGCTCCTAGGCTTATATTAGAAATTGGTTCAAATATTTTTTTAAAAATGGGCCGAGCGAATTCATTGTTCTGCAGATAAACACCTCTTATTAACCCAGCCCCATTATCTAAATTTAGATAAGCTGATATTTTTTCAGATGCGCTGTTCGGCTTTTCATTTAGAGCTCCAAAATGTTTTTTTGCATAGGCAGCTGACCCCAAAAAAGCTTGTTCTTCACCTCCCCAAAGACCAATCCTAATGGTTCTTTTGGGCTCATAACCAATCTGCTTAAGAATGCGTAAAGCTTCTACTAAAACAACACAATTAGCCCCATTATCAGTCGCGCCAGCTCCAGAATGCCAAGAATCGAAATGAGCGCCTAATAGGATGCTTTCTGACTTTAGTTGCGCATCATTGCCTGGAATTTCCCCAATGATATTTACATTGTTTTCGGGTTCATTATAAAATTCTGTCTGCAAATTAAGACGTATGGTGGGGGTTGCATTTAATTTTATCATACGGTACAATCTCCCAAAATGCTCAGGCATAATGGTAAAATAAGGCAAAGGTTTTAAGTCGCCTTCTCTAAAATAGTAAGTACCATCTGGGTGTAAAACACCTAAATACATAGGTCGTGTAGTCAATATACCTAAAGCCCCTTCAACTTCGACAAACTTAAGAAAAGTTTCACTTGCCTTATCGTCAATTTCCCATTTCTCAAATAGTTCAGGGAGTGGAGTTACCTTAACCTTAGCAGTTACTTTTTGCTCCATTCGCTGCAATTGCTTATCTGAATATCGAGATTCAATGGTATCTAGCAAGGATTTCCTTTTTGGTGCTTCTCCTAAAAGGATAATTTTCCCCTTGAGCTTCCCTGTGAAATCCTTTTGTAGCTTATTCATATCAGCAAAACTTTTAATATGAATAATCTCCCCAGAAACGATACCATTGGTACTTTTAGACATCGCCAAAGGATAGGCCGAAATATTCATATAGTTCGGAGCAACCATTTCAACTTTGAAAGTTTTAATAGTCCAACCGCGACAATCAGAACAATAATTTTCAAAATGCACATTCTGAAGACCTATTTTTTTCATTTCAGCAGAAATCCAGTTTGCGGCTTTATAGTACTCTCGAGTACCTGTGAGCCTTTGACCGTAAATGTCAGTTAACTGGCTTAACATGTTTATGGCTTCAGAATTATTAAATCCTTCACTACGGATTTCTGACAGTGTGTTTTCCTCAGGTGTTAATTGTGAATAGCTGTTGATGGAAAATCCTATTATCAGGAATAAAGCAATACTGGTTTTTAGTTTCATAACTTTGAGTAAGAATAATTAATTTTTTATAATTAGCAGTGCCGGTTAGTTACCTAAGTCCGAAGGTAACAAAAAGTTAGACCTTAAGAAAATTCGTTAGTAGTATCTGGTAATTATTAAACACACTCTAGCTAATAGTTCTGCAGAGCTTAAGTTAGTCTTTCGTTATTATTCCATCGTAAATTATGATGATTTCAAAACACCACAAATGCCACAAAACATACGTATAATAACAGATACACACATGGCACTACTGCTGTTGTAATCCATAATGTTTTGTTTTTATTTTCAAATACCCAAAATAAAATCATCAAAAAAATTGTAATTACAGGAAGGCCAATTGTAATCCACATTGCTATGAACTTTGCTTCAATATTTTACTCAGTTGCAAATGACACAGCACTCGCCATGAAAAAACCTAAAGACGCTGTGCAGCCAAAAAAGCAAAATATTGTATTGATAAAGTGTTTCATGGTTTGAATTTGATGCTAATATTTTGCTACAATTCACAAATACAAAAATGAAACTCGGTTTTTATTCTAGTAACCTAACCTTTATAAGTCTTACATCCTTTATTGGCCGGTCCAAAGAATCAGTTCGAACCTTTGCAATAGTATCTAACACGTGGATGCCTTTTACTAATTCACCAAAAGCGGTATAATTTTGGTCTAAATGCGGAGTGCCTCCAAGAGACTTATAGACGTCACGTTGTTTTTTAGGAATAAAATAAGGTTTAAAATCGCTTTCAGTCCTTGCCATGCTATAGATGCGATCCATTAAGGCACTATAACGTTCCATATCGTCAAGATCAAGAGCCTGTTGTATCGAATCAAGCAATGGTTTTTTACTGGTATCCGTTTTAAAATACTCATGAGCAAAATTTTTGTTGATACGTATTTGCGTTAAATCTAAAAGACTATCGTTAAATTTTTTCCCTTGTACGATATAGAATTGCATAGCGCTCGAAGACTTAAGAGGATGGTCGTCTCGAGCAGCAGCCAAGACACCTTTTTTGTGAAACAGCTCGGTATTGAATTCTGCTTTCACCAGATATGGAGCATCTCCGTCCCCAAGCGTGCCATTGGGCTTTGCCTTTCTGCTATCTGGGTCACCACCTTGTATCATAAATTTATTAATAACCCGATGAAACAGCAGACTGTCATAAGCACTATTATTGACTAGATTGATGAAATTATCGCGATGTAATGGTGTTTCATTGTAGAGTTCAAGAATCATGGTTCCGTAATTGGTAACCATTTCAATCTTTTGACGTTGTTCTTCTGCAGCCTCTTCAGATGCTGCTTTCTGATTACAACCGCAAAATGATAGGATAACTACTATGAGTAAAGGGTATTTAAGGAAGGTATTCATGTGTTTTGTTTTTTATTAATGGTATCCAATTGTGATTGCGCATGGTTTAACTCAAATTAAAATATTTTCATTCACAGTGCTGTGCGCTGCCTTTTATTTATTTTTGATTTCAACACTTATAACGTGTATATCATTTTAACCTACATTTTTCAATCTATGAGGTGGCAGTGGTTCAGTCCAAACGGAAGATGAAGGTAAAGGTGGTATATCAAAATTTCTTGAATCCACTACGATATTATTTTTGTCATCATATCTAACGAAATCTGACCAGCTCAAAATATAAAGTGTTGCCGGCCATTTATGAGTGTGCACTGCTGTTATTTCATTTGGTCGGATAAGCGTGTCAAGTACTCTAACAGTGTCATTTTCTAATAATAGTTTGTGATGTTCTGGTGCAGCGATTAGCGCATCAAATTCATCAGGCCAAGACCAATCCGATTTCTTAACTTCTTTCATAAGTATTGTAATTCAAGTTTCTTTTGGTTGCGTGCACTGTTTGGTGTTCGATTTAGCTCGACTGATTATTTTCTCAGGCTTGTTTTTGTTTAGCATCATTTTGTACCAAAATGATAATTGAAAATTAACTCGTTTTAATAATTATCTTCGCTAGTTCACTGCCCTCGGGTGTTACGTGTTTAAGAAGCTAATTTAGCAAACAAATGACAAGTAGGAAATTCCAGCAGAAACTAGCGGAGCGAACTAGTAAACCGCCAGAACGATTGAACAGGCTATTTGATTACATGCATCTTAAGTTTGTTATTCACTAAAAAAACAAAATAGAGAATTAAGATTTTAATACTTTGAATTAAGTTTATCTGTTTTTGATTTTTTTAATAATCCGAACATTCGTGACTACTTTGTTATTCTTGTTTAACAATTCATGTTAAAGTTTAAACAGAAATTTATAATTATTATATATTTACTCATAAATTGAAAATATAAAACTAAAAATAATGAAACATTTAAGCAAAAACTTACTTTCACTTTTAATAATGATTCCCTTCATTTTTGTAAGTTGTAGTAGTGACGATGACGGCTACACAAATCCTCCACCAACAGAACTAAATTCTAAAATCTATACGCTAGGTACGGAAGGAAATTTTGGAGTTTCTGGTACGGCGAAATTTATCGAAAATAGCGATACAACTTTATCAATTGAATTAAATTTAGAAAACACCCCTCTAGGTGGTGTGCACCCTGCACATATTCATTTTAATACTGCCGCTGAAGGTGGTAGCATAGCGTTATCGCTTGAAGCAGTAAATGGCGATACAGGAAAAAGCACAACTACATTTACAACCCTTGATGATGGCACTGCCATTACTTACCAAACGCTACTTGATTTTGACGGCTACATAAATGTACATTTAAGTGCCGAAGAGTTATCTACTTTGGTAGCTCAAGGAGATATTGGACAAAACGAACTAACTGATGTTTCCAAAACCTATGCATTAGGCAGCGTTGCTGTTCCTGGAATAGACGGAACGGCTACCTTTTATGAAAGAGTAAATGGGGAAGCATTAGCGATAATACAGTTAAACAATACTCCAGCAGGTGGAGAGCATCCAGGTCATATTCATATAAATACAGCAGCTGAAGGAGGTGTAATAGCATTCACTTTTAAGCCCGTAAATGGAGATACAGGTCTCAGTAAAACTAATGTATCAACCTTAGATGGCGGTAGTGATTTTGTCTATGATGATGTACTTACTTATGACGGCTACATAAACATTCATTTAAGCGCAACCGAATTATCTACACTGGTTGCACAAGGGGATATAGGACAAAACGAACTTACTGATGTTTCCAAATCATATGCATTAGGAAGCGTTGCTGTTCCTGGAATAGACGGAACTGCTACCTTTTATGAAAGAGTAAACGGAGAAGCTTTAGCCGTAATAGAATTGAACAATACTCCAGAAGCTGGAGAACACCCAGGTCACATTCACATGAACACAGCGGCTGAACGCGGTGAAATAGCATTTACTTTTAAGCCTGTAAATGGAGATACAGGTATCAGTAAAACCAATGTATCTGCCTTGGATGACGATAGTACTTTTGGATACAATGAAGTAATTGATTATAATGGCTATATAAACATTCATTTAAGCGCGACTGAATTATCTACACTGGTCGCACAAGGGGATATAGGGCAAAATGAGCTAACAGGCGAAAAAATCAGCTATGAGCTAAACGAAAAAGACGTTGCTGGTATTAACGGTACTATTGAATTTGCTGAACGTGTTAATCAAACTACCTTGGTCACTATCAATCTAATAGGAACTCCTGCTAATGGTAGTCATCCAGCACATATACATGAAAATGACGTTGCTACTACAGGAAATATAATTGTAGGTTTAAACGCCGTTAATGGCGCTACTGGTATTAGTAAAACACAAGTAGCGGAATTAGTTGGAGGTGCTGCGGTAACTTATACCGAGTTTTTGACGATTAACGCTTATGTAAATGTTCATTTAAGTGATGCTGATTTAGCTACAATCGTTGCTCAAGGAAATATTGGTTCTAATGCAGGTCTGGAGTCAAGGACTTATGATGTTACCAATAGCGGAGCTTCAGCTTATGTTTTTAATGGAGAAGGGCTTTCAGATTCTAGTAATCAAGACTTTACTTTTCAAAGAGGAGGTACATATACTTTTAACGTGAATACACCAGGTCACCCTTTCTTAATAAATTCGGTACAAGGAACGGGTACGGCTAACACATATGATTCAGGGGTTACAAATAATGGTGCGGTAGCCGGAATAATAACGTTTACTGTTCCTTCGGATGCACCGGATACGCTTTATTACAATTGTGAATTTCACGGGTCTATGACCGGTACGATTACTATTACAGATTAATTAGCAACGTATTAAAAATAGAAATATTTAAATAGTGGGGTGTGTAAACATCCCACTATTTGTATTAAACGCTAGAAAAAGATTTACTATTTGATTTAAAGAAGCGGAATCAAATCGACCCTTTATTTCTTATTTTATAAATTCTGTATTGATTATTTTTTAATAATTAATTCACAACTCAGTGATTTTATCAAGAGTCTAAAGGATGTTATTTTGAATGTTGGTTGCATAACTATTACCAAAGGTTTGTCTATGTTCTGTTAGACGTTGTATCCACTTAATTTAACAAACACAAACCGGACCTCCCTGACATGAACTCGGTAAAAAATCTACGAGACACGAGCGCAGCGAAACGACGCAGTAATTTCCATAAGTTGGCTAGAATTAGCACCGTTCCAGAACGAGGTAGTCGGGCCGGTTAATTATCTGCGGTGTTACAAACTTTTTTTTACATTTATTAAGGAATCCACTAAGGATTTGTAGACCATAAAGATGCACTTTTTAGCATTGCTCTTCTTGGTAGTTTTAAACCAGCAACTATTAATTCTGCAAAATCTTCTGGTTGTAAAACACGATCATGAGAGTCCTTATCTGCAATACCGAGTTCAATTGACATATCAGAGGCTATAGTGCTTGGTGTTAATGTACAAACTCTAATGTTGTTTTTACGAACTTCTTTCATTAAGGAATCAGACATTCCCATAACTGCAAATTTTGATGCTGAATAGGCAGATGTATTAGCATTGCCATTTAATCCTGCTGTAGAAGAAACATTAATTATGTCACCCTCATTCTGACTGATTAAGTAGGGTAAAACTTCTTTTGTCACATAATACATGCCCATAAGATTAGTTTGAATAATTTGACTCCACTGTTCAACCCCCATGTCATTAAAAGACCCAAACGCTGCAATCCCGGCATTGTTTACTAAAATATCAACTGAACCGAAGGTTTTTATAATATTTTTAATACCGTCTTTGACATCTTCATAATTATCTACATCAAATACTGAATAAATAGCCTTAATTCCAAATGTCTCTAATTCGGAAACTGTTTCTTTCAAAACTTTTTCATTTCTACCTGTTATTGCTATGTCAATTCCCTCTTTTGCAAATGCAATAGCAGTAGCTTTTCCTAAACCTCTGCCACCTCCAGTAATTATTGCTTTTTTACTTTTTAAATTTTTCATTTATTTTTATCTTATATTTTAGAATGCGTACGTATCGTAATTGGTTGTAACGTGATTGTATATGGAAAGTTACGCGTTTGTGTGCGAGGAATTTCCAAAGAAAATTAAGACGCAGTAGTTGCAACGATCTTTGATTAATCCCAAAATTGAGTAATTATTTTTATACATTAGTGTGTGCCGTTTTTAATGTTTTCAACTGTTCCTTTTGCAATTCATATCGATTTACGGTCTGATGAAAATTTATCCAACCAGGGGTTGTATCATAAGTCCGTATTAATTCAAAGCCTAGATTTTTCAAGACTTTATTTGGGGCCATATTTTTCGAAAATGGTTCACAAATCAGTTTTTCAAGCTCAAAATTTTCGAAATAATAAGAGAGCGTTAATCTTAAAAAATCTAATCCAAGGCCACTTTTTCTTTTGTCATTATTCCATAGATGTAAATGCATTGTCGCGGATTTTCCGAATTCAATATTATTAATGTTAGAGTGACCTATTGCTTGATTGTCAAACAACCAAATTATATAGTAAAACTCTTTTTCTCGATATGACTTTTTAAATTCATATTCCATTTTTTCAATCCATTCATTTTTCTCGGGCAACTTGCTCTTATCAGCACCCATTGCTTTAAGGAATTCATTATCTGCATTAACAAAATAGTTAACTATTTTTTCTATTTCATTTGCTTGTATTTCTCTTACGGTTAATTTCATATCTATGTTTTGTACCACAGCACTTTGTTATGTGGTGTTTTCAACCGTTTCATTCTACACCTCCCATAAATCCTAAAACTTTACTAGCAGCAATAGCCCCAGCATTTAATGCTTTTCTAATGTCTTTTGTATTAATCCATACAATACTGAATGCTGCTTGAAAAGAATCCCCGCATCCTGTTGTGTCAATAATTTCATCTACTTCGACTGCCTCTTGGTAGTATGAACTGTTCTCGAAAAAAGCAATACTCCCTTTGGAACCCAAAGTTGCAACTATCATTTTTCCAGATTTTGTAGATAGTCCTCTTAAATCATCTAACATTTGTTCTTTGGCACCTAAAAAAACAATATCAATGCTATAAATCAGTTGCTCAATATAGTCTAACCCAAAATAATCTAAAAAATCAATAACAACTAATTGTTTATTACTTCTTCTTTTCAATAACTCCTTTAGATTAGGGTCCCCAGCTGGCATTGCTATAAGTGTACTATTGGCAATATAATTCCAATCATTTTCCGATAATCTGAAAACATCAAAAGCCCCTCCATTCCAACTATCAGCCTTAAAATACCTATCTCCTTTATCGTTTATAAAAATTTTATTTGATGCTGTTTGTTCCTGTATTCTGTTTAAATGTTCGCGATTTATTTTTTCTTTATCAAGATGATTTTCAATTAATTTCCCGAACCTATCATTTCCAATCGCTCCAACAATGCAAACATTATCAATACCTAACATTTTGCATTGAGTTGCAAAGTTTAGTGAATTTCCTCCAACGTATATTTTATTTTGTTCTGGAAAAAAATCTACACAGCAAGACGTTAAGGCTGTAATTTTCATGTTTCCTTATGTGTTTTTAATACCACATAACGGTATATATTAGACTAGTAGCCGACTGAAGAAGTAGAAACTTTTAGCTTAATACTAAATTCTATGTAGGCTACCATTATTCATATTTACTACTATTTCGTCTATTATTTTCACACCTTATTACCATGCGTTATTTATATCCATCAATTTTACTAATCAAATGCTTGTAAGGATTAAACCCTTAATAAAAGTGTCAAGTTTTAGTGTGAATTTCATTTGATTTATTGGTTTATTCTCAAGACATGGCAACTCATTATATGAGCATAAATAATCTCTTTACCCGTTTTATTCTGGGAATAACAGGAGCTTTTATTCCTATTTATAAAACTAACAAATAATCAGAAGAAATTTATACGTAGTTCTATGTATTTTCAACTAATAACAAAAAAAAATTGTCTCAAATACATTAAATATTATGCGTTTGTATAGATTACAAAATAAACTTGTGAAATAGTTTAAGCATCCGAATTTTTAAACACCTATAATCATAGACCTCAGCATAGGGATTAATATATAATGTCATCTATAGAAGCACTTCAGTAAAAAATTAATGAATTTTTTACTTGTTTTTCACCACAGTACTCTGTTGGCAACTGGTTTTTATGTATCTAATTATTCGTTTTAAATTAGACAACGCTTCTGTTGTTTTTATATCAGATAATTTTCTTGAATATTTTCGACCGTTTAAAAATTTTCCGATGAATATAGATTTGACAAAATATTGATATGTTACAAAACAAATTATTGTAGTCCTCATAACAACAATTAGAAACTTAACTACAGCTGGAAGATTCCATTCGCCAATTAGCCTTAGTAGTAACCCTGTTAAGTTAAGATGCAATAAGAAGAATCAGATATCTATCTCAATTTAGCAGAATGATTACCAAAATACCCAAAAAAAAGTCCAGCAAAACCAAAAACAAATAGCGAAACATCAATTGTATTTATTAGGATTATTACTTCCATAGATAGTGTTGTTGAATACATCACAAAATAGACAGTATAAATAAGGAACCCAATTAATGTGGATCTCCAATCATATTTCATAAAAATAAGCTCTAGGCATGCCAATGTATTATGACATCATAAATAATACATAAATTAAATTAATGATTTATATAAAATATATAAATAAAAATAAATGAAAATTGTTATGTAATTTAGCATTGAAGCCAGACCAAAACAGTTAATCGTTATGGAAACTTTAGAGTCACCAAAGGCAGCTCAAGACTAGATTTAACTGATGGTTACTTTTACTAGAGGATGAAAAACTAAAAATGCTTAGCATTATTAAAATTGAAATTAAATACTAACTCATTTTATATTATAAATTTTTAAACATGAAAAAACTACTACCACTATTCGTATTTTGTATCAGCTTTTTTGCTATTTCTCAAGATATAGAACGCGAAAACGTTAACGGAAAAATTATTGTCGAAGGCAACGATATTGAAGGCATAACAATTTATAACCCCGCATCACACATAGGCACAGTGACCAATGAAAATGGTGAGTTTACAATTGCAGTAGACTCAAATGATCTATTAGAAATTAGAGCCTTACAATATGAAAATTTTGATGTTAGAGTCAGTGAAGCCATTTTAGAGTCAAAAAAAATAAGTATCTTTTTAATTGAAGAAATTAATAAATTAGATGAAGTTATAATTACGCAAAAAAGACTGTCTGGTGATATTGAGACAGACGTAAAAAGCGTAAAAACATTTAACCCAAAAATTGACGCTATTTATTTTGGAATAAAAAACAAGAACACCAATGACTTTAGCGCAGATAACAGAAGCCCGATTGAAAACACAGTTATGCAGTCACAAACTCAAACTATGGTAAATGGTTTAAATGTTGTAAACATCGTAGATCAATTATTAATACCGCTTTTTAGATCTGAAGTGAAAGATAAAAACGCAGCTGGAGTTCCAGAAGTTCCAGCAAAAGCTATTAAATACTATTTTGGTTCTAACTTTTTAGTCGAAAATTTTGATATTCCAGAGCATCGAGTAGAAGAATTTATTAGATATGTTGAAGACGAAGCTTTTGATTTTGACTTGTTAAACTATGGTCATGAAATAGAATTCCTTGAACTGCTTAGCAAAAAGAGTAAGTCATTTTTAAATACTAAAAGTGATACCAAATAAAAACACGTTTTATTAGTCGATTTCAGCTATTTTAAATTCCGAATTGTTTGCTTTTTCCTTTGTTATACACTGTTTAGCAACGTTTGGTATGTGTTTTGCTTCGCCAGTTCGCTGCGCTTTAGTACTGCGTGTTTAAGCAACTGATTGAGTAAATGACTCAAAGACCCTGATTACCGACAGGCTGTTAGAAAATTCCACTGCGATTTCCGTAAGCAAACTATAACTAACAACCCGCCAGGATGCACCTGTCGGGCTAGTTAATTAATTACGGTGTTATTTGTTAAAAACGCTCAGGATAAATTCGAGTATAGCGTCTAAATATTTGGTTTTCGTTTTTTCAAATTGCACGCAACCTTTGGTAAGTATCCCTATATAGTCAATAATTTTTAAAAAATTGAATACCCAAATATTACTGATATCGTTTTATAATCTGAAGTCCACGATGTATAATCTGTTAAAATATTTCTGCTTGTATGATACCTAAACTCCACACTATATGTATTGTTATATTTATATCCTAGGCCGAATGCCAAATTAACTCCAGACGAAGCATCCAGGTTTCTTACTTTTGAGTTTAATACAAAATCATAAATAAGGGAACCATTAATGAAAATTTTAGACTTGTTATTTAAAAATAGATAATGCCTTACCCCAACAGGAAGTTCAATTGACTTGTAATCGACATTTGTATTACTCAGATTTGTAATGGCCTTGTCTTCTGCCTTAAAGTATTGGTATGTTGGCTCAATGATTATTGCCCATTTATTTTTGTTAAATCCTAAAATAAATTCAAACTCCAATCCTATTCTAAACGTCAACTCATTATCATAATCTGTGTTGCTGGCGCTAATGACATCATTACTCATGGATAAAGAAGAACTATTTAAGCCTGGTCTAATATTCATATTAAACAAATCTGATTTTACCTTTTCCTCGAAATTGACAAATTCTGAGTTATTACAGCTATTATATTTTATAAAGAAATTTAATAATTCCTTCTTTTCATAGTCAATCTGCTCTACGTCATCCATTGTAATATCACTGCATTTTAAATTATCATATAATTGACGCCTAAATTTGTTGTTCGTTCCAATTTTATTTTCTGGTGTTTTATATTCTTTAAAAATGAGTTGGTCAATATCACCATTGGTGGTTTGATAAAAATATCTTCTAAGGCTTTTGTCTACATATAAAAACAAACTGGCATTTCCCTCAATCAAAACTCTTAAAAAAAGGGCTTCTTGTTTGAATATTGGATTTTTATCAGCGCTCAAAAGGTCTTGATTAACACTAGATCTATCAATATCAACATCAACTCTTATATATTTGGAAACATTGTTTATCCCAAATTCCTTTACAGATTTAATTGTTAATGTTTCTTTTTCTGCTTGTTCCGTTATCTTATATTCAAACTCTAGTGGATTATTTCTCCCATCAACATTTCTGATTAAGCAATCAACCCTTTGGTTAGAATTATTAATGTAATAGCCTTCAACGTAGGATATTTGAGCATTGCACTTCATTGAATAAGAAATTCCAATGGCTAGAAATAAAATGTAGATTTTGTTCATTATTTGTTCTTTCGTTAAATATTTTACAACACGTTATCTGAGCATAAACACCCTCATTATCCCTTTTTATTATCAGGATAATATAAAGTTTTGTTCGTGCTTTATAGGTCATAAAACTAACAAATAATTAAAAGAAATATATACGTAGAACGGCGTATTTTAAACAAGAAATGAAAAATAAAATCAAAACATTAGCCACCAAGTATTTGCATAGATTACAAAATAGACTTTGGTAATATTTTACGCGTCCAGGTCTTTAAACGCTTGTAATTATCGACCTCAGCATCGGGGTTAAAGTCTAAAGTTGTTTCCCAAGAGTTTTCGGGTTTAAACTCTTCTTCCATACCTTTTAGTACCCCTGCAGAAATAGGCTCAGATTTTACAATAACAATACATTCTGTATTGAGGTTTGCGCTTCTAGGATCTAGGTTAAAAGTCCCGATAACAGTTATTTGATTATCCACAACCATGGATTTGGCATGTAAGCCAAATATGGGTTTATGATCTAGTTTTTCTTGTAATTCGCCCGTCATTATTTTTGTGCGCTCTGCTGCATCTGGGCGAAATTCAAAAATCCGAACGCCGGTATTTAGCAGTTTTTCTCTATCCGATTGGTAACTACTAAAGGCTTCTACATTATCTGTAGATGCCAAGCTATTGGTCAGTATTCTAATCTTCACTCCGCGCTCTACAGCGTCTTTAAATAGGTTTTGAGCTAGTGCTGTGGTAATTAAATAGGGCGTTTGTATGTCTATAGAAGACTTTGCGTTTTTCACCAAATCAATTAAAGCAGAAGTTGAAATTCCGCCACCACCTAAGCCTTCTGACCCATCGTTTTTACCGGGATCATCTGAGATAAACTTTACATCCTCTAACCACACTAAATCTCCAGAGGTATTTATAGTCTTAAATGTACTGGGTAAATTTGCGATACGTTCTCTTACTTGAGGCCAAAAATTATAGGGATTACAGGCATATTCGTGTAGCTTATCAAATCGATTTTCGGCTGTTGCATTTTCGGGCAAATCGTCAACCACGCTCGTAACATCTTTGCTTAAATCGCTATTCCAAAAGGCATCAAAGGATGTACCAACGGTTTCAGACACTTTTCCTAATAATAGGATATCTCTATCTCTAAAATTATACTCATGATCGTAGTCAAAATATTCATCTGCAATATTACGACCTCCTGTAATGACGACTTTACCATCTACAATAAACGTCTTGTTGTGCATCCGTTGGTTGGCGTCTCTAAAATCTGTTGTGAATTTCTGGATTTTACTAAAAATATTCTTTCCTAAATTGACTCCAGGGTTATAGATTTTTACGGTAATATTTTCGTGCGATGCAAAGGTGAGAATATCTTGGATGTCTGCATCGACCATTATGTCATCGACAATAATTCTAACCTTGACTCCTCGATCCGCTGCTCGTATTAAATAATCACAGGCAATCAATCCGACATTGTCAGTCGAAAAAATAAAGTATTGAATGTCAATCGTTTTCTCGGCGTATTCGGTTAACCATGCTCTAGCGACCATGGAACCGCTTCCATCTTCGAGCACGTAAACTCCTGTTTTGGTCGCCATCTGTTCAGCAACACCGGCAAGTTCTTTGGAAAGTGTGGAGCTATCATTTCTATGAATCGTGGCGCAATAATCAGTTTCTGAGGTTACTTTCTGCTCATTATTGCAAGATGCTAGTATAAGTAAAGCACCTAAATAAAACCCTGTAAATTTTAAAATGGATATCTTTTGGTGTCTCATGTGTTTTGGATATTAAGACTATCTCAAATACACATTAGTCACCAAGCGTGCTACCGTTGGATGGTCGTTACCTCCAGCAGGCTCTATGGTAATGTTTAGAGATTCGGCATGATCTATATACGTCATAGCCATTAAATTTTTATTTTTAGAAATGACTCCCATATTAATCATCTCCCCTTCTACATCGGCCCACATTTGATAATCGTGGTCAGCGTCTAATTCTGGTAAGCGTTCTGTATTTATAATCACAGATTTAGTCTTATGATTTACATAGCTCACTATTTTTGCTTCTGGTAAAGACGCATTGCCATTTAAGATGTATTGCTCGGTATCAGGATTTACAATAGCCGCATACATAGTATTGCTTTCTTCTAATTTGGTGTTGAGCGTTTCTATGGTCGAATTTAATTCAGTGTTATCGGTTTCAACCGTTTGCAATTGTTGTTTTACGTCATTTAATTGTGAATACATCCAAAATGAGCCCACCATTAATAATGCTGCAATACTTGCTGCAACGCCGAAATAAAATTTTGAGGTATCGGTTTTATTTAATTCAACCACCTTGGTAGTATGAGGCTTAGAGGCTGTAATATGCTCTAATAACTGTGACTTTACTTCAGCAGGTGGCGCGATGGCATTTTCTAGGCCTATGCTTTCAAAATCTTGTTCGAGTAGATTAGAGTGTGCTTTGAGCTCAGCATCATACGCAAGTAAATGTTCAATCTGTTCGCTTTGGTTTGCGTTGAGTTCCCCGAGCAAGTATTGCTCTAATAATCCATTTTCTAAAAGCGACTTCTTATCCATCATCATAGCGCATTTAGTATTAATAGTATGACACTTAAGGTCTTTGCATAGGATTCTCTAAGCTGTTTTAAGGCTTGACGTATGTAAGATTTAAATGTTCCTAAAGGCACATCCATTTCTGTATGTGCTTCTTTATGGGTTAGACCTTTAAAGTAAACGAGTTCTATGGCTTCTTTGTGGTGTCCTTCTAATTGGGTTACCGCTCCATTAAGCTCTAAATACTCTGGATCTATACTAGTTGCGTCTTCTTTATTTATATGTACACTAAAATCATCGGTTTGGATGAGTGGATCCGTTTTTCTGAGCACATTTAACGTTTTGTTCTTTGCAATACGATAGACCCAAGTATAAAAACGGCCTTTATCCACATCGTAGCTTTCGGCTTTATCCCAAACCGTCATAAACGTCTCTTGTAGTAAGTCTTGTGCTTTGCCTTCGTCGCGTATCATTTTTAAAATAACACTATAGATGGCACCAGAATAGTTGTCGTAGAGCAACGATAGTGCTCGCTCATCCTTGTTCTTTAAGTCTTGAATAAGTGTACTATCTTTTTGCATTAATGTTAAAGGTTTCCCAAAAGTAAAGTGTTGCTCATCCAGATCGAATATCACTGTGTAAATATAAATGAAAGCACTTCAAAAACGAAATAAGTGTCTTAAATAGTTTAACCAATAATTAAAAATCATGAAAAAATTAGTTTTTATTTTAACAACGTTCGTAGCCTTATCATTTACACAGACTACTACAGCTCAAAAGACAATTGTAGATGTTGCCGTAGGAAATGAAGATTTCTCAACTTTAGTAGCCGCTTTAACAGCAGCTGATTTAGTAGCTGCCTTACAAGGCGATGGACCTTTTACAGTTTTTGCACCAACGAATAGTGCATTTGCTAAAATTGATAAAGATGCCTTAGGGAATTTATTAAAGCCAGAGAATAAAGCGACGTTAGCAAGCATATTAACATACCATGTTATACCATCAAAATTGATGGCTAGCGATGTTGTTGCTGCATTAAAAAAAGGAAAAGGTTCAGTTGAAGTGAAAACGTTAAATGGAACAATGATAACAGTAGTGTCTAAAGATGGAAAAATCTGGTTGAAGGACGCCGCTGGTAATTATAGTGAAATCGTAGCTACTGATGTTGCAGCGAGCAATGGAGTAATTCACGTTATCGATACTGTAGTAATGCCTAAATAAGAAGTTTTAGTGTACTAATTATTAATAGGTCAAAAAGGTATTACTACACGTTATTAATTATGTTATGGTTGATGTTGATTGATTAATAGCCCCGCAATTTTGGAAACAAAATTGCTATGAAAGAGAAAGCACTTACAGAAATGTAAGTGCTTTTTTCATTTATAGACTTCATATCGCATTTTTCTATTTCCTGAAAAACGACTAAAATAAATTCATAATTTTATCGAATTAGTTCACATCTGGAAGATGGTTATAGTTTTTACTGTAGTATAACATCTGCTTATCATACCCTTCTGGCTGTGTAACATTGATGGCAATAATTTCGCCTTCAGCATTCATCTCTGGGACTAAAACCGGATTTACAAAACCACTATAAGGTGCCGCTGTAAATTGCTTATTACGTTCTAAAACCTCAGCATGAATTGCTTGGTCTACTTTTACACCATAACCTTCAACTAAAGCTTCAACAGCAGCGTAATCTCCTTCAGACTTTATACGTTGTGTTTCTCTTAATAACTGACCAAATAAGTCGTGTAACTTATCATAATCATTAATATTAAAATAGGTCTTGCCATCCCTGGTTACTTTTTCAATAACATTATCTGCTAATCCTTTTTCATAAGCCCAAGCCGAAACCCACTGTCTGTTTCTCATATGGGCTTCTTCAACATCGTCACCTATATTCAAACGAATTAATTGGCTCATTAATCCATTTCTTATATAACCATCGTAAGCCGCCATTCCAATTTTTTTCCAATCCTCAACTAAACCCAATTCTTGTAATTTAGAATCATATAAATAATATAAGCCTACTAAATCTGCACGTCCTTCTTCTAAGGTAGACGCATAATTCTTTAAGGTTTCTTTCGTTTCACCAACACCTTTATTTAATTGTCCTGAGGCATGCCCAACAACTTCGTGTAATGCGGTATGTAATTTATCTGCTAATCCACCGAATTCTTCTTCTAGTTTTAGCTCCTCTTCATCATGTACAAATTCTTTTAATCTTCCTGAACTACCAGCGTTACTATATGCGTAAGTAATATTTCCTAAAGACACAGACTTACTGCCAACTTCTGCACGAATCCAGTTAGCGTTTGGTAAATTCACACCAATTGGTGTACTAGGGGATGCATCTCCTGCTTCACCAGCCACATTAACGACCTTATAAGTCACACCAACAACACTAGCCTTTTTGTGCTCCTCCATAAGTGGTGAGTTATCTTCAAACCATTGTGCATTTTCAGACAATACAGCCATTTTTTTAGACATATCAAAATCATTGATTTGTACAATCGTCTCATAAGACCCTCTATACCCTAATGGATCGTTATACACTTCGATAAAACTATTGATATAATCTACATTACCATCCGTTGCAGCTGTCCAAGCGACATTGTAATCGTCCCAAGTTTGTAAGTCGCCTGTCTTATAATATTTAATCAATAGATCTATCGCTTCACCTTGGGCTTCATTTTCAGCAACCTTACTCGCCTTTGATAACCATCCTATAATATGATCTATTGCAGCTCCGTATAAACCATCAGATTTATAAACGCGTTCTTTAAGTACACCATCTTCTTTTACTAACTGTGAGTTTAGACCATATGATAAAGGCCTCTCTGGATCTGGAGATGTTTTATTCTTATAGAAATTAATAACATCGTCACTAGTCACATCTGGTCCGTAAAAGTTGACGGCAGATAAAGCGACATTATCGACACCTTTTGCTTGGTTGACTTTTTTAGCATCTTCATCATTAAAAATGACATTAAAAGCAGCACCATCTAACTTAGTGTTAGTTGCCAATAGCAATTCATTTAAATACTCCTTCGAAAAACCTGGGGTTAACTTGTCATTAGAGTAATGATGGTGAATTCCATTACTAAACCATACACGCTTTAAATAGGTTTCAAAAGCTTTATAATTATCAGTAAATTTTCCATCACCACTATAATTGTTATAAATATTTTCTAAGGCTCGTCTAATTTTAAGATTGTGTCTGTAATTCTGATCCCACATAATATCGCGACCGGCAAGACCTGCTTCTGTTAAGTAATAGACTAATTTTTGTTCTTTTAAACTCAGATTTTCCCAACCTGGAATTTGATAGCGTAGAATTTTAATATCCGCAAATTGTTCTACATTAAAACTAAATTCAGCTTCAATTTTTTCTACAGTTTCTTCTTTAACCTCATCCTTACAAGCCACAATTAATAGGGCAATAAGGCATATTTTAAATAATGATTTTAACTTCATTCGAATAGTTTTATTTAGTTGCATACAAATGTAACATATATATCACATATCATAAAATTACTATCTTTGGGTAACTAGTAGATGAAATCAAAAAATGAATACCCTTAAATATATCCTTTTGCTGTTGTTAATCCTTGTTATAGGTTTTTCAATATATATTGCAGTACAGCCAAATTCTTTCGATGTCACAAGAAGTAAAACTATAGACGCACCTCCATCTGTGGTCTATAATAATGTGATTGATTTTAAGAACTGGGAAGCCTGGTCATCTTGGGTTGAAGAGAAGCCTGAGACGGTAATTAGGCTTTCTGAAAAAACAGAAGGTATTGGTGGTTCTTATTCGTGGGAAGATGAAGATGGTGTTGGTACTTTTAAAACGATAGACACAAAACCTAATCGTTCAATTTCACAAGAAATGCAGTTTGCGGATTTCCCTAAGTCTGACGTTACTTGGAACTTAAAACCCAACGATGATGGTACAACAGAAGTCACTTGGAATATTACCGGCAAAAAAATGCCTTTTGTATTTAAAATGTTTTCGACTTTAATGGGAGGTATGGAAAAACAGATTGGCCCGCATTTTGAACGCGGTCTTACCATGCTAGATAGCGTATTGCAAAGCGAAATGAAAGTTTATAGTATTACTATTGAAGGGACAACCCAACACAGTGGTGGCTATTATCTTTATAATACGACGTCTTGCAAATTCAGTGAGTTTGAACAAAACATGAAAGCGATGTTATCTCAAGTTGGAGGTTATGCAATGACTCATAATGTAACTATGGCAGGACCACCTTTTATATTATACCACAAATGGGACGAAGAAAATGATGCGGTCATCTTTTCTTCCTGCGTACCAACAAACTCAAAAACAGTATCTAATGAATCTGGAATTTTAACGGGTCGGTTAAAATCTTTTAGAACAGTGAAAACGGTTTTAAAAGGAGATTATGACAATCTCAAAGAAGCTTGGGACGCCACTATGAAATATATAGCTGATAATAATCTTGAAATGATAGACGGTGGACCCATGCTCGAAACCTATTTAACAGATCAGATAAGCAAACCAAATCCTGCAGATTGGATTACGGAAATTTATGTAGCGATAAAATAGCTTAAAAAAAGACGGAAGTCTGATGACAGAAGTCCGGTGACTAACAACTAATACTAAAATTTGAAACAATTAATACTCGTATTTATAGGAGGTGGCTTTGGTAGCGCCCTCCGCTTTATTATTGGTAAATGGTTAAATAATACTGAAAACGGAATTCCTTATGGCACTTTTGCCGCTAACATAATCGGAAGTCTATTGAT
>RCNB010000794.1_pt1 | contig 20535 bp, 19 predicted proteins | sample 2041321 | NCBI WGS metagenome assembly RCNB01 (sample SAMN09708232, study PRJNA481090) | Marine sediment metagenome, whole genome shotgun sequencing project. | reverse complement strand
CTATTATATATTTTATTAATTAATCTTCTTTTTAGCTTCTTATTTAACAATTTTATGTTTATTTCCGGTTTAATCGCTATAGGAGTGTATATAATATACTTTTTAAGAAATATTAGGCATTACTCTCAAGAAAAGGATAGAAATGGAGAGAATGTCGAAAACGCATCTGAATTTAACGACATTGAATCAGTAGAATTAAAAAAGATCACTAAATTTAAGAATATCTTTTTATCCTCTTTAGGGTTAGTACTTATTTTTATTGGGGGTGAATTTCTAATTCTGTCTGCAGATCAAATTATTGATATTCTATATATACCAGAAGCCTTTTTTGGGTTTATTATAATAGGGTTCGTTACTAACGTAGAGGAAGTAACCTTGATTTTAAAATCCATAAAGAAAAAATCCGTTGATATTGGTTTCGGAGGTATGATTGGTAAATTAATTTGGAATTTGACTATTACTTTCGGAATTAGTGGAGTTATTTTGACGAATATATCTTTTAAATTAATACTGTTACTGAATTGGTTGATTTTATTAATAATTGTTCTGTATATCAACCTTTCTTATAAAAGGGAAAAGCTTTCCAAAAAAGATGCATTAATATTGATAGTTATTTTTACGGTATTTATCGTTATTAATGTTTTTTTTGCAGAGATTTAATCTTCTTTTCTATTTAATATTTTTATGTATCGAATAATTCATTGATATAATGAGTTTTACTCTTAACGATTTTACTTATATCGATTCCCATTGCCATTTCTTTCCTCCTCAAATTTTTAAATCAATCTGGAAGTTTTTTGAACTTCCTGATAAAGAAGGAAATCCTCAAGGTTGGAATATAAATTATAAATTACCAACAGATGAATTAATCGAGACTCTCAAGAATCACAGAGTTAAATATTTTACTACATATAACTACGCACATAAAATAGGGGTGGCAGAATATATTAATAAATGGACTTATGAATTGGTTGGTAAAACTAAACAAGCATTACCTTTCGGATGTGTATGGCCTGATGATACCAATCGAGTTGAATATGTTAAAAAGCTTTTTGATGAGTATAAGTTTTTAGGAATCAAATTGCAGTTACTTGTCCAAAATTTTTATCCCCTCGATGAGCGTATGCATAAAATTTACGAATTAGTTATAGATAGGGGAAAATGGATAAATTTCCACGTTGGAACTGCACCATACCGTAACCAGTATGTTGGATATAAGAATTTTAAAAAATTTATAGAAAAATATCCTGATATGAACGTCATCATTGCTCATTTAGGTACCTATGAGTCACTTAAATTTTTTAAATTGCTTGATAAGTTCGAAAATCTTTATTTTGACACTGCGATGGTCTATTTACCTATTACCTTCTCAAAACTATGGAAAAAAAACATAAATCTTCCGACGAAAGAAGATTTATTAGCTCACGAGGATCGTATATTGTATGGAAGTGATTTTCCTAACATTCCCTACAATTATGATCTATCTATTGAAGGATTACTAAATCTAAACTTACCTAAATCTTTTTACGATAAAGTATTCTTTAATAACGCAAAAAGGATTTTCAAAGTGAGTTTAAATTAAAACAGAGCTAAGCTGAAAGCCATTACAATCATTCCTGTAATTATTCCCAAAATTGAATGGTGCTCTTTCCCAAATTTCCGTGAGGCAGGTAATAATTCATCCAGGGAGATATAAACCATTACGCCCCCTACAACACCTAGCATCGCATGTAATAAATTGGGTGTAATAAAAGGAAAAAGAACGACCCAGGTTACTAAAGCACCAATAGGCTCACTAATCCCTGAGAGGAATGACCATTTAAACGCATTACGCTTACTTCCATTATTAATATATAACGGTATGGAGACAGCAATTCCTTCAGGGATATTATGTAATGCAATAGCAAGAGTCAAAAGGAGACCTAGTTTGATATCCGCTAAAGTCCCAATAAAGGTTGCCATGCCCTCTGGAAAATTATGGATGAAAACTCCCAATACAATGAATAGTGTAGTTTTCTCAATTTTTACTTTTTTTTTTTCTCTTCCGTTTCGATGGCGATGGCGATGACCGTGAATAAGATGAGGTTTAGAACTGCCGTTAGCATTAACAAGAATCTCGATAGAATCCTCAAATTCATATTTATGTGAAACTATAACATCAATTAAAAACATGATTCCCATCCCTAAAAAGAAAAATAGAACTCCAAATTGGCCAATACCTTTTATGCTTTCAAAAAGCAATTCCACAAACGAAATATAGATCATAACTCCTGCTGAAAAACCCATAACAAAAGATATAAATTTGGGATTAGGTTTTTTAACAATGAAAGCAACAAAACTTCCTATTGTCGTTGATAATCCAGCAACTACGCTTAAAAAGAACGCAAAAAGAAAATCTTCCAATCCAAAATCCACTAATTTAGGTATATCTAAATTAAATAATTAATAGTCAATATTTAAAAGTTTGTATATTTAAATCTTTTAATTCTTCCTTGATCCGTTAAAATTTATAGAGAAATTGTTATGTAATTTGTCAAAGGATTAAAAAGACGCGAAAGAAAAAGTTTTGAAGTCTTTTACGATTAATTCAATTTAAGTTGATACTATTAATAATATTGATACGTTTCAATACTTAAAGATTTAACATTTAAATTAGGATTTTTTGATGATAAACGTAACACAAGACGATAAATTATTCTTTTTTGGGAAAAGTTTTTTTACCTTAGACGGGCTCTGGATGATAGAAACTGAAGAAATGACCAATTGGGAGAATGCTTTAAAGATTGATGTTATAGTATGGATAAAATTGCTGAAAGTCGTCATTCGTAGATTAAAGAAGTATTTACAATTAGAACAAAACGATCTGAGAAATTTTCTCGACATACTTACTTTTAGATGGTCTATAGAAGGTTGGGAATACAAAGTTTTACAGCACGAAGACGGTAAAGTACAAATCATAGTAGATCAATGTCCGTATCAGGCAGCAATGAGTCGTAATCCCGAACGCATAGAAAAACAACCTCTAATTTGTAAAGAAATGTGTATACCTTTCTATAAATCAGTTGTAAACGAGTACAATGAGAAGATAACTCTAAATAGGACAACTTTTAAGGGATTAGGCGATAACTGTTGCGATTTCACATTATTTTTAGAAGGGGAAACTTTAGTCAAGTCTGGAAAAAGAGAGATTAGTAACGAAGATAGGCTTTTTTATTTTGAAAAGAATTTTCGAACATTGGATGGATTGTGGGTAATAGAAACAGAACGGGAACTAGGTTGGGATGCTGCTCTTAAGTTGGATATAAGTGTATGGCAGAGATTGTATAAAATAATATTCCGCAGAGTTATAAAATATTTGAATATTGAGGGGAATTCACTAGAAGATTTAGTTAATATTCTTTCTTTTATATGGAACTGCGAAGGAAATATCCACGACATTTTTCAAGCAGGGGACAATCAGTTTACCCTAAGTATAATTGAATGTCCTTACATAGCGGCAATGGAAAGAAATCCCGAAAGGCATGATAGAATTGAATCTATTTGTACAGATATGTGTGTTCAATACTTGCAACCAGTGATTAATGAATTTAACCCTAAAATTGAGATTAAGAGAGATAAATTCATAGGATTAGGTGATTCAGCATGCAATGTTATTCTAAGTATAAAGAATTCTTAAGCATAAACCTTCCTAAAATAGTCTATCCGCTTTTTAATATCTTTTATTATCATTTCCCTCTCGAAGCTCTCTAAATCATAGAGATTAAAAACAAATTCATCAAGTTCTCTAATTCGAGATAAAATGTTTTCACTATAAGTTCCATTATTTTCTAGAAGAGAATTTATGATACTTTGAACAATGTTGCTTACTTTATTCTTTTGATCAGTTGAAATATTCATAATTGGTAAATGTCGGATCATATATTGATTGAGATTTATAGTGGTATTTTCTTGATTGTTTATAGCGTAAAGACAATAAAATTGCATTAAAGCTGAATTTATGATAGCGTTGATGTACTTTAACTCTATGTGATCATCACTGATAAGTGAATAGATTGAAGATGTAAAACACACCTTCTCTTGACTGAATACAGATTGAGGAAAAATACTATTGTGCTTAATCAATAATTTAGGATTTGTATAGAATTCGAAATTGTTTCCTTTGAGGATTTTTGGGTCTGCACTTTCGATAGCAAACGACTTATCTTTATTGAAATAGTAATAATTAAAATCTCCTTTTGCTTTAATAAAATAGCAACTATTATCTGTATTTGCCTCAATAAGATTCATGATTAGTTTTAATCCTTTGTCTTCTTCTCCCCTTATCATGTTTGGTATTCGCGAGATGTTAAGGTAATTTACATCTCCCCTTTTTTCAATTTTGTTAACAAGGTTTAATACCGTCTCAGTTGGTTTAATTCTAATGCGATTTAAAGCTATAGTTTTAGAATTGCAGTAAGGACATTTTAAATCTGCTACATAAGCGTAAATCTTTTTGCTTTTTACGCTTAGAGGGCAGGTAGCGTTAAAACACACCCTTAAATAATCAACTGTTTGTTCGGGATATTTTACAATTTCGGTATCTGGATATTTATATACCTTTACATCTTTACTCGTATCGCTTTTTTTCTCATAGAGTAGAATTTGGACCTCGTTTGTCGCCTTTGCAAACAAGTTTGGACCGATGTCGTATATTTTGAGAAGATTTGCACGAGACAAAAGTTTATTTCTAAAACTTATATATCCCTGTCGTAGCAAGAAACTTTTAGGTACTAAATATCCAATCAAGCCATCAGCCCACTCAAGAGATTTTAATAAGAACGCACAGTAAATATCGTTATAAAAAATATCCTCTGATTTCAACCTCTCCTTTTGATTTTTATCTAATATGTTTCCATAGGGAGGGTTTCCTATAACGAGATCGTATTTAGAGTTCTTTTTTCTATCTAAACTATCTTCTAACAAAATGTTAGAATTCAATGTAGCAAAAATCTTTGAATTAGCTAAATTGTTTTTAGAATAAGCCCACTTAAATAATTTCATTATACATAATTTTCTAGCGTAATCGTTAATCTCAGAGCCAAAAATGTTTTCTAAAATACGCCGTTTGATTTTTGCTTTGTCCAATTCAGGATCGATACTTTGCAGTAGTTTATAAATTTCATTTACAGCACTCAGTAGGAAGACCCCTGAACCGCAGGCAGGATCGAGGATGGATAACTTAAGGATTTTTTGCTTGACTCTTGACTTGGTATCGCTATCTAAACTGCTTACTTCTTCTAAACTAACAATTTGATTATTTTTAAGATAGGTTTGAAGAAAAAGCAGTATAGCTTGAGTAACAATAAAGTTTGAAACTGTTTTTTGAGTGTAGTAGGCACCCTCTTTTTTCTTATTACTATAATCGTCCAAAAAATCAGTTTCAATTTTATTTAGCTTGTTTAAACTCTCAGATATTTTGGTATGGTTTCCAGTTCCGATAAAATTTTCAATAGATTTAAACAAAACCTCAGCTTGTAGATGCTTTTCTTTTTCTTTCATTTCCTCATAAATTGGTGTCTAAAGTGTTAATTTGTTAATGGTTTTACAACACAAAATTATAATGGTGCAAATCATTAATTCTTTTGTTGTAGATTCTTTATCTTTTTATAGTTAAATTTATTTATTATAATCAGAAGCATGACAAATAACGAAGATGAAAAAGTAGCTCCGATCAAACCAGTTATAAAAAAATTGAAAAAGGAGTACGATCGAGATCCTACTGATTGGAGAGTTATTGGATCTAAAGACGATCATGGAAATACAGATACTTTTATAACAAAAAAAACTAACGCTTACTGGTTAAAATCCAAAATGCTAAATCCCTATTCGTCATTAAGTATGGGCACAATTGTGCGAAACATAGACAAAGACATCGATGAAGCCTCGGGTAAAGGTAAAGCCTTATCACCTGATGAAATGCTTCGATTGTTTGGCATGATTGTTCCAATAAAAAAAGATCAGAATATCATTGCTTCAGGAATAGAAAAATATTCTCAAAAACATGGAGATTATTTGAAAAAGATTATTGGAGAACGAGATTCGAATTTAGGTTACCAAATGGCCAAAAGAATCGATGAAGAATTCACCAAAAAACATCCTCAGAGAAAGAATTTATATATTTAAACAGATTTACGCTTTTCCTAAGAAGAATTAAAATTTTCCAAGAAAATAAAGAAATAATTATAGTATCAAACAATCTACTTTAATTTTTCTGTAAGAGTCCCGAGTTCGTCCTTATTCTTAATGATTGGTAATTTTGAGGAATATTTGGGGGAATTGTTAATTAATTCAGCTATAAAAGCATTCATCTTTTCAGGACCAGATTTTCCTTCAAGATTTTTTGCGAATTCTTTAATAAGAGGAATTTTAAGGTCGTCCACATAAAAAGATACTCCTTTTTCTACTTCTTCGAGAAGAAATTGAAATGATACATTAGCCGCTCTCTCCGTGACAAAAAGGGGATTATCTGGCTCTTCAAAAGTATATGAAACCTCTTTCCAACGAGCCCCACTTGCGTCTACAGGGATCATACCGAAAATATAATTGCTCGTGTAGATCCAGAACGGAATTCCGTCATTAAATGATGAATCAACTATAACTTTGAAGTCACTCATAGTAAATCAATTTTCACTTTAAAAAATATAATACTAATTGATAATTTAGAATTTTTTTTTAAATGTATAATCATATATCTCTTATTTGAATTTTAGCTTTTTAAATGAATTTTTAAAAAAAAAAAGATTAATAGACATTATGCGCGAACTCAATTATAAAAAAATAGTAGATGACATTCAAGATTGGATTAAAAATTATGTAAATTCTGCTAAGGTTACCGATATTGTGGTGGGATTGAGTGGTGGAATCGATAGCGCGGTTACAGCAGCGTTATGTTCGAATGCAATTGGAAAAGAAAAGATAATTGGCTTGGGTTTACCTTGCGGGTCTATATCACAAGATCTCGATGACGCTAAATCAATTGCCAAACACTTAGGAATAAAATTTGAAGTTTTAGATTTAACACCTGTTTATGAAAAATTCTTAGATATTGTAAATTCCAAACTAAAGAAAGATAAATTGGCTTCAGCTAATCTTAAACCCCGATTACGCATGATAGCATTATACTTTACCGGTCAGTCTATGGGAAAAAGCTTGGTTGCAGGAACAAGTAATCGAGCTGAATTATTAATTGGGTATTTTACTAAATACGGGGACGGCGCAGCTGATTTTGAGCCCATAGCTTCTTTATATAAACAAGAAGTTAGAAAATTAGCAGAATTATTAAATTTACCTGAAAGAATAATAAAAAAAGCCCCAAGTGCAGGTCTTTGGCCGGGACAAACTGACGAGGGAGAAATAGGGTTATCCTATGATACTATAGACGAAATTCTTTATAGAATAGATTACAATTTAGATTTTAAAGGTATTAACGAAAGCGACATTAAAAAAGTAAGAAGAATGATGAATGCGGCTGAACACAAGCTTAAAATGCCACCATTTTATGATTTAAGGGAGAGAAACAAAATTTAATACTATAAACTAGATATTATTCTTCTGATATTATTAATTCGCGAAGTTATTTCATTCAATTGCTTCTTAAGGATGTTATTTTGCCTTTTAAAATCAGCATCTGATATGGAGCCTTTATTAAAATTCTTCTCTACATCTTTAAAATTTCTTTCTAAGGAATAACGCCTTCCCTCGAGTGCAATCAGTTCCTGATATAGCGTATCTTTATCTTCGGATATGTTCTCTAAATTTGGACTTTCTAATTCAGGTTCAACGCTGGGTTTGGTTTCATTAAAATTTATAAATGGCATTACTGCCGGTTCTTGTATGTCTTTGTCTTTGTCTTTGTCTTTGTCTTTCTTTTTCTTCTTCTCTTGTTTTTTCTTTTCTTCTACTTTGGGGGGCTTTTCAGTAAATCCGATGATCTCTTGGGGTTTCTCTTTAGATTTAGTCCCTACAGAGGAAAATACATCAAAAAGGTCAGATCCACTTGAAACAATAGACTCACTTTCGATTTCTTCAATTTTCACTGCGGATATTTTAGGTTTCTCAATTAAGAAAGGTTTAGGTCCTGATACTTCTGAGGGAGATGCTTCTTTTGGTTTTTCGGGTATAAATGATGTGATTTTCCTTTTTTCAGTTATTAAAGGAATATCTTCTTTTATTGATTCTTCAAATACGACTGTTTCTATACTAGGGATTTTTTTAGGGATTGGGGTTAAATCGTGATCTTCAACGGGGGGGTACAATTCTTCTGGTTCAGTAGGAATTGGAGTCAATTGCTCTTTTATTGCTTCTTGGTGTTCGATTACGGGCGGTGTTGGAGTTTTTGGAACTGATTGCAGTTTTGTTTGAGGAGGTCTTACGAGTTTTTTTATAGCAGGTATTTTAATTACAGGTGGAGCTAATCTTGCATTCGGGTTAGGTGTTATTTTATGTACTTCCCGTTTACGCGTTGGATGTTCAATAGACTCGTCTTTCTTCTCTAGTTTTTTCTTAAGAGTGTCTATTGTTCCCTTCAAATTCTCAATTTCCCCTTTAAACTGCTCAGAAACTTTATTGAAAATGTCTGTCAGATCAATTTCTGAGTCTCCGTTTGTTTGCTCAATAGGTGCTTTTTGTACTTCAGCTAAATCTTCTTCTTTAGGAGTTTCGGCACTCTTAGGTATATTTAATATATTCATAATATCATCCGGGAGACTTGTCTCTGAAAACCAAAGATCCAGCGTATCCCATTCGTCTAGTTTCTGCAAAATTCGGTCAATAAAATTAATTTCTTCGGGATACGTGCTATTATTTTTTAATCTGCTGAAAATATTAATCAGTTTGTCTTTAGCCTCGATCTCATCGTCTGGTGTAGGTTTATCTTCTGTAAGAAAAGTAAAAATACCCTTTATTTCTTGCAGTGCTGAATCATAGCTTCCTTGGTCGGTCATAAGATATATTAGAATAATTTATTTTTAATATCTACTTAAAGCTTTATTCTTAAGTATAAAAAAACCTTTCACTAATTTATTTATTTGTATTATAAAAGGAATTGAATTAATACCTAGAGCCCTATTCCTTTCAATTATAACCCAACTATTTAGAAAATTTAGGTCTAGGATTTGGTATTCCTTTACTCATTATTGGTGCTTTACAAATAATTATTGTTACGACATTCGTAATAATTATAATTACAGTTATATATACGTTCATTACTTCGGGTGGTTGGTAAAGAATTTAAGTTTAAAATAGTAAATAGTAACAACATTATATTAAAAAAAAAATTAAAATGAAATCAAAAAATAGAACAACATTTTTCCTTTTCTTGATTATTACTTTAAACTTCTTCCCCAACTTCGCAAGAGGACAAGCCATTATATAGAAGAAAAAAAGAAAAAAAGAAATAATAAATACTTTTTTTTATATCAATTAATGTACTAGGAACAGAAAGAAAAGTTTGATATTAAATATTTAAACAGAGAGAAAAAGATTTCTAAGAAATTTTTCTGCTAATTCGCCTAAATCTTGCTTTAGATTAGACCCTGCGCCCTCTGTGGCCGCCTTTGCGCCTACAGTGGTCGTGAGACTTCGGAGTTACTTCTTCGATTCGACCAACGCGTAGTCCAGAACGAGCAAGTGCACGTATACAAGCCTGAGCCCCTGGGCCGGGAGTTTGGCTTTTGTTTCCACCGGGAGCTCTTACTTTAATGTGAATCCCGTTAACGCCTTTATCTCTTAGTCCGTTGGCTACTCGAAATCCGCATTGCATGGCGGCGTAAGGATTAGATTCGTCTCGGTCAGCCTTGACGACCATACCGCCAGTACATTTGGCAAACGTTTCTGCACCACTCAAATCAGTTGCCGTAACAATTGTGTTGTTGTAGCTACTAAAGATGTGAACTATGGCCCATTTAGGTTCTGGTTTTTTACTCATAATTATTACCTATTAAGTGCTTTCTTTTATAGCAGAAAGTGGGCTTTTGGCGTGGTATCCAACCATATCCTCTTCTGCTTTTTTTACGATATAAGAAGGGGCGTTTATTTTCTTTCCCCGTACTTGAATATGTCCGTGGACAACAAACTGTCTTGCTTGGTAAATTGTCTTCGATAATCCTTTCTCGAATACGATTGTTTGTAGTCTTCTTTTTAGTATATCATCGACAGTGATCGTTAGAACATCCTCAAATCCTGCGTCAGGGCTGAGTACGCCGAGTGTAACTAACTTTTTGATTAAAGTTTGCTGAATTTCATTAGCTCTTTCTTGAGGCATCGATCTGGACTTTCTAGCAATACCCCGCCAATTACCGAGTATTGTCCGCATTTTCCAAAATTCTCGTTTGTTTCTAAGACCGTATTTTCCTAGAAACTCGAGTTCTTCAACCAACCGTTCTTTCTCAAAGGGGCGTTTCGGTTTTTTAAATTTTTTCTTTAAACGTCTAGGATCTCCGATTTTATATCACCTTATTTTTGATCTTTCAATTTTTTTCTTATTACCCCAACGACTAATCCGTGTCTTCCAGTGCTTTTCGTTTTTTGTCCCCTCACTTTTAAACCTTGATGATGGCGGACTCCTTTATAGCTTCTTATGCGTTTCATTCTATCAATGTCTCGTCTTACAGATAATTCGAGCTTGTTTCCAATAATGTGCAAATTTTCTCCTGTAACCAAGTCGTTCTTACGGTTGACCATCCAAGCTGGTATTCCATTTGTTATTGGATCTAAAATTACTTCTTCAATTCTATTTAAATCTTTTTCAGGAATAGCACCAATTCTCATGTCAGGACTGATTTCCGTGGCCATAATTATTGCTTGAGCGAATCTTCTTCCAACTCCTCTTATTTGAGTTAGCCCATACTCTACTTTTGCATTCCCATCCACTTGTGATCTGAGTTTTCTAAAAAAAACTTTTTCTCGGAAGTTGCTTGGTCTTGTCGTTAAACTCATTTTACTGTCAAATTATTACTTAAAGATATAATTCTTAATATGAAATTTAATATTAATTTTATGGTTTAGAAAGAAAGAAGGTATAAACGAGAAAAATTACGAGAAAAACTAATATCTAATATTGAGGGAATCTTATGTTCTCTTCTCTTTTTTTATCGATATGCTTGGTACATTTATTTCTTTTTGATTTTGCGATTCGTTCGAGGAGTGGTAATCCGGGTTTTACATCAGCTAGTTTTTTGGATTCAATTAAGTCTTTTTCTATGAGCTTGTTGTAGAGTTCCTTTCCGTTTTCAGTCCTAATAAGGACCGTATTCCACCCTGAGGGGGATCCTATAGAACCTATTGAAATATCAGCAGATTCTGAAGTTAAATCGAAACATACTTCACAATCTTCTCTTGCGAGATGTCCAATTTCTTTAATTGGAACGGAAAGTTCTTCCCTTGCTTCAGTATACACAAAAAACTTTCCTTTATTAATATCAGTTTTCTTAACGTCCTTTACATCTACCTTTAGCATTTCACAAATTTTTAAGAGCGACTCGTAAGAGAAGGATTCCATGCAGAAAATACCAATGCGATACCTGATCTGGGTTAATGAGGGTATATCGATGTTATAAATTGCTGATTTAAGTAAGGCTTGCATCATGCAAGGGACTCCAACAACAGCTAAATTTGACGGGTTTTTATTAAGTTCGCTTAGTATTTTTAAATTTGGGTTGTTTACATATTTTGTTCCCGTAGTTAATAAGATATCTTCTTTACTTCTAAGTATTATCGGTTCCGGCCTCCATGGGGTGTTGCTCATCTTTGCTCCTAATGCTAAATCAATTGTTTTAGAATCAAATAAATAATGCAAACAAGTGCTTGTAATTCCACCATCTTGGCAAACTTCAGCTATATCTTTCAATTTAGTACGAGCAGAAAATGCTTCTAGATAATGACCAACCTGAGAATAATTTTTAAATTCTGAAGATTCATCCTGGGTCATGTTTAAGATGTTAACGGGTAAATAGCTACGAGGGCAAACAAAATAACAAAGACCGCACCTAATACATTTTTCCTCGTCCATTTTTCCAAACCCGTTATAAATATTTAAACAATTCACGGGACAAATACCCGCACATAACCCACATCCAGAGCAATTCTGAGTATCAAATATAGTATTAACGGGCACGTAAACGGATTTTACTCGAGATGGATCGACATCGTACTTTTCGATGTTTAAATCCTTAAAAAGTTTTGATTCAGGAGTGTTTTCATCTCCTTCAATTGTATCATAGATTGTATTCAATTCAATAAGTTTTTCACTTCTTAATAATTCTAACAAGCTTAAAGCCTTTCTTATATCAATAGAGTTCAATTCTGAGAAGTTCTTAATTGTTTTAAGATTGTTAGAATTAGAAGTTGACAAATAATTGAATAGTTTATATTTCAAAAGTTCTTCATCGAACATTTTGAATAGCATTTTCTCGTATTGTTCTTCGTTATAAACGCCAGAATTTAAGATTTCTTGCTTAGCGTCTATTAAAACTCGGATTCGATACGAATCTACAGCAACGGCTATATCTTTTAAGCCTTCCTTTGAAATTTTAAGCTCAGAACTCATTTTTTTTTTATATACGGTTATTTTAATATAATATATTATACTCCGAAAACCCATGCAGTGAGTTAGTTACCTTCTAACTAGAGTTTTTTAGAAGGATCATCCTAATTCGGATTTATTTTTATTTTGGTAGAGGAGGGAGAAGTCCCACTTTTTGAGTGATATCTTCTACTGATTTAATGAATTTTTCAACCTCAGCTGCTGAACAGAAGTACTGTTGAATTCGCTCTTCTGCTAGACCTAAGTGTTTGAACAGTCTCTTTAAAAACTTAACATGTTCGAAAGTGTTCATATTTCCGTTTCCAAATTCGCATTCTCCTTCTTTTCAAGAGATAATAGCTACTCCATCAGCACCATTAAGAAAACTCTCCATTATTAAATGGATTCCTATTCTTCCTGTGCATTTTACTCTAATTAAATGGAAATTAGTAGAGTAAGATTTTCTCGTAGTGCCCGTTAGATCTGCAGCAGAATATCCTCATTTTTCACATCCAAAAGCTATGATTCTTCGTTCTTTTATATTTTCTGTCATGTTTTATCTTCTCATATCTATCTAATTTTCGATTTTAGTAGTTTTTTCTGCTATCTCGTCTATTTCAGTACTTCCGATTCCTTTGATTTCAGCCTCGAATTGGCTATCTCGATAATATTTCAAATCAATTGCTCGAGCTGGGCACGAAGAAATACACACTCCGCATCCTTTACATTTCAGATCGTCCACTTTAGCTATTTCGTCTTCATCAACGCTTATTGCCCCGTATTCACATAATTTTTCGCATCTGTGACAACCTATACATAAAGTTTCATCGACTTCTGCGATAATTAATTCCTGCGTAATAGTTTTATGGGAGAGTAAAGCAGCAGCTTTACTTGCAGCGGCTAAAGCTGTAGAAACGGAATAGGGAATGTTCTTCGGCCCTGCAGCGCATCCACAGATATAAATACCCATGTTTTTTGTTTCTTGGGGCTTTAAACAACCATGAATTTCAGATAAAAATCCGTTAGGTCCTTTCCCTAACCCTAATACTTCGATTGCTTCCACAGTTCCTTTAGAAGGGTTCATTCCAGTAGATAATACTACCATATCTGCCTTAATCTTATTTAGTTCACCAGTTAGAGACGAATAGGCTCGAACCATTAGATCATGATCCTTATCTTCGTTGATTTCGCCTACCTTTCCCCGAATCATTCTTACATCAGCATCCCTTATTGTTCTGTAATATTCCTCATTACCTTTATCAGTAGTTCTGATGTCAATGTAAAATATGACTACATCCATTTCCGGATATTCTTGCTTCAATAGCTGGGCATTTTTAAGAGCAACATTACAACACACCATGGAGCAATAGGGATTGGCTTTTAAAGACCTAGAACCAACACATTGGATCATTACGACAGTCTTAGGTGTTTTTCCGTCTGTCATTCTATATATATGCCCTCCAGTTGGTCCTATTGGGCTTAACATGCTTTCTAATTCAATCTGAGTAATGACGTTTGGATAAATTCCGTAATTATATTCGTTAGTTTCAATTATTGGATATTCATCATAACCCGTTGCAACAATAACTGCGCCCACCTTAACTTCAACGATTTCTGGTTCTTGTTCAAAATCAATAGCTTCTGCAGGACATGTTCGTTCTCAATTTTTACAATCGATGCATACGCTTTTATCCATTACGGCGTATTTAGGAACTGCTTGGGGGAATGGGATATAAATCGCATTTCTTTCGCCAATTCCACTATAGAATTCATTGGGAACTTTTATTGGGCACTTAGTGGAGCACATACCACACCCAGTACAATTGCTCTCGTTAACATATCTCGGATTTTTGCGGATCTTAACATTATAATCACCCGTAATCCCACTGAACTCAATTACATCGCTATAAGTGAAAAGTTCTATATTAGGGTGCTTTGAAGCGTTTACCATTATGGGAGCAAGAACTCATATGCCACAATCGTCAGTAGGATAGATTCGATCTAACTGTGCCATCTTTCCTCCAATTGTAGCCTCTTTTTCTACCAAATATACTTGTATTCCATGATCTGCTAAGTCTAATGCCGCGTTCATTCCGGCTATTCCAGCACCAATAACTAACGCGGCTCTTTCAACAGAAATTTCCTTGTGAGGAATGTTTTCTAATTCTCTTGCTCTATTTATTCCAGCCCGAACTAATCGTTTTGCTTTTTTTGTTGCATTATCTTTATCTCCTTGATGAACAAAAGAGCAATGCTCTCTTAGATTTACCATTTCGAAATAGTACGGACTTAAACCTGCTTCTACTAATACTGCTCGATAAGTTGGTTCATGTATCTTAGGCGTGCAAGCTGCAACAACGATTCTGTTTAAACCTAGTTCTAAGATATCACTTTTAATAATTTGTTGTCCAGGATCGCTACAAGTAAAATTATTTGTTCTTGCTATAACGACATTAGGTAACGGTTCAACAAAATCTCTAACGGCGTCGCAATCAAGGTGAGCTCCAATATTAACACCTCATCTACACACGTAAACTCCTATTTTTATTTTATCAATGGTCTGCTTTTCAGACAATTAATTCACCTTTAGTTAAAACATCACCATAACAATTATTTGCTTTTAGTTAGGTTTAGATTTTTAAATAAACCCATTTGTGTTTGGAAATTATTGAATTAATTTATTTTTTCTGGTTAATTTAAAGCGCATTAAATTTTATTACCGTTTTAGTCCAATTTATTATTGGAAATTTGCCTACGACATATCTTGAATTATCTCACATTAACTTTTTTATGGATATTTTATTATATCCTAGTATGGTGGAGCAAGAAGAAAATAAAAAAGAAGAGTTCGCCAGAGAATTTATGACTGAAGAAGGTTTGAAAGGAAAAGCAAAGCGAATAAAAATCATGACTATTATCGATAAAGTAGGATACAATAAAGATAAAGTTAAGGTAGCTTATTTGAGAGCAACTATTCAAGAACGTATACAACATGAATAATAAATTTGCGTTTTTAACAAATACTTATTATTTTCATAAATTTCTAATATAAACAAACAAAATAATAACTATATATATTTTAGAGAGAGTAAGTCTTGCGAGACATCGAAGAATTCAGAACTAACCTAGATAAAATCATCAAAACGGAGAAAAAAAGGTTTAAAGATCCAAAGAACGCAGAAAAAGTATTAGAATTTGATAATCTATGGAGAAGTGTCTTACAAGAAATCCAAGACTTAAGACAGAAAAGAAATGATATCTCTAGCCAAATTAATAAATACAAGAAATCAGGTGAAGACGATAAAGCTAATAATGCAATTATACAATCAAAACAGATTAAGGAAAAAATTGACGATTTAGAAAAGAAAAAAGCTGAATATTTAGAAAAGAGAGATAAATATAGATACTCTATAGGAAACGATTTACACGAATCAGTTCCTGTTGGTGAGACAGAAGACAGTAATATAATCTTAAGGAAATTTGGGAAAATCCCTGAATTTGATTTTCAGCCGTTATCTCATGTTAATTTAATTCAAGATATTGATGGGGCTGATATGAAAAAGGCTTCGGAAGTAGTGGGGTCAAGGTTTTACTATTTAAAGGGAGATATCGTTTTACTTAATTTAGCGCTACTTAGATATGCATTGGACAAGCTGATTAGCAAAAATTTTAATCCTTTATGGACCCCGTTCTTTATGAAGAGAGAAGTTATGAAAGCAGCAGCAGAATTATCAGATTTCGAAGAATCACTTTATAAAATAGAGGACGAAGATATTTTCATGATTGCAACATCTGAACAAACATTAGCAGCATACCATTACGACGAAATAATAAATCCTGATTTGCTTCCATTAAAGTACGCAGGGGTATCATCATGTTTTAGACGAGAAGCTGGTTCACATGGGAAAGATACATTAGGAATATTTAGAGTACATCAATTTGAAAAGGTAGAGCAATTTGTTTTCTGTACGCCTGAAAATTCTTGGGCTATTTTTGAGGAGTTAATATCAAATACAGAAGAACTTTATAATGAATTAAAACTCCCCTACCGAATAGTAAATATCGCTTCTGGAGAATTGAATGATAATGCCGCAATGAAATACGACCTTGAAGCGTGGTTTCCCGCTTCGAAAACTTATCGAGAACTTGTTTCGTGCAGTAATTGTTTAGATTATCAAGCGCGAAAGTTAAAAGTACGTATAGGCAAAGTGGGCTCCACTCAAAAAAAAAGAACGGCTCACACCCTTAATTGTACAGCAATTGCTACAGAACGAACGATTTGTTGCATTTTGGAAAATTACCAAAATAAAGATGGTTCAGTTTCAGTACCAGAAGTTCTTCAAAAATATATGAATGGAAAAAAATTAATAAACTCATAAAATAAATTACTCTGAAAATGACTGAAATTTTATTAGAAGAATTCGAAGATTTTTATAAAGACAAGCTTGATTCTCAATTTTATAAAGTTAAAAAAGCTGTGAAGAAACAAATATCCGAAATTCGTGAAAATCTACTCGAAATCAAAGTATGTACCGATCATTTTATAGAAGCGGGAGAGGGCAAAATAGAAGAAAAAGCTCTTAAATCATTGCATTTCTTTTCTGACAGAATCAAGAAAGAAATTGATGATATTGAAGTCCCCGAGGATGAAATTACGTACGATGTTATGCATGATTTGTTAAACTCTATAAAAAAACTCTTTACAACTATCAACGATATTGCAAAAAAATCAGTTCCTAAATTCCAGAGAGAACTGCAAGGAGAAATTAAAGAGTTAAGTTACATAACGCGTAAATTAGGTAATAATCAAAAGGAGATGGATGAATTTTTACGGAAAAAATATACAGAACTAAAGGATGCTGAATATCTTCTCAAAAAACTTCCTAAAATATTTAGTCTAAAGGATAATATTGAACACGCAAAAGCTGATTTAGAAAATTTTGAAAAGGAATTAGAAGAAAGGAAACAAGAACAAGAAGATTTAACAAAAGCTCTAACAACCATCGAAAAAAATGAATTGTTTAAAGAGCTAGATAAAAGAGAAAATGATCTAGCCCAGTTAAGAATGAAAATCAATAATCAATTTGGATTTAAAAAAGCTTTAAAGAAATTAAAATTTGAATTAGAAAAAGACACAATGCACATTCCTAATATCAATATCTATTTCTTGAAGGATTTTTTAAAAAACCCAATAAATGCTTTAGTAAAGGAAAGCAGAGATTTACCAAAATTCTTGGCCTTACTCATCCAACTAAGGCACGTTTTAGAGGAGAATAAGTTAAACCTTAAAACTGATGTGAGAGACAAAACGGTTAATCAGATCAACGCGATATTTGATGAAAAATCAATTCAAGAAGATATTGATGAAATTAAAGAGTCCTATAGCACAATTGACGAAATAAAAAACAAAATTGAACAGGAAGGATTGGCTGTCCAGAGAGAAGACGTAAAAAATAAAATTGCCACAAATACAGTAAGATTAGAACATTTGGAGCACGATCTTGATAGAAAAAACAAAGATTATCTAAGATATTTATCATCTCTAAAAACTGAAAGAGAAGAAATTCAGAATTCAATTACGCAAGTTTTAAATCAAGAGATAAAAATAAATATAACTTTTAATTTCTAAGATACTTCATTTAGTTTTGCTAATTTTAAATTGACGGTTATTTTTTAAATTTCTTTTTTGGAGTGCTAATTTTAAATTATTCTTTAAAAATTTAAATGTCTCAGTGCCAGTTTGATTAAATAGCTTAAGATATTCATACCCTAATAATAAGTCTTGCTTAATATCGATGTCAAAACCTGCTCTGAAAGAATCGTATACAGAGTATTTTAAGTTCCTCTCTTGAGCGTCCGTTATTAAAGCTACAAAAGAAGGAACATATGGATCAGAAAAATGAGTGGGGATAATATCTGGAGGACTTCTCCCAAATATCGATATACCTGCTGAATGAATAGCAGGGCAAACAACTAATTGATTCCTTTCCATTAAACTACTAATGTCCTTAAAATTTTTTTCAGAGATTAAGATAACATCTAAGAACGTAAAAATAGTGTGAAGCGCGTTAAATTCTTCAATAGCTATATCATTGAGATCGGATATTACTTCGTCAAATGACTTTCGAGGTTTTGTAAGCTTTTCTTTTATCCCTGTTAATCCGTATCTTTCTGCTAATTCTAAAATCTCGTTATCTTGGCAATATACAATCTTCTGATCAAAACAATCAACATTTACAACTTTATTTGCTAAGTCCTTAAACATTGAAATCGTTAAATCTTTGAGTAACTCCTTTGGAAAACAGTTCCTAAGGCGAGACTTTGTTCTTGATAAAGGTGCTATAGGAATTAAAAGAATATTCATAATGAAATTTAGGCAAAAATAGAATATAAAATATAGTAAAAATAATCTTTTTTTTGCTTACTTAAGATTATTCAATATATGAATGGACAAACTTTCAAAAGCTAAATCGACATTTTTATTGACCTTCGCAGATGTTTCAAAGTATTCAACTCCCAATTTTTTTACTTTATCATCAATTAAAGATTTATCTATTTCTCTTTCTAAGTCCATTTTGTTTCCCACTATGATATACGGAACATCTCCGCTCAATTCTTTCAACTTAGAGAGCCAAAAATCAATATCTTGGAATGTCGATAAATCACTTAAGTTGAATACTATCATAGCTCCTACAGCTTGAACGAAGTAATATTCGTTTGCAAATAATCCATGCTTTTGACCTCCAATGTCCCAAAAATACAACTTAAAACCTTTTTCTTTAATATCTTTTTTTAATTCAGGATTTGTAATATCTAATTTGTCTACAATAATACCTAAATCAATTTCTTTAACTAAAAAGTTAGCTCCCACCGTTTCATGATATACCTCACTGAATTTATCATCTACATATCGAGCCAATAGACTTGTTTTACCCACTCCAGGATCTCCACATAAAATAACTTTCCCTCTATAAGACATGCTATCTTCCCCCTTAATTTTTTCTAATATATTCTAACATTAAAACCTTAAATTTAACCTTAATTTTATTTTATTTCATAACACTCGGTTTTTATTGTTTTCTTTAATTTAAGTCTGATATGGTGTTTTTACAGGAGTCAACTTTATTTCTTTTGTTTCTGAACTTATAAAATGTCTAAACAAATGTTCATAACCAATAATCTGACTCTTTTTACCGTTTTCTAACCATAATCCTGATGTGTATTCTGGAGCTTCTCTTACTTGATCGAGAGTTGTTAATAAAAACCCATAATCAGCGATTAATAATCCAAAAGGAATTACATTGTCACCCTCAATAGAATGGATTTTCACAGAAACCTTAAGAAGCTTTTTTATCTCTTCTTTTAATTCATCAGAATATTTCAAGGCAATCACGACTTCCATATTAGAAGAAAATTTTTTATTCCAAATTTCTTTTAAAATCCATTCATATCCACCTAATTCTTTTATCAACAAATCAGGGGTGATAATAAAGTAAATCCTGCTTTCAGCTGAACTAACTAAATCTTTTACTTTTTTTCTAATTTTATCTCTGGAATTTATCGCCCATACACGAGGTTCTGATTCCTCTTGATCAATCTCCAATTCAGTTATAGCTTTTTCTACCGTTATTGTGTCATCTATTCTCTTTTTGTAATTTTCTCGAATCGTTTTAAAGATTTTGGCTAAAGGAATTATTTGATAATTTGCTCCCCTTTTTACAGGTTCTTTCTGAATAAATCCTTTCTCTATTAACCGATTAAGACTGTCATACACCCTTGCACGATCAACATCAGAAAACTTAGCGATATCTGCTGGACTCAAGATTTTATATTTCGCAAGAGCTAATAAAACTTTTGAATCATTTTTCGTAAATCCTAATGATTGTAGAGCATATGCTATGTCAGATTCTTCAAGTTTTATGTTATCGCGACTAAATGTCAAGATAGGAATCTTAATCCTTTTTAATTTGTATTAA
>RCNB010001610.1_pt1 | contig 20582 bp, 29 predicted proteins | sample 2041321 | NCBI WGS metagenome assembly RCNB01 (sample SAMN09708232, study PRJNA481090) | Marine sediment metagenome, whole genome shotgun sequencing project. | reverse complement strand
GTGATCAACGAGATGGAGTTCGAGGACAAGGTTCCGGGCGAGCTCCTTGGCGAGGGGGCTCCCAAGCGTGCCAAGCCCAACAACCGCCACCTTTGCGTCCCGAAGCGGTGCCAGTTCCGGTATTCGTTCCGCGAGGTGGGCGATCCCCCCACGCATCCCACGAATGAGGACCCTCTCGGGGGGTTCCGACCTCCTTCGCTGGTGACCCTTTGCCTGCTTCCGTTGCTTGGAGAGCGTACTCACAACAAACACCCAAGCATCGTCCATCACACCCTGGGCGACCTCTTCTTCAAACACAACCGCGAGCACATCCGACACGATATTCGACCCGCTGCGCACTCTCGATGTCTTGAGGCGGGGATGCTGACGGAGGACCTGACCCATGAATCCGTTGGCACTCGAGGAATCGGGTGGCTCCGCCAGGCGCACCCAGCTCCCAGCAAGGACTGGCCCAGTCAACGACGACTCAAGCGCCTCTGGCACACGGGCAAGCAGCTGTCCATCATGCTTCAAGGACGTAACGGTTCCGTTCCTGACAGGCGGCACATTGCCGTTTACGCCTCTCCCGATTGCCTCAAGCCAAGCAGCGGATCGGCTCATCCGGATTGTGAACTCCCCACCAGCAACATCCTTGGCGGCTCCCATGATCTCGGCCGGCACGATGATGCCGCCGAGGGGCCAATACGTGTAGTAGTCCGTGTACGGCTCACTCTGAGGGTCCTCGATCTGTCGCAGGTACTCCCCACCCCGCCGCACGGCTTCAATCAACTCGGGAACGCGTTCGTTCACAACGTCGCCTGCCAGCATTGTCCGGTTCCAGTGTTCGCTGGCTCGCGGGAACACACAGAGGTTCTTCCCGAATGGGTGTTGGTGACGCGGAAGGTCGAGATCCGGGGCGAGAACGGAGAAGCGCGTCCACGGATAGGAGTCTGGATACACGATGGCGAGTTGAATGTCCTTCCCATCGACAGAAACGGACCCGCGAAGAACCAGCCGACCGTCCGCGAACTCGTCGTTGTCCTGGGAGAACTCATGGCCATGACGGCGGAAGGACTCAAGTTCGGCCTCCCGCCGTCCCGGCCATCGATCCCACCAGACTTGCACCTCACCCCACCTTGCGTCCGGGCGGAGGCTTGGGGGGCCCGGGGGGACCGGGAGGATCAGGTGCGCCCGGGTTCTCAGGCGGATCTTCCGGCGGTCCGCTGGGTGGATTTACCGGCCGATTCGGTGGGTCAGGATGCTCAGGCATCTGTCTTCCTTTCGTGTTGGCTCGACGACATCCCTTGCCGTCAACACCATTATGGATGAGGTGTGTGACAGATTCCGTGATCGAGCCAGCCGGATCAGTCGCACTCGGGTTCGACCCTGGCGTTGGCCACAGCGATGCGGGAGACCCGGGGAGACACAGCAGGTGGCTAGAGCAGGTGCTCACTTACTGAGATCCGGTCGGTGATCTCCTTCCACGTGGGTTCGGAAGCATCCTTCCATAGGTAGCTGCTCATTGCTCTGCCGGTAGCGTCGGCGAAACTCGCGGACAGGTCGTTGTCCTTGAACGCCGGTGAAGCGGAGTACCCGTCATCAGGCCGCAGACTTGGTCCGCCGAACCACTGCTGATTCGCGTCGTCGATGGCTTCGATTATGGAAAGGCGCTGATCCGAATCGGAGAGCATGTCAATTGACGGCTGATGGCCCAGAACCTGAAATACGTCGTATGGATGCTTGCCGTCCCGACTCGTCAACGGGCCCCGCTCGCCTGCTCGTAACTCAAGCGCCGCCACGTGTACAGCCTCGAGCTTCTCGAGACACGTTCTGGCAGGGTGGAGCACCGGAACTGTGAACGGCTGCAGATCTTCATCGTCTGGCGTCACATCGCGATCCTCGACAAGACGTCGTGCAATCGGAGCGATCTCGCGCTCCTCGCTGGGATGGCTGCCTCCCTGTGCGCCAAGATCCAGACGAATCGAACGGTGGTTCTTCAGTCGCGCCGGCGCGCGCATCGAAGCCCTGAACGGAATAACGAGGAACCTGTAGGCGTCGCCCTCGCTTGCGGTTTCTGCCATCTCTCCGAGTTCCTCTTCAGCCAGGGCAACGATGTCGCGAATCACTGTGTCGGGGGTATCGCTGGTGACCAACAAGTCAATGTCTTCCGAAAACCGCTCGATGAGGGAGTACCCCATTGACAGGCTCGTTCCACCCTTGAACAGGAACTCGCCGGGCATCTCGACACTCAACCGCCGCAACACACGGGTAAGCCAGTAGTCCTTGTCAACCATCCACGACACTGGATCTGCCGGTCCAAGGGTCTCAAGCAGCGCGGCTAGATCACTTTCAAACACGACCTATGCGGCTATCTCGTACACAGTGGAGGGTGCCGCCGCTCCAAGAATGGTTTCCGCGACGGATTGATGCCCAGTGTCATTGAGGAGCTGCTTGAGACGAACGCGGGTCTTCGCTGATTCACCCACGGAAGCCCGGACGAGCTTCGTCGCGTCAAGGTCGCCCTCGGCGAACATGCGTCCAAGCCACTCGACGGCGAATCCGTACGATTCCTCGACCAGCTCGTCCCACTCATCAAGCGTTTCCAGCAGGCTGACCTCAATCGCGTTCAGGCGTACCGCGCGGCGTTCAGCTCGCGCGGCGCGTGACACAAAGCGTACGTGGTCGAGTGACTGCGGTGCACGAACAGGAACCGCTATCTCGATTACGCCAGGAACTTGGCTCGACAGCCCGAGAGCGTTTGCAGCTGAGACACCACTGAACCCAACGCCTCCCCTTCCAACAATCGCTTCCGCGATCTGGATCGCGCTCGGGTGAGTCATCCCGAATTTTGTCTTCCGGCCACGCCAGTACAGACCTTCCCTGACAGAAATGAGCTCCTGATCACGTGCGAGGCGTGACAGTGCCTGTCGAATTGCTGCGTGGCGTCCGACTCCTGCGAAGTCGGCCGCGCACACGAATGAGTTGCGCTTCGAGAGCGCCTTGCTACGCACCTGCTCGGTCACCGTATTCATGTCACACTTTCGTATCAACTATGTGACATAGTACAACACCAGACTGAGTAGTCAACCAGCTTGCCTACACCCTTTTCGGGCAGTCCACACACCAGCGGCGTAGCCGAGTCATAAGGTTGTGCGATCTTCCCCTTGCGACGCTGCTCAACGTCGCATCAGACGTGAGAAATCGGGCGCGCGAGAGAGCGTCTTGTCCGTCTGTTGTCCGTCAGACGACCAGCGACACCACGCGACAACCAGGACTAGTGAGGCCGAACACCGTTGCTATTCCCTGTCTTTACTCCCGTTGCGGCCCAGGTGCGACTCAAAAGCGGCCCAGAGCTTCCGCAATCGAAACGAGCGGCGACGAGCATCCGTCGAGGAACCTCGACACGCATTGACGTAGAGCCGGTGCCGGGAGCGCCCGCGCTCTTGAAGGCATCAAGCTCTTCCGATCGCGCCATCCCACCCGAGACAGCGCTGCCGGTTGTCACAGCCAGACGACGATGCGCAGGATCCACGCAGTGTCAGCTGGCAGCCGGACGGCTCACCCTGCAAGCCGACGGCGGATCAGTTTGCTGTCTGGGTTGCTTCTGGAATCAGGTAGCCGGGCTGTGTCGTGGAACGGCGTTGTAGCAGTCCCTGTCCCATGAGTCGAGGATGTAGTGGGCGGCGATGATGATGAATGACAGCCACTCCGCCCAGAACAGAGTGAACCAATCGAAGACGAAGTAGGCGGTCATCGCCGCAACGATTCCCAAGACGAAGATCTCCTTGTAGCGTCGCAGCGTCCCTTCCGAGAAGAGCAGGATGACCACGGCGTTCCCTCCGAAGAACGCCACGGTGAAGACCGTATGCAGCACACCGGCGTCATTGTGATTGAAGAGGATCACACCAGAGAGCATCAGACCCAACACGGCGTTGTACGAGTGTTTGTGTTTGATGACGCCGTTGACGACGAATAGCATCGCTGCGACGGTGAGCGGGTAGTAGAAGATCTGGTTCTGGTCCATGTCGAAGTAGGCGCTGATACTGTCGCGGATCGACCCCGAGTCGAAAGCGATCAGTAGCACCGGGATAAACAGACACAAACCGGCAAGGACCCGTTCGAGCTTGGCGAACCGCCGCACTGCCTGGACCTGGTCCTGATTGGCGACCCTGTCGACTGCATGATCGACGCTTGTTCGAGCCGAAGTCGTGATCTCTCGTAGCCTCATTACATGCCTCCTCACCTATCAGCGGCCACGACGCCACCCCGGCTGCCGCCCCGGAGACCGCAGCGGCGGACGCAACACCCGTTCAGCCGGCCGACGTTTCTTCCCTGCCATCGCAACTCCTCACGCTCAAGGTGTTGCGACGACCAGTTGAATCCGCCCAATACACGTCTTGGGCGTTCACCCAGCGAACCACCGACTCGGGGCTGGTGCCATCGATGAGATCGGTCGGCAACCCGTTCAATAACGCCGTCATCGAATCGTTCTCGAGCCGGATGCAGGTCGGGCTGCTCGACAGCCGCCGATGGAAGACCTGCATCGAATTGGCCAACGCCATCTTCGAGCACCTCGAAATCTGACACCATCGACAACGGCGTCACTCACCCCTGGGAATGATGACACCCGTCGAGTTCGAGACTCGACACCAAGAAACAACAGCAGCATGAATCCGGAAAGCTGCCTACGCGAAACCCAAGGCACGCCAAGAGTCTCCACTGAACCCGAGGCGGTTCAGTTCGGCATCGGGCGGGTATGGCGGGGGTGGTGATTGCGTGGCATTGGAACGGCATGTATGACCTTCTTTGACGGGTCTCAGATACCACCGATTCGAGTATCCCGACTCGACAAGACCGAGACAAGACCAACTCCCCAGGCGGTCCGCCTCATCCTGGGATGGGGGACAGGGCCTGGTCGCGACCGCTGGCGCTTCAGGCTTGTTCTGCATCGACGAGCTCCCGAGCGAATTCCCGGGAACAAGAATCATCGCCCACGCGAATACCCGGCGAAGTGTCCGTCCACGGTTTCGTGTCACGAGAAGGAGCAACGATATGGCCCGTTCGATAGGTAGACGATTCACATACGCTGCTGCAGCCCTGTTTGTGGTGTTCGCGCTCTTGGCGCCATCGCTCGCCAGCGCTACCATGGAGTGCTATCCGGTGTCGAGGTACTACCACACCCACGTCACCAATCCGCACATATACTCGACCCACTACGTGTACTCGACGATTCCATCGGGCTCCGGCGAACAGACCTACTGGAAGAAGGACTACTACAACTTCGGGTTGATCTACCAGGGCGTATATTACGGGTCGAAGTACTGCGCTTAGGAGTACGCGACAGCATGCTTCATAGTAGGTGGGGTCGGATCTTCAGTGTTCTTGCCGTCGGCGCCGTGCTGGGGGTCGCGTGCGACTCAGCACCCGACCCCCAGACCTTCACCTACGACGAAGTGGCCCTGTTCGCCGGACTCGACACTCGGGCTGTCGTCATGGCCCAAGAAGAGCAAACCGCGGCATGCATGGCCGCACAGGGCTTCGAGTACATCCCCTATGTTCCACGCAACCCCGACACCCATGCAGACCCGGGAACCCTCGCTGCGATACCCGACGCCGAGTATGTGGCCGAATACGGATTCGGGTTGGCAGAACAGGTACGGCTCCGATGGGCAGCAGAAGAAGACGACCCCAACCCAGCGATCGTTGCCGCGATGAGCCCAGACGAACGCGCTGAGTACACCCGCGCCCTGTTCGGCGCACCGACCACGACCGATTCGATCCCTGACGGATGCGGCTTCACCGGCTACGACCCGGGCTACCTCGATGCGGTGGAAGGTGTGAGTCAGCTGCAACTCGAGGCGGTGCAGCGGCTTGAGGCCGACGCGCGGTACTCCGAGATCATGGACGAATGGTCCCGCTGCATGGCAGCTGAAGGGTTTCACTTCGAGAATCGAAGATCAGCCATCTTTGACCAATTCGGGCCGAAGATGGACAGCGCCACACTGTCACACGACGAGGGTGCCCTCGAAGAGCTCTCGCGTGAGGAAATGCTCGTTGCCCTAGCCGACCTCGCATGTATCGCACCCCACGAATCCGCCCTTGTCGACATCGCAGCCGAATACGAGGGCCAACTCGTCGGCGACGCTCAGACATACCTCGACTACCTTGCCTCAATGATCGAGGTGTACGGTTCTCGGCCAGGCCGATGACACCCCCCGACCATCGTCTCCTCCGAACCGGACGTGCAACTTCCACTGCATCCGGCTCTCCATGTGGTCATGCCGCTGGTGCGGCTGGTCCTTGCGTCGTGCTCTTCCATGGTGTCTGGGCCGTTGCCGAATCGATCCCGGCACCATGACCCGCACCGATCACTTCAACGAGCCTGACGGCCCCCTTGCAACCCGGGTCGTTCCCACCGCGTCCGCGGTCGTTACCGAAGAAGACGGCCGTCTTCTCATGGCCAAACGCACCGACAACAATCTCTGGACCATCCCGGGCGGCACGATGAAGCCTGGCGAGACGATCGCCGAGACGGCGATTCGAGAGGTGAAGGAGGAGACCGGCATCGACGTCGAGGTCGTGTCGCTGGTAGGGATCTACTCGAATCCACAGCACGTTGTGGCGTACTCCGACGGTGAGGTACGTCAGCAGTTCTCGATCTGCTTCGCGTGCCGGCCCATTGGTGGCGAGTTGGCGACGAGCGATGAGACGAGCGAGGTCGACTATTTCAGTCCCAACGAGATCGAGGCTATGGACATTCACCCGTCGATCCGCCTCCGGATCCAGCACTTCCTCGACAATCGGGACGAGCCCTACCTTGGCTGAGCGACCACGGGCTCTGCGGGATGGTTTCGAAGCTCCGTCACCTGGTCGATGGAATGCATCAGGTCGGGCCACGCCGCTCGCAGTCCGTTGGTAACGGGGCTGTCCTCGCCATGGCGAGCTTCGACATCGAGCAGTCTCTGACCGGGCGTCATCCGCTCTCCACTCGGCCCGGTTGTTAGATCGCAATACGCCAGAGCAGCCGACACGAGGCTGTCCTCGTCGTCGAACTCAGCAAGCGCCTCCTCGAGACCTCGGAGCTTGGCCTCGTGACGCCCCTGGGCGTGGTGAGCGACCAAGCCTGCGAGCCGCTCGTACCCGAGTACGCGCAGATGCCGAGCACCGTCCAGCGGATGGAACCCCGTGATCGCCAGCGCTGGCGCGTAACCGACGTCATGAAGGTACGCCGCAGCCACCAAGACATCGGCATCCTCCGGTGACAGTCCGATCGTCAGCTGTCGTGCCGTATCAGCCACTGCCCGCGCATGCCGCCACCGACGCCCTCTCGGAGTCAGCAGGTCACCTGCGTGATTCTCCGCCCAGGTGCTCAGTTCCATGTCTCCACGGTACGCCGAACGACGCCCAATCGCGAGCAGGCTGTGAGGACTTCCTCTACAGGATCAAGCCCACCGATTCAAACACCCAACTCCGAGAAACCCGGGGAAGACCAGCCTCGAGACGACCCGGGGTGGTTCAACGCATCTCAACGGAATCACCAGCTTCCGCACCTTTTCGCGCCCCCTACGCGCCCTCAGTGGCGCTCTCCAGTTGCAACTGCCGTGTCGAGACTGATTGGGGCGGTGCCCTGACCTGGAGTTTCGCAGAGAAGCCTTGTATGGCAACATTTTCGTTGCTCACGGTTGTTCGTCATTTCGCGTCGGTTCTCGGTGGCGTGTGGGGTTCTTGCGGGGTCTGCGTTTGGACGCTCAATGCCACACCGCTGGAGTTCGACCACCAAGCGATCCAGCGTCTGCACCGGCCGGAGATGATCCGTGACTACATCCAGTCATCGCATCTGTTGCTGCACGCCAAGCACGCGCTGGCTGGTAGCGCACCACCAACAATCGAGTTGAGACACCAGGAATCTACTCGGCGCTGCGAATGGGCAAGCACCGCATCGTTGCCGACGGGCGGAGCATTTCGTTGCCTGGCCCCAGTGACGTATGGAGTCCCGGGGAACACACTGGCTCGAATCGCGAATAGGTAGATGAAGGCTCGCAAGCTGTCCAGCATCGCTGAGGTTCGACGAAGGACACGAAAGGAGGAGCCGCCGCAGCAGGGTGGCACAGGCTTGCGTGGCGTGGGATGTGTAGAGAAAGGACACACCAAGATGACGCTCACAACAACTCGCCAAGGTGCGGCCCTGCTGGTTGCCGCCACCCTGGCTGCAATGCTCACCACCGTGGCAGCACCGGAACCGGCGGAAGCGATCACGTTCAACCATGGAGCTTGCTCGGTGCAAGCGAACAACGGCTACTACTCGTACTACCAGGCTTCGACCAGTTCAAGTGACTTCGACTGTAAGAAGGTCGGCGTGGCGTTCCATGTATCGCCCTTTAGCTACGACAGCTCCTACCCTTACTTCATCGACAGAGTGTCTGCGACCCCACCGGCGGGGACGCAGACTTGGCACTATTTGAAGAACTCGGTTTCCGGCACAACCAGGTACATCTCCTACACATGGTGAGATTCCGTTCGGCCCCAAGAGTCTGGGGGGTCGCCGCTGCGGCCTCCCTGACCCTTGTTGGACCGGCCTGCTCCGAGGTTCCTGTCGATCTAACGTCTCATGACGTTGAAGCCATCATCCAGGAGACCAACGAGCAAGATCGGATCCGTACGGCCGCATTGGACGACCTTGTCATCACATGTATGACCCGTAACGGCTTCGACTACGAAGGGCCAACCCGGAACTCCGGTGAAATCGACTTGGCGCCTGGACTCACCGGTATCGATCGAATTCGGGCGATTGGTTCCGCGACTGTCGCATGGGAACTGTGGATGATGGACCACGGCGAAGAGACGTTCACAGAAGCGGTAGCCGACACCCCTGACACCGTCGCCGATGAGGCGTTTTGGGAGATCCTGCACGAGACCGTCACGATCGACAGCGATGTCATCCCGGGAGGCTGTGTTCGCTGGGCCGAGGACGAGTACCTACGGGATCATCCTGAACACTTGACTCGAGTCTCCCTGAACGAGGCGTACGGAGAGCACATGAGCGGCGCTTGGCGAGACGATCGCCTTGCCGGGGTTCATGACGATTGGGCGATCTGCATGACTTCCAACGGGTTCGACGGCTACCACAAACCCGGGGACCACATGGACGGCCTGCAGCGCCGCATCACAGAAATCCGTGGATCCAGTTCCGACGATGAAGAGATCCGAGGGCGCCTTGAGCAATTGAAGCTCTTCGACATTGAAGTGACCCTATCGGCTCACACCTGTTGGGCTCAGATAGAGGACCGCCGCGACGAGATTCTCGCTGAGTACGCTCAATTGTTTGCTGAGACCTACAACGACGAACTGGCCCAACTCCAAAACAACTGAAAATCACGGCTCGTCACAAGCGGTCAGTGTGCTAGCAACGGGCGTGCTTGGTAGCTGTCCTACGGACGGCTTCGGCGATCAGCCTCGAGCCGTTGTTGAAGTCCACGAAGCGAGTCTCCGTGTCGCTGTCATAGCCAACTGCTCTGACATTGCCCGAACGGACCGGCTTCATCTTCGACCCCACACCTTCTCCCTGCCGATCCGGAGTTCCTGGATCGGCTGCGTGTGCGACCGGGTAGGACTCTCACCTGGACTGGCTTTCGGGTTGGCGTCGCTACGTGTGCCCAAGCCACGTTTCACATCACGTCGCGCGATGGACACGCTATGGAGTTGGATTCGCGTGAGGTTGGTGACGACCGTCCACCGCACGCTTGATTCAAGTGAGCTGGCTCCACGAAAACAGGTACAGACCATTCGTGTTCCCGGCGGTGGGTTAGGTGCCGGTTCGGAGTGCTTCGATGGGTTGGAGGGAGGCGGCTCGCCATGAGGGGTAGAGGCCTGCGATGAGTCCGGTGGCTGCGCCGACGAGGGGTGCGGCGAGTGGGACCCATGCGTCGAGAACCGGGGTCCATTGTCGGGTGGCGGAGACGGCAACGATGGCGAGGACGCCGATGGAGGCGCCGATGACGCCGCCGACGAGTCCCATGGCTGCAGATTCGGCGAGGAATTGTGTAGCGATGTGTCGGCGGGTGGCGCCGACGGCTCTGCGGAGTCCGATCTCGCCGACGCGTTAGAGGACGGAGACGAGGGTGACGTTGGCGATCCCGATCGCTCCGACCAAGAGGGCGATGCCGCCGAGGACGAGGAAGAGGGTGTTGACGTCGGATTCGACTTGTTCTTTGACGGCTTTGGGTTCGGGTGGGACGGTGACGCGTAGCAGTGACGGGTCGTTGGGTGAGAGGGCGGTGGCGGCTTGTTGTCCGATGAGTTGTGCGGCGCCGAGTTCGGTGCGGATCTGGACTTCGGCTGGGGCCTGGAGGTCGAAGAGGGTGTTGGCGGTGCCGTTGGGGATGATGATCGCGTCGAGGAGGACCGGTTCACGGCTGACGTCATTGAGGATGCCGGCGACGACGAGGGTGGTGTCGCCGACGAAGATGGCGGGTTGTTGGTCGACGCGGGAGATGTTGAGTCTGCGTGCGGCTCCCGGGCCGAGGACGGCAACGGGCTCGCGGCGTTCGTCGTGGCCCTGGTCGAAAAACCTGCCGGTTTGCAGGGTCGCTCCGATGGCTTCGAAGAGACCCGGCGACGCGGCGTAGAGGTCGATCGAGAACTCGGACTGCCCCAGGGGATCGTTGATCGGGACGGATCGGGCGAGTTCGCCTTCCGTGTTGATGAGGCTCTCGGTGCCGGCTGCGACGACGCCGTTGAGGCGGGTGAGCCGGTCCTCGGCGTCCCAGGGAATGTGGGACTCCTGTGCCCCGGAGAGAGAGAATCCTTGGGTGCGGTTCTCGACGGTGACCGATGTGGCGGCGAGTGCGTCGAAACGGGTGACGATCTGGTTCCCTGCGGTCTTCGCCAACCCCAACGTGGCGACGAGCGCCGCGATGCCAAGCACAGTGCCCAACACCGTGAGGACGGTGCGTCCCGGCCGGGCGAGCATCCCTGCGCCTGCTTCGGCAACGAGGTCCCGCAGCGAGAACCGGGACCGGACAATCCGGGGGCCGCTCATGGCGTGGCCTCAGCAATGACGCCGTCGACGATCTCGATCCTACGATCGGCGCGGCGACTGACTGCGGCGTCATGGGTGATGACGATCAGTGTCAACCCGTCGGAGCGGAGCTCGTCGAACAGGTCGAGGAGCGATTCGGTGGTTGCCTTGTCGAGGTTCCCGGTCGGTTCGTCCGACAGCAGCAGCGACGGCCCCGCAGCGATGGCGCGCGCAATAGCGACACGTTGACGTTCACCGCCCGACAGCTTCGTCGGCGTGAACCCCATACGATGGCCGAGGCCAACACGTTCGAGCGCCTCGGTCGCCCGGCCGCGGCGTTGGCGTCTCGGTGTCCGGTTGTAGAGCATGCCGGTGACGACGTTCTCCAACACGGTGCGATGCGGCAGCAGGTGGAACGACTGGAACACGAACCCGATCTCCCGTCCACGCAACGCCGTCCGCTTGCCGTCGGGCAACGCCCCGACATCGATGCCGCGCAACCAATACGTCCCGTCGGTAGGCCGGTCGAGACAACCCAACAGGTGCAGCAGCGTCGACTTGCCCGAACCCGACGGCCCCACCACCGACACGTACTCACCCTCGTTGACCGTCAGGTCCGTGGAGCGCACCGCTTCGACCGGAGGAGACCCCACGAACGTGCGGGACACTCCCTCGAGTTCGACAACCGGCACGGTGGCGGAAGAGGTCACGATCCGGTCTGGAATCCGACGACGACACGATCACCGGCTTCGAGGTCGCCCTCAGTCGGCGTGACTTCGACCATCCCGCCCGTCGTCGACAGGCCCGGTGTCACCGTCACCGACCGGGTCGTGCCGTCGGCGTCCTCAACAGTGACAATCGTGTCACCAGCACCGGTCGCCGACAACGCCGCCGCGGGAACCGCCAACACCGCACCCGACGTCGACCGGGAAGCAACCGGGATCGTCAACTTGACGTTCGTGTTGTTGAGATCAGCACGCACCTCATCGGGCAGGATCTCGATGTAGACACGATCCACCGCAACGTCGTTCGTCCCCGGCCCACCGGCCACAAACGACACCGTCCCCGTCGTCGAAATTCCCAGGCGATCGAGTTCGATCTGCACCGGGGCACCCACCTCGACGTACTCGGCCTCGGCGAGCTTCACCGCCGAGTCGATCGCCAACCGGGCACCCGACACCTGCATGATCTCACCCGCCGCCACGTCACCACGCCCAACAAGCACCGAATCCACCCGGATCGGGAACGCAGCGAAGAACAGAAACTCGGTCTCCGGCGCCGGATACCCCAATGCAGACCGCGCCGTGGACAACACCGCACCCGAAGCCGACTGGGAACGCTTCGCGCTCTTCAACCCCGAATTCGCCCCAACCACCTGCGCCGTCGCATCCGACAGCATCGCGACATCGGCGTCGACGTCGGAACGCAACACGGCCAACTCTTCAGGCGTCGCCGGAAGACCCGTATCCGGGTGCGTACCTGCCTCAGCCTGTGCGAGACGATCCTGAGCGACCTTCACAGCCTCAGCCGCTGCCGCCTCCACAGCCTTCGCGGCAGTAACGGATCGCTGCGCATCAGCAACGAAATCCTTGCTCGCGTTGTACGCGTCCCTCGCCGACGTGTACGCCTCCTGAGCCATGTCCGTCGGCTCCAACGGCGCGTAGCCCCGAGACTCGTAGAACGCGACCACCGCCCCCTCCGTCTCATCGCCATACACGCCGTCGAACTCCGTGATCTCGAACCCGAGCCTGTCCAACGCCTCCTGCAGTTGCAGCACATCCTCACCCTCATCGCCGATCCGCACCGTACGGAACAACGGCAGATCCCCCTCCAACAGGAACGTCGGACGGCCCGCAACCTCGTACAAAACGTCACCCTCGACGAACTCGTCACCGATCCCGGGCATCTCGGTCACGACCGGCGACACACCCTCCAACGCCACCGACGACACCACCACACTCTCCGGCTGCTCGAACCGCACCGTCCCGCGCGTCACCACATCGTTCGAGATCACCATCTCCTCCACCGACACCGTGATCAACGACGGCTCTGGGGGCTCCACCTCCGCCGCAACCTGCGCAGGCGACTTGATCTCCGCCGCCGCCACCCACCCCACAACCGCAGCAGCAACCACAACCAACAACACACCAACAACGGTGAAACGACGCCTCATCAACACTCAACTCCCACAGCAAGAGCCGCTGGAGTCCCTGCAGCGATCTTCAACATCTGGCCACTCCTGTCGACTGGAAACACCCGCGCGGTATCCCCTACCCCTATCTCTTCGCGCCAGGCCCGGTTCTTGTTCCCCAGATGATGCACAGGGAGGGCTTGTCCACGTGCGCGAGAACCTCCGCATGTGGCCTACCGGACCGATCTTGAGCCCATCCGGGAACACGATCGACGGCTCACGCGAAGCGCAGGTGAAGGCCCAACCGGAGCCGCCGAAGAGCGAGGAGCGAACATGCGGAACCAAACAACCGACCGAGCGCCGATCGGAGATCGGAGATCGGAGATCGAAGAATCGCAAGCGCAGCGACAAGGCGCCGCACCCTGACACGTTGGGCTGCGCATCGGACCGACATCGGGCACGTCTCGACGGGGCAGATCGCACCACCGGATGAGAGCGGCCAGGGACGGCGCTCCATGCCATACAGAATGCGACTGGGTTTCGTCGCAATCGTGACAATCACGTTCGGGATGCTTGCATCAGCGTCGCCGGCTGCGGCCTGTGACACGGTCGCGGACGCTCAGTACTGGGGGGACAACTGCCTGACGGACTGGATCCACTACCGTGTGAGCGACCTCACAAGCGGGGTGCAGACCATCATGCACTATGACGGACAGCCGGGCTACACCACCTCTGTCGATGGCGTCTACGGAACGAGCAGCGGCGGCGGTGCGACGCCAGCTGCCGTGATGTGGTTCCAGGCGTGGGCGGGTCTCGAAGATGATGGAAAGACGGGCCCCTATACGTGGGGTGCCCTCGACAACGCCTTCGCTACTGAAGGGGGGGCCTGTCAGATGCTCTGTGTAAGTGGTGTGGCCTGACATAGTGGCCCCGGCGGTTGGAGTTCGGGGTCTGTGGAAGGACCATGATGGATACAGAGAACAGAAACGGGCAGGTCGAGGCGGCGTCGTCGCCGTTGGTGCCTGATGACGTGTTGGACGAGTTGATGGCTCGTGTTGATGCTGAGGGCGCCGAGTTGTTGGGCCCTGACGGCCTGTTGTCCCATGTGACGAAGGCGGTGTTGGAGCGGGCGATGGCCGAGGAGTTGACGGGTCATCTCGGCTACGACAAACATGATCCGGCGGGTCGCGGTTCGGGGAACTCTCGGAACGGCACATCGCCGAAGGTGGTGTTGTGTGAGGCGGGTGCGGTGGATCTTGATGTGCCTCGTGACCGTAACGGCGTGTTCGAACCGCTGATTGTGCCGAAGGGCACGACAAGGTTGAAGGGTTTCAACGATCGGATCATCTCCCTGTATGCGAGGGGGATGACGGTGCGTGACGTCCAAGCCCATCTGGAGGAGATCTACGGCGTCGACGTGTCACCGGATCTGATCTCGAAGGTCACCGATGCGGTGTGGGACGAGCTCGAGGCGTGGCGGAACCGGCCATTGGACGCCATGTATCCGATCGTCTACATCGACGCCCTGATGGTCAAGATCCGTGACGGCGTCGTCGCCAACCGCCCCGCCTATCTCGCTGTTGGCGTTGATCTGGAGGGCCGCAAACACGTGTTGGGGATCTGGATCGGCGATTCGAAGGGCGAGGGCGCCAAGTTCTGGCTCTCGGTGTTCTCCGAACTTCAGAACCGCGGCGTCGACGACGTCCTCATCGCTGTCTGTGACGGATTGACCGGCCTGCCCGATGCGATCGAAGCGGTCTGGCCGCACGCTGTGATCCAGACGTGTGTCGTGCATCTGCTGCGTGGCTCGTTCCGGTATGCCTCGTATGGGGATCGTAAGAAGCTTGCCGCGTCGATGCGGCCGATCTACACCGCCGCATCGGTCGACGCCGCTGAAGAAGCGATGATCGACTTTGAAGCGGAGTGGGTTTCGAAGTATCCAGCGATCATCAATCTGTGGCGCAACTCGTGGGACGTGTTCATCCCGTTCCTCGCCTATCCGCCCGAGATCCGTCGGGTCGTCTACACGACGAACATGATCGAATCGATCAACTACCAACTGAGGAAGGTGACCAAAACCAGGGGCCATTTCCCGACCGAGAAGGCAGCCCTCAAACTGCTGTATCTCGCCGTGCGTAACATCACCACCGAGAGAGGAGGAGCAGCCGGCACCGGAACCCAGGGGTGGAAAACGCACTCGCCATCTACTTCCCCGACCGAATCAACATCGCCTAGCGATGACGAACGCCACCCGCTTACACAGACGTTCTGACACCCCCACTGAAGGCACGACCGACAACTACACGTACTACAACATCGGCAGCAACTATGACCGCATGGCGGTCAACAAGTCCAACTACCAGGCCTACATCAGGAAACCCAACAACTACTGGGTGCGCGTCGATGCTTGGAGGAGCACCGGTACCACCACGTGGCCCAACTAGGTTCATGAGTCGAGCAACCTGGGGAGCAGTCGTCTCCGTTGTCCTACTGGTGGCCGCGTGTTCATCAACACCGACACAGCCGGAGGCTCCGACCACGCCTCCCCAGGTCTCGTCCACGACCGACATGGAGCCCTCGGAGTCGTATGAAGACTACAGCCTGAGGCTCTTCGACTGGTACGACGAACGCGAAGACCTGGTTCGTGATTGCATGGCCGCTGCCGGCTACGACTACTACCAGGAGTACGTCAGCTCCGCCGAACGCGATGTACTCAGCGACTCGCAGGCGACCGACATCGAGGCGATCGGTCCGCAGCGCCTGATTCCGCCGGAGCTCCTCATTCCTAGAGACGAGTGGCGTCGGGTATACGAGATCATCGGCTACGGGTCCTTCTTCAGCGAGGCCGAAGTCGCGGCTGCTGAGGCGCTCGTACGCTCGGAATCAAGTGTGTCGGGCGGCGCCGCACCATCGTCGCCCGCCGACGTTCCCAACCTGGCACCGTCGCCCGGCCAGGAGCAGAATCGACAGTACCGTGCGTCGCTGCCCGATGCGGACAGGGAGGCCTACCTGGTGGCGCTCTACGGCACGTCCGAGGACGATCCCGGCATCGTTGTGGAAGGCTGCTTCCCTGAGGCGCAGAGCAAGGTTGGGGAACTGCCCCCACGCCTCAACTTCGACCTGGAGCGTCACCTTGAAGCCGAAGACCGTGTTCTCGCCCTGGTTGAGGTGCATCCGGCAATGGTGGACGCAAAGAGCGGGTATGCGGGATGCATGGCATCCGAAGGATACGACGTTACCGACCCGGAGGACGCCTATGCCTGGTTCGGAGCCTTCACGAACACACAGATCAACCAACTCGCCGAAGCCGGCGTTGACCTGGCGCCACTTTGGGAGTCGGGCGACTGGAGTGCGGTTCTTCCCGCCGATCGGCTCGCCGAACTCCAGCAACAGGAGATCGGTTTCGCTCTGCACGACTGGGACTGTGGAATGGCGATATGGGAGATACGTGCGAAGGTGACGGCCGAAGTCGAGAGGAAGGTCCTGCTCAACGAATACCGGGACGTCGCCGTCGACCTCGGCATCGATCTTGAGGAGTAGATGGACCGGACTCGTCACGTCGATGGCGCGTCGATGGGCGTCGCGGTTGACAGGATCGCCCGTAACAACAACTGGAACCACCTCCAAGGAGAACCCCTGAACACAAGCAATGGCTACTGCAGTCGCTACTACCGCGTCGAGAAGTGCGCGACGGTGCAATTCTGTCGGGGTGCTGTTGCGGGCGAATGGGATGTCCGGAAGACCTCGTCGCCTCCGCGGGTGCCCATGGACCGGACCAGGTCATAGACCGATCGGAAGAACGAAACATGGGTAGATCAAGGTGGCAGGGTTGGCTGGCTGGTGTGGTGGTCGTCATGGCGCTTGCACCAGCCGGGTGCGGGCCCAGCGGAACCGGAGGAGCAGGGCCGCCGGTCGCTTCCGACGGATCGTCATCGGGGACGGTCATGACGTCAACGTCGACTCCGGCATCGGGCGGGTTTGCGGAGGTGGTGATTGCTTGGCATTGGACGATCGAGAATGAGACGGCGCGGCGTAAGGCCGAACGTGGCTTCGAGTATGTGCCATGGGCACCGCACGTGACGATCAAGAACGCCCGGGGAATGTACGGCCAGGGCCAAATCGAAGTCCGACCCGACGCCGATGAGCACTTCTGGACTCCGCTCTTCCCGATGGAGATGAGTCCGTTGTCGGAGGGTATGCTCGAAGAAGGCCTCGAAGAGGCACAACGGACCGGATTCACCATCCTTTTCGAACCCGAGCTCAACACAGGCATCGAGGCGCCAGCGGAGGACGATTCCGATGTGAATCCGAATGGGGCGATCGTTCAGTCCCTTGAGGGTGAAGAGCGGGCCGAGTACTTCCGGGCATTACAGGGATACGCGGCGAGGGACTTCAACGGGGCGAACGAGCCGTCTGAAGCAGCGATCATGAACGCGTGTGGCGAAGTGGACCGGCGTAGTGCCGGGCCGGCGTCGATGTCGACGATCGCTTTGATCAGCAAGGCGGGCCGCGATCCATGCGGCGCACTTGTCGATGTCGCTGCCAGGTGGTTGTGGCCCAACGAGGTTCGAGGGCACCGTCGGGTATCCCCTGGTCGGCGCGATAGCGGCCTATGCCGGATTCCGCGGAGTTGGGGTCGTCTACTTGGGTGTGCCCGACTGCCGTCGAGGAGGGGTCGTCATGTGTCATGGCGTCCCACACATGTTTCGTCGCGAAGCATTGCGGCTTCTCGGGTGCTGCGGATCAGCAACGCGGCGAAGGGAAGTCCCTGGCACGACATGCCTTCGCTCGGTCGCCGTTAGTTCGCCGCCATCGCTTGCCCGCCTCATCGCGCCAGTAGAGAGTGGCGGCATACCCGGAACCCTGATCAGAGTCGATGTCGAAGCTCCCAAGCCCGAAACGGACCACGTGCGGGAACTCGAGGGTATGGCTCTCGCCCCCGGCGATCGCCCGTTGCGAGAAGATCGTGGACTTCTTGGACACGACCCCATCCAACTCGAGCTTCCCGATTCGCACCTTCAGTGTGACTGCGACCTCCGATATCCCCACGCTGGACTTGTTCTGTACCTCGCAGACCATCCGATAGCCATCCCATCGACGGGGTTTTGCCTCCGTCAGGAGAACGACGTTCGAGGCATTGCCGGCTCTCCGAGAACGCCGGGTCAGAGCCACACCAGCCGCGGCGCTACCGGCTGCGACCGCCGCAACTGGATCGACCGGCAACTCAGTGTTTCCGATCCTTGGGTGGGGTCGGGTCGTTGCCGGGTTTGACGGTGTCGCTATCGCGGATCTTCCCGTCCCTACGGTGGATTCGCACCTCGCCTCCGCCCTTGTTCGCAACGATCTGCTTGGCGCGCTGCTCGGCCTCTGCCTGCGTCTTCGCACGGTAGCTGGCCCGCTTCGCCCCTGGCTTCACGACCTTCCATCCGCCTTCGCTGTCAGGCACCACATGGCGCCGATTGGTCTTGGACATATAAGCTCCTTTCGCTTGTCTCCCAACCCCATTCTGGCTCACCACGGCGCGTCCGCGCATTCCTGTCCTTGCCCGACATCGCTGGTCGAGTAGTGGCTCCGGGGTGTACCCGATCACGCTGGTTGCTCTCAGCACTCTGGTAACACCGCGAGGATGTCTTCGTTCGGGCTGATCCGGGCGTGGATCCCGGCTCGGTCGTCTGCGATCTCGATTCGATAGAGTCGACCGTCGGTGTCTCGTGCCCAGTAGGTGTGTACTCCGGCGTCGATGTCGATTGCAACATCTGTGGCGGAGCGTGGTGACCACCACTCTGTTGGGTTGCCGACGGCGATGATTCTGCCTGCGTGTTTGCGGCTGTGTGTGACGATGCGTCTGGCCATGCGGATGCACTCCCACGAATGATGCACGATCTGTTCGCGTGGACGTGGCGGAGTGTTCCCGATGTCGCTGTTAGGGAGACGTCACGGGCGGCTGGTAGATCACGTCGAGTTCCGGGGTGCCGGCGGGTACGTTCATCTCGGGGATACCGTCGAGGAGCGTTTCGGTTTCGCGGATGAGCCACCCGTCGGTGTCGAAGACGAGTGCGTACTCAACCGGGGTTCCGTCCGGGCGGGTGTAGCGGGTTGATGCGGTGACGGTGCCGGTCGTGTCGTCTGCGGTGTATGTGACGTCTTTCGTGTCGGAGACGACGGTCAGCAGGGCGGCCCGTTCGCTGTTGGTGGGGAGCTCTTCGCTGTAGATCGACGCCACTCTCCGCAACACCTGAGCATTGACGGGTACCTCAGGGGGGCCGAAGCGTTCGACATCGCGGTAGATCCGTTCGCTCAGCACGTCCGCGTCGTCGGTCATCATGCTGGGTTCTTGCGGGTCGTCGGACGGCGGGTAGGTCGCCGTCTCGGTGCGGCCAACTGCGTGTACCTCGTTGAGTGTCTCCAGCGTGTCTTGGTCCACAGGTGTGAAGAACCGCAGCTGGTCGACCGTGTACTCGACTTGGAACGTCCCTTCTGGTGTCATGCGCCACACCTCAGTGGCGGGACGGTGGAACGCGACCTCTTCACCGTCGACGGATTCGATGACGAGGAGGAGCTGGTCGGAACGTCGCTCGACGGCGGCGTCGCCGAAGTCGGTGTCCGGGACCGTCATGACCGCATCGGCAATGTTGAGCAGCGCCACAGCACCAGTGTCGTTCCCGCCCAGCGGGATGAGGGCAAACACCGCAGCGGCCGCTGCGACAGCGACCACCGCGGCGACCACGCGCCTCTTCGACGTGCGTTTCGGTTTCGGTGCAACGTGGTCCGTGAGGGTTCGACGCATCCGTGCCGACGCCACTTCGTCGAGCTTCGGGACGTCGACGGCACTTGCGATCTCGTCGCGTAGCTGCGTGTTCGCGATGTGGCCCATCAGCGACGCCCGCATGCGTGCTGTCGCCTCTTCGGACGGGGTACCGTCTGCCACCAGGTTCCTCAGTCGGCGAAGGTCGTCATCCATATTCGCCTCCTTCCTCATCGAGTGTTCGCGGGAAGGCGTCGGCTTGTTCCCGAACCGTGGCACGTGCACGCCCGAGACGCGACCGCACCGTCCCCAGCGGGACGTCGAGGGTGGCGGCGATCTCGCCGTACGTCATCTCGTCGACGGCGAACATGAGCAGCGTCTCACGGATGTCGGGGTGGAGCGATTCGATCGCTGCGACGAGCGCGGGGTCCCGAAGCTGGGACTCCGAGTCGGTCGCCCAGGCCACCGACTCGGCGTGATCCGGCACAACGACATGGTCGTCGTCAATCGGTACTGCGGGCGGAGAGCGACGACGTCGCTGCTCGTTCATGTAGACGTTGCGTGCGATGCCGAAGAGCCACGGCCTGGCCGACTCGTACGTCACGTCGAACCGGCCACGCCCGTCGAACGCACGCATGAAGACCTCGCTGGTGAGATCCTCCGCGTCGACCGCGCCGATTCGGCGGGCGAAGTATCCGAAGATGGCGCGG
>RCNB010000791.1_pt1 | contig 20584 bp, 15 predicted proteins | sample 2041321 | NCBI WGS metagenome assembly RCNB01 (sample SAMN09708232, study PRJNA481090) | Marine sediment metagenome, whole genome shotgun sequencing project. | reverse complement strand
GGAATATAAAGTATCAATAATCTTTTGTTTTAATTCATCTGTAGGTTTGTCTGCTAGAACATGAACTTTCATTGAGTCTTTATCATTCTCAGTAACTACTTCAATCCAATAATCCTTTACTTCTTTTATTTTATCAAATAATAAATCGAAATCTATTGGATAATATTTTTCAGCAGCGCCAATAATTATTCGATCATCTGCTCTACCTTTAAGATAATCAATACGAGCTAATTTTAATCCACATGGACAAGGTTCATCTATAATACGGGTTATATCTCCCGTTCGATAGCGTATTAATGGCATTGCTTCTCTTCGAAGAGTTGTCAACACTAGTTCGCCGTACTCACCATTCTTCAATACTTTGCCAGTTTTAGGATCAATTATCTCAATAATAGCAGTAGGAAACATGTGGTAACCATTATGCTCTTTGCATTCAGAACCTAATCCTCCTCCTACTTCATTTAATCCATAGTTAATGTAAACTTCTCCACCTAAACGTTCCTCAATGATTTTTCGTCTATGTTCAGGTAATCCTTCTCCACCGAGCATAATAACTCTCATTTGATCTCTATATTTCTGTGGAAGATCGATTTCTCTGGACAAATTATAAACATAAGAAGGAGTTCCAAAAATGGTTGTAACATTGAACTTTTCAATGAATTCCTGTTGTTCTTTGAAATTAGTATAATTTCCAGTTGCTAATGTAATTATATTCATTTGAAGTGCAGTTCTTTGAATTCTTTCTGCTAATGCCCATACACCAAAAGAATAGACGATTTGTGCAATATCTGTTTCATCAATTCCACACATGAGAAAGCCAAGTTTGTAACTATAATCAATAGTAGCGGCATCACGTTTGGAATTATAGAGAGTTTTTTTATTTCCTGTTGATCCATAAGTAAAATGAACACTTACGACCTCAGATTTTGGTATTGCTAGAAATTGCTCGGAATCTGTTGATAATTCTGTAGTAGTAGTAAAAGGTAATTTTTCGATATAGGATCTTGCATTACTGAGAGTCATTCCGTCAAGATGAGCTGGAAGAGTTTTTTGGTAATAAGGTGAATTTTCAGCAGCATGCTGCAATCCAGTGTAAGTATAATATTTCTCTGCAATAGCTAGAGTTTTCGGATTTATTTTATGAAGCTGTTTAGCAATATATGCTTGGTCTGCACCAGATAATTTGTTTACCATTCTATCAATACGTCGTTTTATTAGAAACATAAGTAATTTATCAAAGGCCATTGGTACCCACCGGAGTTATAATGAAATATTTGAATCTAATGAGAAATGTTTATTCATTATATAATAGCATTACCTAATATACAAAAATAAAACAAAGGAAGTAGGAATCAGTGTCAGAATTCGATAAAATGTATAAAACTCATATAGAACATATTGATCAATCAAATTTAATCAAAAGAGCATACAAATCTGCTCTTTATCATGACCGATGGAAAAAGACCGGTCTCGATATTGATAGCTTGAAAGGCTACAAAGGTATATCTCAACTACCTTATACAAGTGCTTCTGATCTCAGAGATACCTGGGAAAATAATACTGTTGAAGATATTATTCTTACAGAAACAGTTGGATTTTGGTATAACACTTCCGGATCTATGGGAAACAAAAAATGGATTCCATGGACGTATAATGATTATAATAAAGCAGGGGGAGCTTTAGCAGAAATAATTATGAGTTATTTAACACCACAAGATCGTGTTCTAATGGTGGTTTTACCACCGCCTTTTATTTCTGGAACATCACCATTCAAGCTACTTGAAAACACAGGAAAAATGGGTACTCCCTTAGAAATTCTAGCATTTTCTCCAAGTTATCTGCAAGATGGCTTTGGATTATTAATGAAAAGAAAACCTACAGCTTTAATTTGTACACCATCATTTGCAGTTAGAATAGCAGATGAGATTGCCATAAATACTCCTAAACTTTTGGAAGCTCGAGCAAAACAAGAAAATAAAAAATTATTAAAAGTGGCAGCTGCTGTTACCAAGCTTAAGAAGATTTATCCAAAGAATATTTTCAAAGAAATGAAAATTGGAATTTTTGGTGGAGAAAAACTCGATCCATTTAGGAAGATACTCGAGGACAAGTGGGGGATTGAAGCATTTGATGCTTATGCTTTTACTGAAGGATTCAGTGGTGGATTCGAATGCAGTGAACACAATGGCTTACACTTCCCAAGTAGAAATGGTATTTTAGAAATAATTCCTGAAAAAGAATTACAGAAGGAAGAAAAAGATCCTACTTATAAGCCAGAGGCAATTCTTCTAACTGAAGCAGAAGAAGGATTAATTGGAGAATTAGTTGTAACTGATTTCAAAGAAGCTATGCCGATGATTCGTTATCGAGTACATGATCGAGTTAAAGTAATTTCCACAGCAGATTGTACATGTAATTTTGTTGCACCAAGATTGAAAATATTAGGACGAACAGACGGTATCATCAACATGGGAGTAATTAGACTTCATCATTTGATATTTGAACAATTATTAATGAAAGAATTCAAATTTGGTAAGGTTGAACAATGGGAAGTATTCGTAACCCGTGAAAAATATCGACCAAAATTAGTTCTTACTATAAAACCCGAGTTTGTTAAAAACGAAGAAGATTTCAAGAAAGAACTATTTGAATCACTTCACAGTTTCGACCTCTTCCAAAGAGGATATGACAATGATTTGTTCGTTTTTGATGAGATAAAATTGGATGATAATTTGAAACTTGAGCTCTATGGTCAAGGTAAAAGCAAAAAAGTACGCTATGATCCTGATTTTGATAAACCAGTAAAAATCTAATGGTGGTTATTCAAACCATCATTTTCTATTTTCTTTTTATTTCAAAAATACAGTTTTTATCGCCTACAGCGTGGCAACTAACTTCTTTCACCGTTATATTAGGATCATTATATGTTCCTTCTATAAATCCTGCAACAAAATCACAATCGAATTTCTCTGTTTCTCTACCACGACAGAAAGGACAGATTTTCAAAGTAATCTTATCATCCTTACAATCACTGACACTTATCTCATTGAGAATTTTCATAATTGATTTATCATTGACTTTCTTTTTGATGCGCTTTTTAGCGACGTCTTTACCAGTTTCTTTTCCTAGTTTGAACATTGTTATATGCATAACATCTTCTGGGATCTCTTTTTGGAAATTTCTTGTTAGTCTTATAGTAGCTTCGGGAAAGTCATCTACTAATTCATTTGAAAAATCACTAAGACGTTTTATGATATCAATATCAATGCTTGCAGGAATATTAGCAAGTAATGTAGGATTTGTTTTAGCTATCTCTTCGCATTTAATTGCAATATCTCTAACTTTATCAGCAAATGAGAAGAAAATATCTTTTCTCACTGAACCATTAAAATCCTTCAATTCTTCTGCATAATCATTAATGAATTCTCGATAAAGTAAAGATACAACATGTTCGGCCATAGCTTCATCATCATCGGCTGAAATTTTTGCCACCGTAATGAAATCTTTCATTACCTCAAAAACAAATTTCTGGTCCTCAATTTCTATTTTTGACAAATGACCAGCACCTAGTTCTGAGCTAAAAGCAACAATAGCACTAGAAAATCCTGCAAAAAGTTCGGTAGATAATTCTATGGCGAACGAATTTTCATCTAAACGAATGTGGAATAAGTTTAAACCATTTCGATGTAAAATGAAAAATTCATCAATCATTAGTGTTCACTAAATGAAAGATGATAAAATAAAGGTTAAAAGATTTTGCTTTTAACCCATTATCTAGAATTCTGATTCAAAAGTGCTTTCTTCTTCTTTTTCTTCAGTTACTTCTTCTGTTATCTCTTCAGCAGTGTCTTTGATAACTTCTTCATCTACGGTGTCGTCTGCGCTGTAATCAAGAACATCTTCTAGAGTTTCATCCATAACTTCTTCGATTTCTTCAACAACTTCGTCTACAACTTCATCTTCAGTGAGGTCTTCGACTGTTTCTTCTGTTATCTCTTCAGTGACTTCTGTTTCTGGTTCTTCTTCAATAGTTTCTTCTGCGATTTCTTCAGCAATATCTTCGATAGCGTCGTCATAAACATCTTCATCTACTTCTTCTTCTATGACTTCTTCTAGGTCTTCCTCTACGACTTCTTCAATTACTTCTTCTATGATATCATCTTCGGTAAAACCTTCGTCTGCTTTCTCGATTGTTTCTGCTACTTCTTCTACTGCCTCTACCAGTTCATCTTCGTCGTCATCATCATCGTCGTCTTCTTCTTTATCAGGTTCTGTTCCAAAGAGTCTTGCTGAAAATTTGAAGAATCTAAAGAAACCAATCATCAAGATTATAGCACCGATCAGTAAGGAGAAATCTTTGATGCCTTTCCAGTATGGATAGAACTCTTGTGTAAAGTAAATGAATTCATCAGTAAGATTCATAGCTGAATGTATTAATCCAAAGAACACAAAAACAATCATTTCAATAGAGCCATGTTTTACAAGCATAGGTGCTTTTATCATTGCAAAGATTACAACCACTAAAAGGAAGAGGAATGCTATTCCTGCAAGAAACTCCAAGAGAATATCTAAAACAGCTTGTCGATTAAATAGATAGATATGTCTTTCAATATATTGCATTAGTAAGCTGAGCATTTAGCGAACCTCCCAAATTTTAGCACTATAGATTGTTATTCGTAACAACCCAATACCTAGTAGTATTAGTCCTATGAACATGAATCCTGCTTCTGCAGTATCAAAAATGTCATGGAGTAAACCATCTGGTGCTATAGTATCTAACCCATCTGTTAATCCTTTCAATGCAATGCAGAACGCACCAATTAATAATTCAACCCAACCATTAGTGGTTAATTGTGGGAATTTGCTGCGTAAAAGTAATAATAAAACGCTTATGAAAATGAAACCTACGAACAAAGTAACCTCTACAGTAAAGGTCAATCCGTCATCTGGTTCTATAAGCCAATCAGCCATGATTTGCATCATAGTAATCAATCACTCAGTATAAATTATTAAAAAATCAACTATTTTTGTATGCTATAAACATATTTGTAACGGAAAATCCGACAATATTTATGATTTCTTTTTACAGCAGAAAGACAATTCATCGCTCTTAAACAAATGTTTAAATTCAATTGAATGTTTAAAATATTATAAAACAATTTTTTGTTTTCTTATAACAGGTGTATAGTCATGTCAGAAGAGAATAAAGACCAGATGCTAAATGAGGATGGTCTCGAAGATAGTATTACTGCTTCTGAAGATGATTTGACTCTTTTACCTGAAGACTGTGAAAGATTAAAAGACGAAGATTTTCAACCAGAAGAAATCAGTCAAAGGACAAAGGTTTTCTGGCTAATATCCGCTGGAAATGCAACAGGACAATCTTTTCTCTTCAACTTCTTTTCAGCGTTCGCTGCGTTAGCTGGTATTAGTAGTTCTTTAATGGGTTTCATTACCTCAATTCGTAATTTAGTTGGCTCATTATTCCAAGGAACTATTGGTCGCTTAAGTGATAAGTATGGTAGAAAATATTTACTCCTTATTGGCTTCTTTCTGAGTTTCTCAACTATGGCAGTGCTTATCTTTGCTTACAATCCTGTAATGCTTATTATTATCTCTTTGATCCAAGCATTTTCATTAAGTATTATAGTTCCTGTGTGGAACGCAGCATTAGGAGATGTTACTAGACACGAAGATAGAGCAACTTATATTGGTAAATTATCGGCAGCAGGAACGGCAATCTCAGTTGGCTTAATGCTTTCTCTTGCTATTGTCTTTTATGTCCTAGATGAAAAACTCGATAGTATGATCATGATTGGTGGATGGGGTTATGTAATTCAAGAAGAATTACAATATGGAATTGCCTTTGGATTTGCCGCTTTCAATTTCCTTCTTTGCTTTATTGGTGCATTTATTCTCAAAGAAACGGGTAAAGTTGAACGAAATCTAGTTCAACCTCGTATGTGGGCTGCACTTTCAAATAAATCCTTCAAGAAATATTTCATCGTTAATTCCGTGTTCGGAGTAATTATGGCTCTCTTGTGGCCAATCTTTCCTATCGCACAAATAACAGTATTAGGTTTAAATTTCACACAAATTGCTATTACTAATGCTATATTCTCAATTTCATCCGCTATAACACAATTTTTCGGCGGAAAAGTTGGAGATAGAATAGGTAGAAAGCCTTTGATAATTGCATCAAGAATGGGGATGTTTATGATACCACTCTTTATGATTGTCGCATTGTTAACGGATAATTGGTTGTTTCTAATACCTTCTAACTTAATTGGTGGTGCTTGTTTGGGGTTACTAATGATCTCTCAAACTGCTTACGTTCTTGATCTTGCACCAAATGATCAGATGGGTGCTTACTCAGGTATGGCACAAGTCGGTTGGGGAATAGCAACATTCATTGGATCACTTTCCGCAGGTTTCATTGGCGATTCATTAGAAAGAAGAGGAATGAATATTCTTGGATTATCAGAAAACGATGCAACACGTCGCATGGTCATAATTATGTTCATTGGAATATGTATACTCAGAGTTTTTGCAGCGATTGGCTTCTTCTTTATCGATGAAAGCTTACCTAAGGAAATTCGTGAACAAAGAAAAGCAAAAGGTAACGGCAATGGTAAAAAATCTGCGAAAGAAATTCCTGTTGTTGCTGCTTGTGAAGACAGTCAAACGCAATCAAAATAATATGAAGTTAAGCTTCTGATTTACTTTTATTTCGCATTTCTTTTGGTAAACTTTCTTTGATGAAAAAGTACCCAATGGTAGCAATTACTCGCATAACAGCTATTGCTATCACTAAAATGATAGCCATTCTTTCATCCGCCTCAATTACTGAATAACCAGCGGTTATTGCATTATTTACAATTGCATCAGCAATCACACCAGCAAGCAATGAAGCAATAAAGGTAGCAATTCCCCAGGTAACTTGAGATAATCCCGAATAGCTCCCCATGGTTTTTTCATCCGAGAGATCGAGAGCATAAGTATTCATCATAACATAAAATACTCCATTTCCTAAACCACTCACAGCATTTGTTAGCATAACATAATACCAAGAACCAGTAAGAATAGCCGGGATATAGAGCAAACTTACTGAGAACATAATTGCTCTCGAGATAAGCATAACAGGTTTACGACCAAATCTATCACCTAGTTTTCCTCCAATGAAACTACCAAAACTAAAGAAAATTGCATAGACTGCTGAGACTATCGTTAAAGCATAAAACTCCATACCAACGATATTCACTTGAATGATAGGATAAATAGGCCATAACGCTGCCATTGATATCCCAAAGAAGAAATTAACAATGATGAAGTTTCTAAAGGCTTTATTTTTTAGCGCATCAATCATACGTGGTTGATCAATTTCCTTGTCGATTTTCCTTGTTTCTTTTAAGAAAATTGTACCAATAGCGCAGATAAGGAGGTTAATTGCAACAACGCCGAAAACAATCCCGTATTCAATTTTCCAATCAAGAGCCGTAATGGTAATTCCCAGAAAAACACTTCCATCATATCGATCAAAGACAAAGAACAATCCTGCGAGAATAAGAAGCATGAATACCCCTACAAATTGACCAATGGAGCTTAACCTACCAATAAATGACGTACGACCTTTAACTTCTGTTACATCACCAAGCGTTGCATTCCAGACAGGAATTATGATACTAAGGGAGAAAGCTTGGATAGTTATAACAATAATGAGCATAATCCAATTATGGGAAAAAATTAAAACTGTGGTAGCAGCAAACGCTAAGAAAAAACCAACGAGAAGAGGGATTTTCCGACCACGTCTATCACTTAAACGACCAACACGTTCTTGTAGTAAAGAACTGGCGAGATTTCTAATGCCGGTAATAAATCCCATAACAGTTTTCGTAACGCCAACTTGAGCAGCAAAGTAAGTAAGAAAATTCAGTAAAATAAGTTGAGAACTATTATACCCTATAGAGATTAAACCGAAAAGTCTCTTTTGAAAGGAACCATTTTGAGGTTTTTCCTCCTCTTGTTCCAAATTTTCAGGATCTTCAACTTCTTCAGACATTTACTGTCACATGTTTCCCAAGGTAAGTCTAACAACAATTATTGATTATTAACAAAAGGATTGTGATAAACCTTGTTTTAACCACTTTTTACCGTGCTATCGACCATGAAGAAATACCCGATAGCAGCAATAGCTCGAATGACTGTAACACCTATTGACATAGCTATTGAAGTAGTAAAGATGCCCCATTTAGGAACCATCGCATCAATAATGAAACCGGCTGCAAAAGAACCAATAAAAGTAGCAATTCCATAGAAAGTTTCTCTTAAACCAGAATATCCTCCCATAAGATCGGGGGGAGCAACATCGAGTGAATAAGCACTAATAGCTACCATGTTAATACCTGTCCCTAAACCACCAACGAAGCGAGAAAGAAGTAAAACCCACATGTTGTTAGTAATAACAGCAGGAATCATACTAACGGGAAAGAAGACAAGAATTATTGTAGATATGATGATCAATGGTTTACGACCAACTTTATCGCTGAGCTTTCCACCAAGTATTTGAGCTAAACCGGTGAAAATTGTAAAGGCAGAGGTCAAAATAGCAATACTAGCAAATTCAGTTAAACCTAAAACATCAACAATAATAATCGGATTCAAAGGCCAAATAAGAGACATGGTTATACCAAAGATAGAATTGACAAGCAGAAATTTTCGAAAGTTTTTGTCTTGTAATGCAACACGCATCTTAGGAATAGTTGTCCCTTTCTCAACAGGTTTTCTGGTTTCTTTAAAGAATAGTAAGGTAATAATGCACAGTAATGAATTGAAGGCTGCTATGCCAAAAGCAACACTATATTGAACTCGCCAAGGAATAACATAAAGTACTCCTCCTATTGTTATTCCAGTATAAACTTCTGTGAAGAGATAAAAGAAACCTGCAACAAGCAATGTAACGGCTACTGAAACAATTCGCCCTATAGATGTTATTTTTCCTATGAAAGCAGCTCGAGATTTTTTATCTGTAACATCACCCAAAACAGCATTCCAAGTAGGAATAAATATGCTAGTAGCAAATGCTTGAACAACTGCTACAACAATAAGTAACCAGGTTGCTTCCCAAAAGATCAAAGGTATGGGAATAAGCATTCCAAGAGCAAAACCGAACATTAGGATATATTTTCGACCAAAGCGATCTGATAAACGACCAATGGCACCTTGGAATAAACCGTTCAATAAATTACGAATAGACATTAAGAAGCCAAGAAGAGTAGCGGAGACACCAACAATACGAGCAAAAGCTGAAAAGAATTGTTGGATGAAGTTAGTAGCAGAAGAACTAAAAATAGAAATTGACCAAAAAACGCCCATCTTATTACCGTTTAAAGATGGTTTATCTGGTTCTTCAGGTTCTGTTTGAGTGGAAGACTCTTCTACAATTTCATTTGTTTCTACTTCTGACGTTTAACTATCTCCTTGAATGCCATCACAATAAAGAAAAGATAGAACATAAAAAAGATTTGGATATAATCAACAAAAGAAAATAAAAGTGGTGGGCGAGGCGTGATTTGAACACGCGACATCCTGCTAGTAAGGCAGGCATCATACCGAGATCTCCATTCTCGAAACGCATTTCGAAAATTCTAGATCACCCGCCCAGTGGGTATTTATTTTTCCTTTCTTTTTTCCTTTTGAATCTTTCGTTTGTTTAGAGTTATTGTATTTTTCATTGACAATTAGAATCCTACTATTATTTGGTAGATGATTGTTCCTATTCCTGCAAGGATCATTGCTATTATGAAAATTAATAATGGTATGCTTAACCCCATCACGACTTGTTTTCGATAACTCTTTTTTGGTATAAGTTCCTCTTTCAGATAATAGTATTGTCCATTTTCTTTTGTGGTTTCTGTTAGGAAACCATCTTCTACGAGTTTTAGCAAGGCTATTTCTTCATTATTCTCTAATTGCATTTTTTCCTGACTCATAGCAGTGTCAATTGTATATGCTTTATTTTCAATTATCTTTGTTAGCACATTCTCTTTTTCCCACTTCTTTACTTTGATATGGGACATGGGTGCACTATCTGCTTCTGAAGTCACTTTGCTCACCTTGTGAATTAATCGTTAGTTGCTTTTCTCTTCAATATTTATTTTTCCTAAGTAACCATTTAATTGAAATACTGTATAGTTTACTCTGTATTAGAATTTGAAGTGTGATTAATTTGACTAAAACTGATAAAAAAGTTGATTCCTATCAGCAGCTCCTCCAGAGATACAAGGAAGGAGTTCTCTTAGGAAATATTAGTGCTATCGCTCACTGGGATTTTGAAGTAATGATGCCTAAGAAAGGTGTTGCCCAACGTTCTGAAGAATTAGCTTTCTTTGGTGGATTAATGCATGAACGAAATATAGATCCAAAGATTGGTTCTCTTCTCACTGACACCCAAACACAAGAAAATTACGCTACCCATACTGTTCCTGAGAAAAGAAACATTGAGCTTATGCAAAGAGAATACGATCTAAACACGAAATTACCTAAGGATTTTGTTGTTAAACGTGCAAAGCATGGTGCTTTAGCAACTGAGAAATGGAAGGAAGCAAAGAAGAAAGCCGATTACTCCATTTTCAGAGATGCACTTGCTACTTCTGTTGATTTCATGAGACAACAAGCTGCTTTCATGGATGCAGAAGGTGATCCATATGATGTTTTGTTAAATTTGAATGAACGAGGGTTCAATAAGAAAGTTTATGATAAAATTTTTCTGGAAATCAAAGATGGATTAATCCCTATCATTAAGAAATGCATTGATTCTCCAAATCAACCGGATATGAGTCTTATCAAACGAAAATGCTCTGCAGATATTCAGAAAAAAGTAGCTATTGATCTTGCAGGATTAGTAGAGTATGATTTGGATTATGGTCGAATCGATGTGGCAGTTCATCCATTTTCAACAGGATTCTATGATGATGTGCGAATAACCGTTAGTTACAACGAAAATGATTTCACCAGTAGTTTTTATGGTGCTATGCATGAAAGCGGTCACGCAATGTATTCACACAATTATCCAAAAGAGTACAAATACCAACCTTTGGGCGAAGCTTCATCTAGTGCTATGCACGAAGGACAAGCACGTTTCATTGAGAACATCATTGGTCGAAGTGCAGAATTCTGGGAATTTTACCTACCAAGGTTCAAGAAAATCACCGGAAAAACATTCGCGGATGTTGAAACTAAACCGTTCATACATGCTATAAACGCCGTTATTCCATCCAAATATCGAATACGTGCTGATCCAGTTACTTATTCATTACATGTAATTGTCCGGTATGAAATTGAAAAGGATCTTTTCGCTGAGAAGATAACCATTGATGAATTACCTCAAGTCTGGAATGATAAAATGAAGGAATACTTGGGTGTCGAAATAGAAAACGATTCCGAAGGACTACTTCAAGACACTCATTGGGCATGGTATTATTTTGCTTACTTCCCAACTTATGCTTTAGGAAGTTATTACAATAGTCAATTTGTTTGGAAGATGACTCAAGACATTCCTGATTGGAAAGAACAAATGAGACAAGGCAAATTAGCTAACATCTTGAATTGGTTAAATGTTAATATTAGAAATAAAGGAGCAATGTATGATCCACTCGATTTAGTAAAAGAAGTAACAGGTAAAGAATTTACAGCCAAATACTTCATAGAAAACACTCAAGAGAAATGCTCCAAATTTTATGGCTTCTAATAAGGAAGCCTCCTTATTCTTTTTTCTTTTAGAGAGCATATAAAGTTTTTAAGTGTAAATGAATTCATTGAATCTAGGTGTTTTTTACTTGACTAAAGAAACAAAAGAAATCGATTTATACAAAAAACTGCTCGCAAAATTCAAAGACAGTGTCATACTTGGTAATGCTTTAAGTACTATCTATTGGGATATGGAGACTTACATGCCTGAAAAAGGTATAGAGCAACGCTCTGAAGAAATCGCTATGATCAGTGGTCTAATTCACGAGAAAAATGTTGATCCAGAGATAGGTTCCTTATTACAAGAGATAAAAGCTCATAAAAATTATGATAAATTAGCTGATGATCTGAAAAGAAATCTCTATCTTCTTCAGCGTGATTATGATCAAAATACAAAATTACCAATAGAGTTTGTAAAGACTTTTGCAAAACAAAGTGCATTAGCTGTTGAGATTTGGAAAAAAGCACTAGCAGAATCTAACTATGAACTTTTCAAGCCAGAATTAGCTAAAAACATTGAGTTAGTTAAACAACGGGCAAAATATCTTGATCCAACCAAAGAGCCCCTTGATGTTTTAATTGATCTTCAAGAACCTGGTTTCACTACTGAAATACTTGATAAATTATTCAGTGAGCTTCGAGATGGTCTAGTTCCACTAATTAAAAAATGTGTAGAATCAAAAAATCAACCTGATTATTCTATACTCGAACGAGAATGTCCATTAGATATTCAAAAACAATTTTCAAATGAAATCGCTGAATTAGTAAAGTATGATTTGAAACGTGGAAGAATAGATGAAACAGTTCATCCATTTACCACTGGATTCTATGATGATGTAAGAATTACTACAAGGTATTTCTTAAATGACTTTACTTCATCATTCTTCGCTGTTTTACACGAAGCAGGACATGGATTATATGAACTAAATATGCCCGTCAAATACAAATATCAACCTATTGGCTTCTATAGCTCAGGCGGTGTTCATGAAGCACAATCACGTTTCATTGAAAATATCGTTGGACGAAGTATTGAATTCTGGAAATTTTACTTCCCAAGATTCAAAGAACTTACTGGTGAAATATTTGCAGATTTGGAATTTGATGATTTCCTTAGAGCAATAAACAAAGTTACTCCTTCATTTATCCGTGTTGAAGCTGATCCAGTAACTTATTCGATGCATATAATTATCCGTCATGAAATCGAGAAAGATATTTTCTCAGGAAAACTTTCAGTTGATGATTTACCTAAAGCCTGGAATCAAAAGTACAAAGAGTATCTTGGAATTGATGTGAAGAATGATGCCGAAGGTGTTCTCCAAGATATTCATTGGTCTGGTGGTGGTTTTGGTGGTTTCCCATCTTATGCTATTGGCAATATTATGGATGGTCAACTACTTTGGAAAATGGAGCAAGATATACCAGATTGGCGAGAACAAGTCAAGAAAGGTGAAATTGGTAAAATTGTAGATTGGCTTGCAACCAATGTCCATCAAAAAGGAAATATGTATGATCCTTTCGATTTAATCAAGGAAGTTACTGGTAAAGAATTGTCAACCAAGTATTATCTTGATTATTTGAATAAAGAATTTGCTAAATTTTATGATATCTAATTTGGGCTTTTTTGAGCCCATTTTCACTCTTTTTTATCGTTTTTTTCAGTACATTTCGAAAGAATTAATTTAAACCAAACATAAGAAAAGGTGAAACTAAGTAATATTTGGACTTAAAACAAATGAAAATTCCTTCAACACCAAAAGAAAAGGTCCCTTCGAATCCTGAATCAATTGCAGTGTCCCGATCTGGAGAGCTAGCTGATTTGATAAAACATTTTGGTTCTAAACAATCAATAGAGGACTTTTATTTATGGTTGAATGAGATTAGTAGTTTGAGTGAAAGTTTTGAAAATAACAAAAAAGTCCAAGAAGAAACAGTTAAAGCATTAAAATCGGCAATACGAATGTTTGGTGAACGTAAAACATTTGCAGATATGTTGTTTGTTCTTGATGAGTTACAAGTTCTCCAAAAAAGATTTCCGGAAATCGAAAGTTACCAAGTGGATTTAGGGGAAGCATTTTCAATTGCTATCTTTTATTTAAGAGGATCATGGGATACTGAAGGAACTTCCTTTTTACTGAAAAAACTTCGAGATATAATTCGTGCAAACCCTGATAATAAATTACTCAAAATTCATTACGCTAAGAGCTACTCAAATGCAATAAATCGTTTTTGCTCTGATAGACACAATTTCACTTGTGATAAATTACTTTTCGAGATAAGGATGTTCGCCAACAAACATCGTGACGAAGAAGATGTCCAGTATGAATTTGCTCAATCACTTACTAGTGTTATTGGTACTTTCGCTCGAGAAAACAGGACCGAGGAATTAGAGCATATCCTTGAAGAATTACGAAGAATTGCTAGTAGGTTTCAAGAAAGTGAGAAAATACAATTATTATTAACTCGAGGGACTATTTTATCATCTCTAGTAAGTAATCGTAATGAATAAGAATTCTAATACTTTCGTAGATGTCTTTACTTTTTATTTTAAAGAGAAAAGAGCGAATCTCTTTTATTCTCCAATTTTTATTTGATTATTTGTTTAAATAGAAAATTGTAAGTAGTAACAGCCATTTTGAAGCAAACAACAACCAAATTGGCTATCATTCGTGAAACTTTCAAAGACATTCTAGATTAATGACCACAACTCAACTTTTAGTCATAAAAGAGGGTATTTTGTCCACTTATGCTTGAAAAATAAAAATTATATAGTATAAAAAAGTGAATGTGTACTGTTCTACAAAAAGAAAGGAAAAAGTATTTTATATTTATAGAATATTCAAATATTGAGCTTAATTTGGTTGTGCCACAATATGTCGCTTAAGAACGTTGAAAGTTCGTTACTAAAACAAATCGGTTTCTCCGAAACAGAGCAACAAGTGTACTTGACAATTCTTGGAATTGGATCCGGTTCTGTAGGAGAAGTTTATTTACAAACAGGTATTCCGCTAGAAGACATTCAGACTACTGTAAATGATCTGAGCAGTAGAGGTTATTTGAAGAAAATAGAAGGAAAAATTAACCGCTACATCGCTGTTGAACCTTTCTTGAAAGGTTTCTTGTTTGTTGAAAAAGAATTCCAGAATGATATCATTGGTATTGAGAATTCTCTCATAAATGTCTTTGATACGAGTTATGAGAAATTAATTCTAAAAATGGATTCGTTCAAATCTTCTATAACTCCAATATATGACAAGATATCTGATGAATTGAGAACATCTAATGAAAAATTAAAGATGGATCTCACAAATTCGATTTATCGTCATGCAGACAAGATTTCTGGTTTAACAGAAGATTTTGATCTTATGCTTACTGATGGTTTTTCCAAAACCTTTCTGTCCATAAGTAATGAATTATCAAATCTCAGCAATGAAATTAGTATTATTTTACGAGAAGAATCGGATACTGCAACTACCCGTCTTCAGAAATTTGAGCAATTAACAAATCAAACAATACGAGATTTGCTTGAACCATTAGATAATTCCATGGTTGAATTCAAAGCAACTGTTCCTGTTGAATTAGATGCAATATTAGCCGATCATCGTGCAGAAGTATCTGCACTTCAAAAAGGAGTAAAAGAGACTACCAAAACCAATCTCAAAGAATTAGGCACGACAATAAAAGAGGTTGAAGGTGAATTTACGACCATTCTCACTGGTGCAGTAAATGGGTATTCTGAAACAATTAACAATTACAAGAAAGCTTCTCATGACATTATTAATGAAGAGAAAGCAAAAGTCGATGGCGTTGTTTTGAAACTTATTGAAGCAATTGGAAGTGACATTGACAGTTTATCTGCTGAATCTGCAAGTCTAAAAGCAAATATTGATGAAATTGCTAGTGCAGGTGTGTTCAAGAAACCGGACCCAGCCTTAGTTAAACAAGCTAAGGAAAGCGCAGATAAAATAGACACCATTTCTCAAAGAATAAAAACAGCATATGATGATGCTTTGAATGTCTATAAGAAAGGAATTATTGTTGGTGTTCAAACTCTCATCAAGAATAATGATGCTGCCCTTGCAAAACAACTGAAAGAGGGTTCCGCTCAAATTAAAGCTTTAAAAACAAAGTTCAGCACCAAATGGACTGCTATTGCTAAACAGAATGAAAAGGACATAACAGATTCTGTTAAAGATGTCTTTAAAGACATTAATCCAAAAGTGGTTAAATTATCAAAAGGTGCATTATCTAAAGTTCAAACACATGTCGAATCACTAAAAACGAAGCACGCTGAAATTTTAGTTCCACTACGAGATATAATTTTTGTAGATCTAGAGGACTGCATGGAAAATCTATTCTTAGATACTACAAAGAGATTACGATTACACAATGATTCAAACAATAAGGCATTAGATACTATCAGGTATCTAACTGATGACATGAAATTTGCCTTCAAGAGTCAAGTGCAAGAAGAATTGAACAAACCAAAAACAATTGCTTCTGATATGATCTCTGAATATACTAGCACACTAGATTCTTACTTAACAACACTTAGTCGTGACCAATCAACCACACTAGACACTATAAGTGCTAATGCAGAGACTTTCTTAACATCATTGAAAGATTCCTATACAACATCTAGCAACGAAATTTCCAATAGATTAGCAGCTATCATTTACAAAGTAAATGAAACAAAGACCTACCTACAAGAGATAACTAATTCTGTAGATCAAATCAGACCGGTACCAAGACCTCACTCAATGATTATTTATGGCAATCAAAATTCCATGACAGCAGTATCAGACATGCTCATCCGCACAAAGTCAACATGCACACTCGTTGTCCCAACATTGACTCAGGAAATAGTTGATCTATTAATCAAACAAATCTCTAAAAGAGTCAGGATACGTGTTTTAGCTGATGTCGAACCATTCAGAGACGAAGCTCTTATTGCTGCAATGAAAGAACAAGGTAATATTACCATTTGGGCTTATCCAACCAGAGACTTTTACGCAGTAACTCGAGATGGTGCAGAAGTATTACTCGCTCCCGTAACAAGGGACGGAGAACTTACCAGCTTCTTAACAGAACAAGATGCTTTAGTTCGAGCAATACAACAAATTATTAGTGCATCATTCATGGCTCGTTCAAAAGAAGTATAATAAACCAACAATTCGTTGGTTTCCATTTTTCTTATTTTTTCTTTTTATTGTATAATTGAGAGAAGATGCTTTATTTCTTTAAACCACTTTGTAGTGCTAAATTGAACCATTTTCTTCGCTTTCTCATCGAGGTGCCAAATATCGAGTAATTCATATTCTCGTTTTGCTGTGATAAACAAATCTTTCAAACAATGTTTTATGGTTTCTTTTTCTCTAAGCATTTTCTTAGATAATTGTTTGGTTTTACTTACTTCAGAACCAAATTGTTCTAAATAAGCAAGTAGTCCTACACAAGAGCACTCCAAGAAAACATCAAAGGAATTTGTTAATGGGATACAAAACCTATCAGCAGGCATGCTAAGTAAAATGAGCGGATTCCCAATTGGATCCAGATTTTCTGTATCCAACAAGTAAAAGGCTGAGCTATCATTAGTACCAATTTGAATGAAACGCCTATCTGGTAGGAAATTGACTTTTTTCTTCGTGAAGAAAAGATCTTCTAAGGTGTGTATTCTAAATAAGCTTGCATCACCAAAATCATCTTTAGTATACTTGCTTTCTATGAGTAATCCATTAGTTTGTTCATAGAATAATTTAAGGTAATCAGGAAGATCAAAATCTTTGAAAAAAAGGAATTCCTTGATATGCATTCTTGTTAATCCATTTTCAAAAGAAATTTCTACTGCAGAATCATCAAGGTATTTGTCAAGTGATTGTATTCTTACCAGCTCCAATACTATATAGTGATTAATATACACATGAAGATAAAAAAATAATGTAATGGAGTAGGAAAAACCTACTTCATTAGTTCTTTCATTTTGTTGAAACCTAACTCGAAAGCTTTCATATTTGCTTCAATTACTTTTTCTTTATTTCTAAAGTGAATTGCAAGAGCTTTCTTGAATGAGTCAACAGTTAATGGGAAATTAGGAGTAGCAAATAATGCTCCAACGAGAACAACGTTTTGAGCTCTGAGCTCTCCTGCTTCTTTAGCGAGAGCAAAAGCGTCAATAATGAAAACTTTGTCAGTAAATTCCTTAACAATGTCTTCAATGACTTTTTGTTCTGGGTATTTTGCTCCTTTCTTCACACTGAGGCTAGGAGGAACAATAATATGTTGATTCATAATCACATAACCATTTTTAGGATTCAATTTATGCATTGCACGTGCGGTTTCACCAAGTTCAAAGCTGAGAAGAACATCAGCACCATAGTCTGGAATGAGTGGACCGTTAACGGGACCCATTCGAATCTCAGTGTTGACTACACCACCTCTTTGAGCCATACCATGAATTTCGCTTTGAACAACAAAGATGTCTTGTACAAGAGCTGAATTTCCAATAAGCATAGCTGCTGTAAGAACTCCGGTACCACCGACGCCTGCAATTTCAATTTGGAAAGGTTTGTCTAGTTTAGTCATGTTATTCACCTCTTAGTAAAAGCATCATAAGGACAAATAATCCTACAGACACCGCAACCAACACAAGTTGATTCATCTACATGTGCTTTCTTTCTGTCAGCATCAAAAGTTATTGATGGACAGGCAAAAGTTCTAACACAAGTTCGACAACCAATACAAATATCTTCATCAACGAAGAATTTGTCAAGTTTCTCACCTTTGCGTTTCATTTGTCTGGAATACTCTAAAGCACAATCTCGTCTCGAGATAACAACAGCTAATTCATTAGTATCAATTGCTTGCCCTATAACATCAATGGTCTTTTCAAGGTCATAAGGATCTACAATATACAGATTCTTAACACCAAGACCTTTACAGACTGCTTCAATTGTAACAACACCAGCTTTATTGCCAAAAGCATCAACACCCATTTGTGGGGTTGGTTGTCCACCAGTCATTGCTGTTAGATCATTATCAACAATTACTACCACCATTTTTGCATTGTTCACAATAGCGTTTACTAATGGTGGAATTCCTGAGTGGAAGAATGTGCTGTCACCAATAAATGGCATTACTAATTGATCTGTTGATTGTGCGATTCCATTAGCGATTCCTATTGATGCTCCCATAGCTACTGTTGTATCTACGGCATTTATTGGATCCATAAATCCTAAAGTGTAACAACCAATGTCGCCTGGCATAATTGCTTCTATCTTTCTCTTCTTTGTTGCTTTCTTTGCTGCAAAGAATGTTGCTCTATGTGGGCAACCAGGACAGAACTCAGGTGGTCTATTTGGTAATGTTTCATTTATTTCCTGTAGTGTTGGAACGTCCTTCTTTTCTTCTGAAGTCTTACCCTTCATGACAAGTTCAAAGGCATTTTTTAGAATAAGTGGATTCAATTCATTTGATATTGGAATTACTTTTTCTTTTCTACCAAGGATCTTTACAAGTATACCATTCTCTGCAGCTAAAGCTTTCACCTTTAATTCAAAGTAAGGTTCGACTTCTTCTGCGATAAGGCATTTTGGATTTTCTTTTAATAATTCGATTATCTTTGCTTCAGGTAATGGGTTGCTGAATCCTATTTTGTAAATTGTAGGATCAATACCCATTTCTTGTATTGCATCCTTTACATATTCATAGGTAACACCTGATGTTATAACTAGTAATGGATCTTTACCTTTCTCTACCACATTCCATTTTGATTTGCATGAGTAGTCTTTCATTTCTTCAAGCTTTTGCATGAGCAGAGGTTTTGTTCTTCGTGCATTTCCTGGGAGACAGACGAATTTTCCTGGATTCTTTATGAATTCTCCTTTGTGCTCTTTTATGTCTGGAAGTTCACCAATAGTGACAGGCGCCCTTGAATGGCTTAATCTTGTTGTTGATCGAATTAATACCATCGATTCCCATTTCTCTGAAAACTCATAAGCGTACTTTACCATATCTAATGCTTCTTGAGGATTTGATGGTTCCATACAAATTGCATGAGCTGCGAGAGCATACATCCGAGTATCTTGCTCATTTTGACTGGAATGAAAACTTGGGTCATCGGCGATTACCATGACAAATCCTCCTTTCATCCCACCAAATAATGCGGCGGTGAAAAATGGATCTGCAGCAACATTCAAGCCAACATGCTTAGCTGCTGTAAAAGCTCGTAATCCACTCCAGGCAGCACCCATTGCTACTTCAAAAGCAACTTTCTCGTTGGTTGACCATTCTGCATGCATACCAGTTGTCTTCCCAAAATGAGCAATAGTTTCCATTATCTCAGTTGAAGGAGTTCCTGGATAAGCTGCAGCAACATCAACACCTGCTTCCAAAACACCTCGTGCAATAGCTTCATTACCACTGAGAAGCATTTTGGTTACTTTATCTGCCAATTTCTCTTAACCTTCTTTTTATTAACTAAATTTTTTCTTAAATGATGCTTTCTAGTTATTTAGAATACTAATTTATTTATGTTTTATGTTAATTTTTAATCAATCATTCAAGAATATTGTTTATTTTCAATTTTGATAACATTACAAGTTATTTAATTCCTTTGTCTGCATTGTTCAAGACCTTCTTAACTGAGCAAAAATTTTTTAATTGCTTAAAATAACTTCAAGCGAATAAGATAATTGGACGTAGTATAATTTGGCTATAACTTGGCTTTCATGGACTCTATTAACAATCGTTGCAGTAGTATCATTTACAGCTACGTTCTTTTTAACTTGGTTTCTCAGTAAATATTTCTTGAAGAAAGGTCACTATGGTCTTGACGTTCACAAAG
>RCNB010000790.1_pt1 | contig 20596 bp, 16 predicted proteins | sample 2041321 | NCBI WGS metagenome assembly RCNB01 (sample SAMN09708232, study PRJNA481090) | Marine sediment metagenome, whole genome shotgun sequencing project. | reverse complement strand
TGATCTGGGCGTTAGCCGCATGCGAGTGCTGAGTGCGCCTAAGCAGATGTTGGCACTTTCGGGCTTTGGTCTGGAAGTTGTTGAGTACGTTGAAGAGTAAGATTGTTCCTCGTTGCGAAATAATTTGAGAAACTGATTTTGACCGATACACCCAAAAAAGAACGCTTTGCTGCTAAGGATTTCGATGTCTATGGTGCGAGGTTCTGCATCATCGCTGCACGTTTTAATGAAGAGATTTGCGACAACCTGATTAACGGTGCCCGCAAAACTTTGCAAGAGTTCGGTATTCGTGAATCAGATATTGAACTGCTGCGGGTTCCCGGCGCGTTTGAATTGCCGCTCGCCGCTCAGCGGATAGCGAAACTTGCTGTCGCTGGGGAGTATGATGCAATCATTGCTGTCGCTACGGTTATCCGGGGTGGTACTCCGCATTTTGAGTTTGTCTCCGGTGCTTGTACCGATGGTTTGAACCGGGTTTCGCTGGACTCAGGTGTGCCCGTTGGTTTCTGCGTCCTGACTACCGATGACGTGAAACAAGCTGTCGACCGTTCGGGCGACAATGAAGATAACAAAGGGCGTGAAGCCGCGCTCGCCACTCTCGAAATGGTTAGTCTGTTTCGTGAACTAAAGGCCTGATCATGGCAAATACCGGACGCAGTGCGAGTCGTCGTTTGCTAGTGCAGGCGATGTATCAGCATCAGATTACCGATCACGATGAAACCCTCTTGCGCGATCAGTACGTTAATGGTCGTGAAGCGGTGCGTGCCGACAAACCCTATTTTGAAGAGCTGCTGACCGAGGTCATGGGATCGCTCGACTCCTTGGATGAGAGTCTGGGTGTCTGGACCGATCGTCCGGTTGAGCAGCTCGACCCGATTGAGCACGCCGTGTTGTGGTTGGGCGTGACAGAGCTTGAGCACCATCCCGATGTGCCTACCAAAGTCGTCATCAATGAGGCTATCGAGCTGTGCAAACTGTTCGGAGCTCAGGATGGTCACCGCTATGTGAATGCGGTGCTGGATAAGGCGGCAAAAGATTTGCGGCCGGAGTCTTAAGGCGAGCTAAAACCCGCTTGGGGCAGGAGCACTATCATGTTGGCTGAGTTCGATCTGATAAACCGGTTTTTTGCCCGCAGCACTATCTCAAAGATTCAAGATCCCTCAGTCGTCGTCGGTATCGGTGACGATGCTGCAATTCTTCTCCCTACGCCAGGCACAGGCTTGGTCGTTGCGACCGACACCATTGTTGAATCGGTGCATTTTCCTGTCTATACACCCGCCCATGCGGTGGGTTATCGCGCACTCGCGGTTAACCTGAGTGACCTGGCTGCGATGGGCGCACGTCCTCGTTGGGCGAACCTGAGTCTTACATTACCTGAGGCCGATGCTGAATGGGTTGAGCAGTTTGCGGCCGGTTTTTTTGCACTGGCGGATGTGTTCGGTGTTGAGCTGGTCGGCGGCGATACTGTGAGTGGCAATCTGTCGGCAACAGTAACTCTGCAGGGTGAAGTCATCCCCGATCAGGCTGTCTTGCGCAGCGGTGCTGCTGAAGCAGATTTGATTTACGTCACCGGCAATCCCGGCGATGCGGTGGCAGGACGAATGTGCGAGGGCACATCCGACGCAGAACATTACCTTGCAGAACAGTTTTTGTATCCGTCGCCACGGGTGCATGAAGGACGGTCACTTGCAGGTGTGGCGAGTGCCATGATCGATATTTCAGATGGTTTGCATGCTGATCTCAATCATTTGCTGCTAGCGAGTGGTGTGGGGGCGGAGCTACAAATTGAAGCACTGTCGTTGTCTGATGAACTCGTTGCTACCATGGGTAAGGATAAGGCGATTGAGATGGCTTTGCTGGGCGGCGATGACTACGAGCTATGTTTTACCGTGTCGCAGGATAAGGATGCCGAGTTCCATGAGCTTGCAGCGAGCTGGGATTGTCCGGTGACACATCTTGGCACTGTGGTGCAGGGCGAGGGCGCGCGCTGGAGTCGTTCGGCAGAGCGTTTCGTTGTGCCTGATGCCGGTTTTGATCATTTCGCATCGGTCGCTACCGATGATTTGGACGCAGTGGAGTAATTGCCGTGGAACACCGTGAGTTAGTCCAGAAAGTTTTGCGTGACCCGGTGCACTGGCCGGCTTTTGGTTTTGGTTTAGGCTTAGTGCCCAAAGCGCCGGGTACATTTGGCTCGTTGCTTGGCTTGCCGTTATGGTGGTTTTGCTGGTCTTACGGCACCTTCAATTATCTGTTGCTTGCTCTGGCATTATTTTTGGTGGGCATTTGGATTTGTGGAGAAAGCGCAAAACGCCTCGGAGTCCACGATCATGGGGGTATTGTTTGGGACGAAGTGGTTGGGATGATGCTCACAATGACCTTTGTCGAACCCTCTATAACCTCGGCTTTGCTGGGTTTTGGCCTATTTCGTCTGATGGATATCGCTAAACCATGGCCGATTCGGGATATAGATCACAGATTGCATGGGGGCCTCGGGATTATGCTCGATGACGTGCTAGCTGCTGTGTATGCAGCTTTGGTGCTATCGGGCGTTCAATACCTGTTATTGAACATATGAATGACATGAATATAAGGGCAACGTTTTATGCCTCAGTCGGCAAAAAACACCTCCGGCAATGCAGTACCGGAGCGTATTGGTAAGTACGAAATTATCAATGAAATTGGTAAGGGCACGACGGGCGATGTGTTCCTTTCCCACGACCCCTATTACGGTCGCGATGTTGCGATTAAGGTCTACCATATTAATGCTGCCTCCGATGGCCAGGCGGCAAGAATTGCTAGGAAGATGTTTTTCAACGAAGCGCATATCGTGGGTATGTTGCAGCACCCGAATATTCTTCCTATCTACGATGCCGGTGAAGAAGATGGTAAGTACTATGTAGTGATGGAGCACGTTCAGGGTGCCCGTACTTTGGGTGCCTATTGTCGCCCCGATAACTTGCTGCCTATCGAAGATGTCGTAAAAATTATTTTTAAGTGTGCGAAGGCACTGCACTATGCGCATGGTCGCGGTTTGATTCATCGTGACATAAAACCCAACAACATCATGCTTACCCCGGACAATGATGTCCGTATTATCGATTTTGGTATCGCGATTAAGGAAGACTCCGATGTCTCCCAGATTCGCGGTATTGCAGGTTCACCCAGCTACATGTCACCTGAGCAGGTGCAGTCTGCTGAGCTATCGGCGGCTTCCGATCTGTATTCTTTGGGTGCCGTGTTGTATGAACTACTCACTGGTTTCCGTCCATTTCGTGGTTCCGATCTCAGCAAGCTGCTGAATCAGATCGTGTATGCGACACCTGCGCCAGTGCATACGCTGCGCGCTGATATTCCGGAAGAACTGGAAGAGGTCGTTGCGATCTCGATGCAGAAAGAACCGTCAACGCGCTATCAAAGCGGTGCTGCCATGGCGGCAGCAATGACGCGGGTGCATCAGAAGCTGCAGGCGAGTGTGAATCGTCTCGATGCGCAGGAGCATTTCGATATTCTGCGACGTTTGAATTTCTTCCATGACTTCTCACAAGCTGAGATTCGCGAATTACTCCGTGCTAGTGAATGGCGTGAGTATGGGCCTGCCGATGAGATTGTTCGCGAAGGTGAGCTTGACGATCGCTTCTATGTGGTGGTTGCCGGCAGCTGTATTGTTGAAAGTGGCGGCAGGGATATCGGTCGCCTAAAGGCCGGGAATTGTTTTGGTGAAAGCGGCTATGTTGCAGAAGCCCGTCGCAGCGCGACTATCCGGTCTGAAGAACAGGCAACAATTCTGACAGTTAGCGCCACGTTGTTGGAGCAGGTGTCCACCGAGTGTCAGTTGCGCTTTACTAAGGTGTTTCTTAGAGCGCTCATCAAGCGCCTGCAGGGCCAGGGCACTACCGGAGCGACCTAGCGGCCTAGTTATATAGGGCCAGAGGGCAGCCGACAGTTGTTTCGCTGCGGACTGAGAGCTAGGCTTCGCTGCTATCCGTGTCGAAGTTCTTGAGTTCGCCTTCGGTCAGGATTTTTACTTTTTGCTCCGCATCTTTCAGGGCGGTCTGGCACTCGCGGCTCAGTTTTACGCCTTTCTCGAAATGCTTCAGTGATTCTTCCAGCGATAGTTCGCCGTCTTCTAGCGTTTCAACAATGCTTTCAAGCTCTTGCAGAGACTTTTCAAGGTCAATCTTTTTAGCCACGGTTTAAGTATCCGGTATTTAAGTTGTGCTTAGCCTTGCATAGCGGCAAGGCAGGGTCAACGTGTGTGCTTGATGCCAATCATATTGCATCGGCGATTGGCTTTACAGGCTTTTAACGCGGCGTGCCTTTATATAGACTGCAGGCATCGACGGTGCTTAGGGTTAGGCACCGGTTTGTGCGTTAATTTAGTTTTCGGCGGGGTGTTCACCGCGGCGGGGATGCTTGTGCTCAAAGAGCGTAGGGCGTAAAGCTGAGTGAGTAAGAACTACAGTGCCTCAGACATTGAGGTTTTAAGCGGTCTGGACCCGGTTAAACGGCGTCCGGGCATGTATACCGACACCCAACGACCCAATCATCTCGCTCATGAGGTGATAGATAACAGTGTGGATGAGGCTGTTGCCGGTCATTGTAAAAAGATTGACGTCACGCTCTATAGTGATGGCTCAGTCGAGGTCGCTGATGATGGCCGCGGCATGCCGGTCGATATTCACCCTAAAGAGAAGATTCCCGGCGTTGAACTAATACTGACCCGTTTGCATGCGGGCGCTAAGTTCTCCAACGACAACTATCAGTACTCAGGCGGTTTGCATGGTGTGGGTGTTTCGGTGGTCAACGCACTCTCGAAAAACCTGGAAGTGTGGATTCGCCGTGACGGCAAAGAACATAATATCGGCTTTAAGGGCGGGAAGAAGAGCGGCAAGCTTGAGGTGGTGGGCAAAGTTGGTAAGGCCAACACCGGCACAACGATTCGTTTCTGGCCCGATGAGCAGTACTTCGATACCGTCAAGTTCTCTGTTACCCATTTAAAACATGCGCTCAAGGCTAAAGCCGTGTTGTGCCCGGGGCTGGCGGTAAAGTTTTACGATGAGAAAACCAACGAAAAGCTTGAGTGGCAGTATGAGGGTGGTCTTGAGCAGTATCTCCGTGAATCCTTGCAGGGCGCTCCTTGTCTGCCGGAAGAGCCTTTTGACGGCTGCTTCGCGACTGAAACCGAAGAGGTCGATTGGGCTGTTACCTGGCTGACGGATGGCGGTACGCCTTTGGTCGAGTCTTACGTCAATCTAATTCCGACGGCGCAGGGCGGCACCCATGTGAACGGTTTTCGCTCGGGTCTGACAGAGGCGATGCGTGAGTATTGCGATGCCCGCAGTTTATTGCCCAGAGGTATTAAGCTGGCACCGGAAGATGTCTGGGACGGCGTGGCCTTTGTGCTATCGACCAAAATGGAAGACCCACAGTTCTCCGGTCAAACCAAAGAGCGTTTGTCTTCGCGGCAGTGCTCCGCATTTATCACAGGCGTTGTTAAAGATGCATTAGGGCTCTGGCTGAATCAGCATCCTGAAACGGGTGATCTGATTGCTGCTAAGGTGATTGCTGCTGCTCAGAAGCGTATGAAGGCCAGCAAACAGGTGACACGTAAGAAGATTGTTTCTGGTCCTGCATTGCCCGGTAAGCTTGCTGATTGCACCCTAAGTGAGCCGGACCGTTGCGAAATCTTCCTGGTAGAGGGTGATTCGGCGGGCGGTTCTGCCAAACAGGCACGTAACCGTTCGTTTCAGGCGGTTATGCCTTTGCGCGGCAAGATTCTGAATACCTGGGAAGTCGATCGCGATGAATTGCTCGCTTCGCAGGAAGTGCACAACATCAGCATTGCTATAGGCATGGACCCGGGTGATAACGACCTTTCGAAGTTGCGTTATCACAAGGTTTGTATTCTTGCCGATGCCGACTCCGATGGCTTGCACATCGCCACCTTAATCTGTGCGTTGTTCGCACGTCACTTCCCTGCATTGGTGCAGGCCGGCCATGTCTACGTTGCTATGCCGCCCTTGTACCGCATTGATGTGGGTAAGAAGACGTTTTATGCATTGGACGAAGATGAGCGGCGCGGCGTGATGGATAGAGTTGAGGCTGACAAGCTACGCGGCAATGTCAACGTTACCCGCTTTAAAGGTTTGGGCGAGATGAGTCCTGGCCAGCTTCGTGTCACGACGATGGCACCTGAGACCCGACGTTTAGTGCAGCTCACCATTTCCGGTGAAGATAACACCGAAGAATCGCTTGATATGTTGCTGGCCAAAAAACGCGCGAAAGACCGCCGTGCCTGGCTTGAAGAGAAAGGCAACCTTGCGGACGTTTAATATCACACTGTGGGTCACCGACCCGTAGGCAATAACTATGACTAGTCAAAACCAACTCGACTTCGAAGGTATCGAACAGCAAACACTTGCTGATTACACCGAGAAGGCTTATCTGAATTACTCGATGTATGTGATTCTTGATCGCGCATTGCCGCATATTGCTGATGGTTTGAAACCGGTGCAGCGACGCATTGCCTATGCAATGAGCGAACTCGGATTGAAGTCGACATCTAAACCCAAGAAATCGGCACGTACGATTGGTGACGTGTTGGGTAAGTTTCATCCGCATGGTGATTCGGCCTGTTATGAGGCAATGGTGCATATGGCACAGCCGTTCTCATATCGCTACCCGATTGTTGACGGTCACGGTAACTGGGGTTCGACTGACGACCCGAAGTCTTTCGCAGCAATGCGTTACACCGAAGCCCGTTTGACGCCGTATGCAAATGTGCTGCTCGGTGAGTTGGGACCGGGCACCACTGATTGGGTGCCTAACTTCGATGGCACCATGACAGAACCGGCATTGTTACCCGCGAAACTGCCGAACCTATTGTTGAATGGCACCACCGGCATTGCTGTGGGAATGTCGACGGACGTGCCACCACACAATCTACGTGAGATTGTGAGTGCGTTGGTGCATTTGCTTGAGGAACCTAAGGCGACTCTTGCAACATTGTTGAAGCATGTGAAAGGCCCCGATTACCCGACAGGTGGCGAGATTATCACTCCGAAAAGCGAGCTTGCCGAGATCTACAGGACCGGTAATGGCACGTTGCGGGTGCGGGCAACCTGGGAGAAGGACGGCGCCGGCATAGTGATTAACGAGCTGCCGTTTCAGGTCTCGGGCAGTAAAATTCTCGAGCAGATCGCTGCGCAGATGCGGGCGAAGAAACTACCGATGGTTGAAGACCTGCGTGATGAATCTGATCACGAGAACCCGATTCGTCTGGTGATTATTCCACGTTCAAACCGTGTTGATGTAGAAGCGCTGATGGGGCATCTGTTCGCTACTACCGATCTTGAAAAGACCATGCGCGTCAACATGAATGTGATCGGTCTTAATGGACGTCCGATGGTTCGTGGGTTAACAGAGATCCTGACCGAGTGGCTTGAGTATCGTACGGCGACAGTGCGCCGGCGCCTGGAGTATCGGCTTTCTAAAGTTGAAGAGCGTTTGCATGTGCTCGAAGGCTTGCTGGTCGCATTTCTGAATATTGATGAAGTCATCAGAATCATCCGTAGCGAGGATGAGCCCAAGCCAGTTTTGATGAAGAAATTTAATATTTCTGAATTGCAGACCGAGGCAATTTTGAATCTGCGGTTGCGGCATCTTGCCAAGCTGGAAGAAGTGAAGATTCGTGGCGAGCAAAATGAGTTGGCGAAAGAGCAGGCCATGTTGCAGAAGCTGCTTAACAGCAAGGCTAAGTTGCGTAAGCTTATCCGTGATGAGTTGCTTGAAGCTGCCGAAGAATATGGCGATGACCGCCGCAGTCTGTTGGTCGAGCGTGAAGCTGCGCAGGCCTTGGATGAAAGCTCATTGGTGAGTGCCGAATCTGTGACAGTGGTGCTGTCAGAGCGCGGCTTCGCCCGTGCTGCTAAGGGGCATGATATTGAGCCTCTGGCGCTCAGTTACAAATCCGGTGATCGCTATTTGTCATCGGCGAAAGGTCGCAGTAATCAGTTTGCTATTTTTCTCGATAGCGCAGGCCGAGCCTATAGCTTGCAGGCACATAGCTTGCCTTCGGCACGCGGGCAGGGTGAGCCTCTATCAGGGCGTTTAAAACCATCTGATGGTGCAAGTTTCTGTGGCGTGATGATCGGTGATGAGCAATCCCGTTGGTTGGTCGCCAGTGATGCCGGTTACGGTTTCTTTGTGAAGCTGGGTGATCTCCAAAGCCGTGCAAAGGCCGGTAAGGCTGCCTTACGGGTAGTCGGTAATGGTAAGCCGGTTATTCCGGTACCGTTTGTCGATAAATCATTTCCCGGCGAGGCTATGGTCGCTGCGGTGAGTTCTACCGGACGATTGTTGTTGTTCTGGGCAGAGGAACTGCCGGAATTGTCTAAGGGCAAAGGCAACAAAATCTTTAATGTTCCTTCGAAGAAGTTTGCTTCAGGTGAAGAGTCGATGGTTGCCGTCGCAGTGTTGAATGAAGACGATAAGTTGGTTGTACATTCAGGAAAACGCAAAATGACGATTAAGGGTGGTGATTTGGATCACTACTTTGGCGATCGAGCACAGCGCGGCGCTATGCTGCCACAGGGCTATCGGAAGGTCGACGGCCTGCAGGTTGAGCGAAAGGCATCGAAAGACGCTGGCAGCGAATAACGGTGTGAGGCTTGGTTAGCCCTTGTTGCCGGCATTTGCGCTGCCGATAGACTTCTGTACCTCATCGGGTTCGAGTACCTGACTGGCGGTGAGTTCTTCCTGATAGTCCTGTTCCAGCAGATGCAGTGCTTCGACCAATGTGGCTGACAGTTCGTCGTCTTCTTGTTCTTGAGCAGTCTTCGCTAAGCGCTGCACATTCTCAGTCGCATCCTTTGCAGCTTTTATTCGCGACTCTGAAGATTCATCGGGGTCTTCCGGGTCAGCGAACAGCGCTTCGTTGAATAGGTCCTTCACGGTGTCATTCGCAATGGAATTGTTGCCGCCCGACTCAGCCGTGGCATCGAAGATATCCTGGTCGGTATCTAGAAAGCTTGTGTTTACCGAGTGTACCTGCAGGTCATCTGCAGTATCTTCCATATCGGTCAGCAACGAATCATTCTTTGTGCCACTTGGCGACGTGTCGTCTTGTTTCTGAGAAGCCTTTTCCAGCTGGATTTTTGCCATCGCTTTTGCGGCGTGTTCATCACCAGCGAGGGTCTTTTGGAACACGTCTTCATCTTCATCTACAACAAAGCCGTTGTCCTGTGATTGGTCCGATACCGGCGCGACAAAATCATCGTCATTTGCATAGCGTGGCAACGTATCCGGGTCGACGGTGGGGGGGCGCAGGCGACGCTTGGCTTCAATCATGCGCTTGCCCATGATGAGCAGGCTAATGAAGATGCCGATTACACCACCAAAAATTACGGCGAGTAGCAAACCGCCTGAACTGCTTTTTTCGACCGGTGCAGTAGTCACGATGCTCACATTCTCTACATCGGTAGTCTGTGCGTCGGCGGCTGCAGCTGCTTCGGCTGCTTCCTGAGCTTTCAGGTAAGCAGCTTTCAGGTTAGTCATCTCTTTATCGCTGGTTGCAGTTGAAGCGCTGGCGATTGGTTTGGCCGGCTCCCGACTTGTTTTAGTTGGCGCAGGCTCGAGACTTGCTTTAGTTGACGCAGCCTCTGAGGCAGAGTTTTGTTTACTGATAATGCCACTGCTGCCACCGGTGCCTTTGGGGCCATCTGCAGGCCCTTGAGTGCCGGGTCCGCCAGAGTTTGGCGGAGGATTGCCGTTAGTGGTCTTGCTGACAGTAGCAAGCACAGCCGCTGTGGCGACTGCAGTTTCGCTATTCGTAGCCCTAGTGCCCGCTGGTATCGTGATCAATGAGCCTGCCTGGATTTTTTGCGGGTCATTGTTAACGAATGCATGTGGATTTGTCTGCAGCAGCGCCTGACCACGTCTTTTCAGGCTTCCCCACGCAGGCTCAATACGTGCGGCAATGCCTGATATTGAATCACCATTCTTGATTCGGTATTCGCTATTAACAGCAAGCTTGGTGGGCTGTGATTTTGGTACTGCTGCCTTTGTGACTGCTGCAACAGCAGCAACCTGTGTTTGTGGTATAGCCGTTGATTCTGGTGCGGATGCATCACTGATTGCCGTGCCGCTTTCCTTTACTTCTGGCATGAGTATGTAGCTACGAACCATGATTGATGAGCCGACACAGTCGATTTTCAGCTTCAGTTCGTACATTGGCTCGGTCAGTGAGTGGGGACTGGTGATACTGATCGTATAGATGCCTGGCTGACCTGCCGCCGGCACGGATACAGCCACATCCTTTGGAGTGGCCAACGAGTTTTCATCAGCCCTGTCGGATACCAGCGTAATGCAGCCGGGTGCCAGTAGTTCACCTTTGCGAATGCTAATTGGCACGCTGGCGCGCAATGGTTGACCGTAGCCGGAGTAAAGTTCGATCTCGCCAAGATTGATCGCTGAGGCAGGTGCGCTAATTAGCAGCATCGCTAGCGTTGCAGAACATAGTGCCGATGTTACTGGGGGGCTTTGCTGTTCAGTGATATGGCCTTTCTTATAGAAGATCACTTTGTTTATGCTCCGGGTGCTGTTTAGCGCTATGTCATTAAGGATTAATACTATTAGGCTTGAGCCTGATGCAGTGATCCATGTTGTTTGTATAGAAAACCATAGTAGCTGGTCATGGTAAATGCGATGGGTCTCGTTTCCTGTATTTTGTGAAATGAGTAGCAATAAAGTGTGACGCGGTTCACACAGACACAGCTAACCGGCCGATGCTTCCGGATCTTTTTCTAGAGCTGGCATGTTCACCTGTGTTAAGCCGGTGCTGGTATCTTCCAATACCACTTCACTGACCTCCACATAGTTGCCCTGCATGTAGGCCACACCAAGTTGCCAGAGTACGGCCATTGTATTTGCATCTTGAACCTGCTCTGCAATACAGAGAATATCTTTCTCGCGTGCCATGATATTCAGGTTCTTGATCTTTTCCTGACGTGTCTTGTCCTTGTGAAGCCCCTGCATGATACTGCCATCGAGCTTAATATAGTCCATTGGTACATGCGTCAGAAAACGAACTGAGTCATCCCGAGCGCCGAAATGATCGAGAGCAAACTTGAACCCGGCACCACGTAGTTTTTCCGCCAATGCCAATACCTGTCGTAGATGGACAACTGCTATCTCTTCATTCAACTGGAAACAAATACGATGTGCTTCTACTCCAGATGAACTCAGTCCCTCGAGGATCCAGTCGGCGGTTGATTCATCCACAACAGATTGCTGTGAGAGGCGGATAAATACAAGCTCGGGCTTTTTGGACGACACAAATGAGAGGGAGGCACCGATAACCCATCGATCGATATTTTTGGTAAGACCTGCACGCATTGCGGCCGGCATAAATTCTGCGGGTAACACCGTGTTGCCATCATTATCGATCATACGTACTAGCGTATCGTGAGCATTATCAATTTCTTCATTGAGTCCCGCGACAGGCTCATGTAGCAGGCAGAGTCGATTTTCCATCAAGGCACTGCGCACCTTGTTTACCCACATTTCGTCGTCTTCGCGAGCCTGTTGTTTGTTTACCGTGACCTCACTGATTTTCACCGAATCACCACCCGCATCTCTGGCAGAGCGACAGGCAGTCTCAACTTCGCCAAGCAACTTTTCTACCGGGATTTCTGTGCTGTCAATTTCCATAAGGCCAACAGAGCATGTGAGGGTGGTAGAGCGGTCTTCAAACTCGAAGACTTCTCCGGCGATAGCCTTGCGCAATTGATTAGCCCACGCTTCAACGTCGCTCATTGCACCACGCTCAACAATTGCGGTGAACATCGTGCCGCCAAAACGCCCATAGAGGTCGTCGGGTTGCATGTAGTCGCTCAACACTTGTGAAAATTGAATCAAAATTTGTTCGGTACCGAGCAGGCCGATATCATCATGAACTTTAGAAAAGTTGTCGGGGCGCAGGTACATGATCGCCCGCACGCCACCTTCAGGGGCTGTGTCAATCCGCTCGTTGCACTTGTTAAGGAAGTAATGGCGGTGATAGAAGCCCGTCACCGGATCCTTTTGCACTGCGCGCTCGAGCAATTCTTCCGGCGCATGATTCTCCACATTAGGCATCGCGACAATGGCGCGCACGGCGGGCTCATCGTCAAAGCTAATAACTTCCAGACGCAGTTCCAGTCCGATCGTAGCGTCTTTCTGCGTGCGGCCTTTCATTCGTAATTCGCTGTCATCCCATTTGTCTTTGATGCAAGCAACGAGCGCACCTTTTAGCAGCTGTTGGTCTGACTCGATAAATAGGTCCATAACGGGCATGCCTATCAGATCAGTTTCATCTTCATAGCCAAAGGTTTCCAGCCAGGCCGGGTTGGCCGCAACAACAATGCCTTCCTGAATATCAGCGATAGCTTCGGTAACACCTTGCTTCAGGCTGTGGAGTTCCTGTTTGTATTGTTTAGCCGAGACCATAACGTCTGCGAAACCATTCTCAATATTAAATGAGCGGTGTTCGCGCTCAAATACAAATACCAGTCTTTCGGTATTCTCAATGGATATGACATCCCGTGCGCCAATGCGCATTGCTGCAGTGATACTTTCTTCATCGACTTGATTGCGAACCGCAATGACAGGTGTTGTCGGGCAAACGTGCCGCGCCAGGTCGCAGGTAGTTTGAAGGTCGAGATCGGGTTCATCTGCGAAAACGAAGATAACGCTTGGGATGCGTTTTTCAGCGGTCTCTTTCAGCTGTTGCAACAATGAAATGCGATTGCAATGTGCCGGGTGTCCGGCATCACGAAGTGCTGCATTGATTGCCTGAGCGTTATCATCTTTGTGTGATAGCACAATCAGGGAGACGCTTGCTGAGTTGTTCAAGTTTGGCTTTCCTGCTGAGAAATACTGGTTTTGCCGCGGGTTGCTTCGCGGCGGACTACACAGGAATCTATAGGGAAGCTGAGTTTGCAAGTGTGAACTGTATCGGAAAATGTGAAATGGCTAGCGTTATGTAAGCTGCTGTCTTACAGGGTATGATTCATATTCAGCACTAAACACGGGCGGTGCCTGTTGAGCGGCTGATCATCGTTAAAACATAAGACGATGACGATTATGGAAAATGGCGTGCTTGATATTTTGCAGTTTTCATCGTTCGGTATTAATGTGCGCGTCTTCTAGTATCTTAATTGCGGCATAACGCAGGAATAACAATGGCTAATTACAGCACTAGCGAATTTAAGAACGGACTGAAGATCATTATTGATGGCGATCCATGCTCGATTATCGAGAACGAGATTGTTAAGCCCGGCAAAGGCCAGGCGTTTAACCGCGTGAAAATTCGCAATCTTAAAACGGGCCGTGTTGTTGATCGTACTTATAAGTCTGGCGAATCAGTTGAGGCTGCCGATGTCATGGAAACCGATATGGAGTATCTCTATAACGATGGTGAGATGTGGCATTTCATGGAGCCAACCAGCTATGAGCAATATGCTGCTACCGAAGCGGCTATTGGCGACTCTAAACAATGGCTTAAAGAACAGGATGTGTGCGTCGTAACGTTATGGAATAACAACCCATTATTGATTGCGCCACCCAAGTTTGTCGAACTGACAATTACTCAAAGTGATCCGGGCTTGCGTGGTGATACCGCATCCGGCGGTGTTAAACCTGCAACGCTGGAGACAGGCGCGGTTGTGCGTGTGCCTTTGTTCGTTGAGGAAGGGGAGCTGATTAAGGTCGATACGCGCAGTGGCGAGTACGTCTCACGCGTTAAATAGCTCTAATTTGTAGCGAAATTCCGACCGGCTTTACTCTTTGAGTGACGCCGGTTTTTTTATTTGCTGATGCTGCTACAAACTTAGTGTGGCGCGGATATTTGAGTATCCTTCGCAACTCATGATGAGTCGGTCGAGACCCACTGCAACGCCGGCACAGTCGGGGAGTCCTTGTTTCAGAGCGTCGATAAATTGCTGATCGATAGCGGGAGTTGTTTGCCCCCGGGCCTTACGTATCTCCAGATCCTTTTCAAAGCGCTGCGATTGCTCATCAGCATCCCCTAGTTCGTGAAAACCGTTTGCGAGCTCCTGGCCCCGGAAGTAGATTTCAAAGCGCTCTGCCAGTTGTGAATCGTCGGCATTAATGCGGGCGAGCAGAGCCTGCTCGGCCGGAAAGTGGGTCAGTACTGTTAGCGTGTCCGGCGCAGCCTGATAGAGCCGCGGTTCGATGTGATGGCTCATCAGGAGGTCAAGCCAGGCTTGTTTGTCATCACCCAGCGCAGAGCTGATATTCGGCGAGAGCTTCCCTGCCAGCATAGCAAGTGTGTTGCTCTTGATAGTGTGGGTGTTGGTACAGAACGGGTCGAAACCTGCATGCTGTATAAATGCTTCACGGTAGCTGAACTGTTCTACCGCAAGCACGGGGTGTTTGCTTTCGGAGGCAAGTTGGCTGATGAAGTTCACCGTATCGTCAATAATCTCCTGTAGCTGAAAACCTAGCCGATACCACTCGACCATTGTGAACTCAGGGTTATGTTTGGAGCCTCGTTCACCATCGCGAAACACTTTGCCAATCTCGAAAATATCTCCGCTACCTGCGACGAGCAGTTGTTTAAGCTGGTATTCGGGGGATGGCCTTAGAAACTGCAGGTCACTTGTCGCGACACATTCGACATGTGGGTCGGTTACGGCAGAAGTGCCTTTGATGGCCGTTTCTACTTCAAGTACATCACATGCATTAAAAAACGCACGTGCTTCATTCAGGTATCTGGCGCGGACGCCAAGTTTTTGACGAACGGAGGTGCTCATTTAGTTCCTGTGGCCCATGCGCTCGCCGACCCATGTGGTCATACCGGGTTTAAGATTGCTTTCCCAGTTGATCTGCTCGGCACCGGCGATGAAGATGACCGTAGAGCCCAGATTGAAGTGGCCCAGATAGTCACCTTTTTGATAATGGATATTCGGCTCGTCGCTCGTATGCACGATGTGACGCCCATTGTTGCGAACGTGAGGTGGAATTTCTCCACCCCATGCAGTCGTCATGCTGCCGACATTGAGCGCGCCCACCATGATAACGGCAAACGGGCCGCCATCACTTTTGAATATGTGTATAAGTCGTTCGTTTTCCGCATACAAGCCCTGAACTTCAGCTGTAGTGGCAGCATTTACTGATAGTAATTTGCCCGGCACATAAATTGACTCGATAAGCGTGCCGGCGATTGGCATATGGACTCGGTGGTAGTTGTAGGGCGCCAAATAAACTGTTGCAAACGTGCCGCTCGTAAACTGTTGTGCTGAAAGTTCCTGACCGGCGAACAGTTGTTCGATTGTGTAGTGAATGCCTTTCGCCTGAATCATCTGTGAGCCACGAATGCTACCGAATTCAGCCAGAGTTCCGTCGGCCGGCGAGCAGACGGCGTTGCTACTTTCATCGATAGGGCGTGCGCCGGCCTTAAGCTCCCGGGTAAAGAAATCGTTAAAGCTCTTGTAGCTTTCCGGATCGCTATTTAATGCATCGCTCAGGTCTACGTTGTAGAGGCTAATAAAACTTTTGATAAGGATGTTCTTAAACTGAACCTGCTGCGACAAAGCTGCCCGGCGTACAATTCGACCGATAAACTTTGCGGGCAGTATTCGCTGTAATCGCACTAACAGGCTTTCGCTGCTGTGCCCGCTAGGTACAGAATTACCGTTTTCCAGATTGTTTTTGCCGGCGTTGCTCATTGCGAGGCGTCCATGGTTTTGGGTTGCTGATGTGCCGAAAAGGCTATCATGGCAAACTTAGCCGCTATTTGATTGGCCGTGGGAGCTTGCTGGCGGCTATTTTACACATAGAAGGGCTGTCGGTTGACAGCTTTATGACGAGGAATGTATGGCCGTTGAGTTGAACTATCCTGAGCAGGTGAGCTCTGTGGCAGATGCCATCGAGTGGGTGGCCTGCATACTTGCAGGAGAGGAACTCTGGTACGGACATGGAACGGATAATCCCGATGATGAGGCTGCCTGGCTGGTGTTTCATGTTTGTGGCATAGATTACCCGGTTGATGTTGAAGCCTACGCTAAGAGTGTCGAAGAACCTCGCCTGAAAGAGATCGTTGCTTTGTTGGGCCGGCGCATTAGCGAGCGTCAGCCGTTGCCATATCTATTAAAAGAGGCCTGGTTTGCAGGATTAAAATTTGCCGTTGATGAGCGCGTGTTGATACCGCGGTCGCCTTTTGCCGAACTAATTGCTCAGAGTTTTGAGCCATGGCTAGCAGGCAAGAAGCCTGAGCGTATTCTAGAGATCGGCACTGGCAGTGGCTGTATTGCAATTGCCTGTGCGCTGGCTTTCCCAGAGGCCGAGGTGGTGGCTACAGATATATCACCGGAGGCGCTGGCCGTCGCCCGCTGTAATGTCGAGCGTTATGAGCTTGAAGATCGACTCACGCTAATAGAGGCGGATTTGCTGGACGGTGTTGAGGGTTATTTCGACCTGATCGTGACGAATCCTCCATATGTGCCGGTAGAAGAAGTAAATAGCTTGCCTGAAGAGTACAATCACGAACCCGTTCTGGCGCTGGTTTCCGGCACTGACGGGATGGATTGCGCCAGAGGTATTTTGCGCGATTTGCCGGCTCATATGCATGACCATAGTTTGTTGTTTATTGAGGTTGGCGCATTTTCGGAAGAGCTCGAGGCAGCCTGTCCCGATGTTCCGTTTATGTGGCTGGAGTTTGAGCATGGCGGCGAAGGCATTGCTATGATTGCAGCTCAGGATTTAAAGGCGACGGCTTAAGTGACGTCTATTTAGAAAGAATAAAGTATTGAAAAGGCAGAGATATGGCAGGTAACTCGATAGGGCAGTTATTTAAGGTGACCACCTTTGGTGAAAGTCACGGTCCTTCTTTGGGTGCGATTATTGATGGCGTGCCTCCTGGTATGGAGTTGTCGGTTGAGGATATTCAACCTGATGTCGAGCGCCGCAGAACCGGAAAATCACGCCATACCAGCCAGCGCCGTGAGCCCGACACAGTCAATATTTTATCGGGTGTCTTTGAAGGCGTAACAACCGGCATGCCGATTGGTCTGGTAATTGAGAATACCAACCAGAAGTCTAAGGACTACACCAAAATTAAAGATCGTTTTCGTCCCGGACATGCCGATTACACCTATCAGATGAAATACGGTGTCCGCGATTATCGTGGCGGCGGTCGTTCATCTGCCCGGGAAACCGTCATGCGGGTTGCTGCGGGTGCTATTGCCCGTAAGTATCTGCGTGAGCGTCTTGGTATCGAGATTAAAGCGTGGTTGTCTCAATTAGGGCCGGTTAAGCTCGATTGCGTCGATATTAATAGCGTTGATGATAATCCATTTTTCTGTGCCGACCCGTCGCGGGTTGAAGAGTTGGAAACTTACATGGATGCCCTGCGTAAAGAGGGTGATTCGGTTGGCGCGCGAGTTAGTGTGATGGCAACTAATGTCCCCGTCGGACTGGGTGAACCCGTATTCGATAAATTGGATGCTGTTATTGCCCACGCAATGATGAGCATTCCGGCGGTAAAAGGTGTTGAGATCGGTGATGGTTTTGCGGTTATAGATCAAAAGGGTACCGAGCATCGCGATGAGATGTTTCCGGCACCGGACGGCTTCGATGGTAATTCTGCCGGCGGGACTTTGGGTGGTATTTCTTCGGGCCAGGATATCCTTGCCAGTATTGCACTCAAGCCGACATCAAGTATCCGCTTGCCAGGAAAAACCGTGAATGTTGAAGGTGAAGCGGTTGATGTGATCACTACCGGGCGCCATGACCCTTGTGTAGGTTTGCGTGCAGCACCTATAGCTGAGGCGATGCTGGCCATCGTGTTGCTGGATCACTACCTGCGCCAAAGAGGCCAGAACCATGATGTGAGGCCTTCGACGCCAAACATTATGGCTTGAGGAAAGTTAGATAAGTCTTTGCCGGGACTTGTATTTTGGCATTAATCCCATATTCTTGCGCAGCTTAGTCCTGGCTCTAGCATTTACGAGTAGGGGCTTTTGTATACATGCGCGCATAAACCGCGTGGCATTAGTGAATTTTATTTAGTTTTGATTTTGGATTTAGAGTGATGAAGGAAAAAGTAAACGTAGCAGTAGTGGGTGCAACCGGAGTGGTTGGCGAGACTATCATTCGGATTCTGGAAGAGCGTGACTTTCCGGTCGATAAGCTTATTCCTCTTGCGAGCGAACGTTCGATCGGTAAGAAAGTAGAGTTCCGTGGCAAGCACATTGCCTGTGAATTACTCGATGATTTCGATTTTGCTCAGTGTGATATAGCGCTGTTTTCTGCTGGTGGCAGTATCTCAGCAGAGTATGCGCCGAAAGCCGGAGCAGCTGGCTGCATCGTCGTGGATAACACTTCGCATTTTCGTAATGATCCCGATATTCCATTAATCGTGCCCGAAGTAAATGCGCACGCTATTAAGGGTTATCCGCCACGCAATATTATTGCGAACCCCAATTGTTCAACGATTCAAATGTTGGTGGCGCTAAAACCTATCCATGATGTAGCAGGTATTACCCGTATCAATGTTGCGACCTACCAGGCGGTATCGGGAGCAGGGCGTACTTACGTCGAAACTCTGGCTGCCCAAACCGCGAGTTTGATGAATACCCGCGACGCCGACCCCGAAGATGGTTCAAAGCGAATTGCGTTTAATGCAATTCCGCATATTGATGATTTTCAGGACAACGGTTACACCCGTGAAGAAATGAAAATGGTCTGGGAAACGCGCAAAATTTTTGAAGATGAGAATATTCAGGTTAATCCAACCTGCGTTCGCATCCCGGTATTTTTCGGCCATTCGGAAGCGATTCATATTGAAACCAGGGACAAGATATCGGCCGAAGAAGTTCGTGCGCTGTTAGAAGCAGCGCCCGGAGTAGAGGTGATGGATGAGCGCAGATTGGGTGGTTACCCGACTCCGGCGCAGGAATCTGCTGGAGCGGACCCCGTTTTTGTTGGTCGTATTCGCGAAGATATTTCTCACCCCAAGGGGATTAGTCTTTGGGTGGTAGCTGACAACGTGCGTAAGGGTGCAGCGCTAAATAGTGTCCAAATAGCGGAAATTTTGGTGCGAGAATACTTATAGGCTATAGTTTGTATTGCAATTTCTGGTACTTAGTTCCGGTTTTTACAGTACATTACTGCTAAATTCTTGCTCGATTTAACATTTTCTGCTGATTATTCGGGGACATTAGATATGCCGCGCAGTGTAGCCGCTTTAGCCCTTATTATTTCTCTGTCGTTTGCGACAGCCGTATCCGCCTTATCGATAGGTGAAATTGAGCTGAATTCAGCGCTGAACCAACCGTTCAGTGCCGACGTTCCTCTTACCGGCTCCAAGCCGGAAGAGCTCGATAGCCTGCAGGTTAATCTTGCCGAGCAAGATGCTTTCGATAATTACGGTCTTGACCGACCCATGTTTTTAAACGGAATTGGTTTCCGGGTTCGTCGCACAAGTGCGACCGGGGCTGTTCTGGAAATGCGCGGTAACGCACCAGTATCCGAACCCTTCGTAATATTGCTCGTAAAGTTCAACTGGTCAGCCGGTAACTTATTGCGCGAATACACAGTGCTGCTGGATCCGCCGGTCTTTGATACCTCAGTAAATAATCAGCCGGTGCAGGAAGCTCAGCTTTCAGCTCCTCTATCTGCGGCAACGCCTAAAGTTGCACCAGCACCTAAACCTACTCCTGCTCCGTTAGCTCAATCTGCAGTTGCAAGGTCTGCAGCACCCGCTCCTGTATCGCGTGCACCCAAGTTTACCGATGAGGCCTATGGTCCTATAGGCACCGGTCAGTCACTGTGGGGCATTGCGAATCGGGTACGTGGAGGCACCGATGCCAGCGTGAACCAGATGATGGTTGCGTTATATCGTGCGAACCCCGAAGCCTTTATGGGCAATATTAATCGTATGAAGGCCGGCTCTATTTTGCGGATGCCGGAAACTGCCGAACTTAGCGCTATTGAGCGCAGTACAGCGAATGCGGAAGTCATCGAGCAGCATGATGCCTGGCGTTCAGGTCGTCCTGTGCAGTCGGTTTCGGCAACTGAGAGTTCTAAGCCGGCCCAATTGAAGCTGGTCGCTCCTAGCAATAACTCTGCTACTGGTGACGGCGTCGCTGGAGCTGGCAGTGCGGATAGTTCCGGTTCTGCAAGCAGTGGCGATAGCGCCGCGTTGCGTGATGAATTAGAAGAAACCCAGCGATTGTTGGCAATCAAAGACGGTGAGTTGCAGGCCATGCAGCAGCGTTTGGCTGCGCTTGAATCTGGCGAAGAAGCTCAGGAAGAGGCCGTAGTTGATGCCGCGGTTGATTCACTCATTGATGCTGACGCAGACGACGCGCTTGCCGATGAGGCTTTGTCCGGCGCTGAGCTGGAGCAGGCTATTGCTGATACTGCCGCTTTAGAGACAGGTACAGAAGAAGGAATTGATGAGTTTGCTGCCGAAGGTGATGCCGGGCAGCTTGCTACTGAGGCGCCTGCCGATGAGCAGCCTGTTGCTGTCGACCCTACTAGTGTAGTGAGTACCGCACCTTCTGAATCATCAGACAGCGGTTCTATGCTCGAC
>RCNB010000789.1_pt1 | contig 20607 bp, 15 predicted proteins | sample 2041321 | NCBI WGS metagenome assembly RCNB01 (sample SAMN09708232, study PRJNA481090) | Marine sediment metagenome, whole genome shotgun sequencing project. | reverse complement strand
ATATTTTAAATAAAACTGAAACAATAATATCTTTGATTAAGATGCCATTATCAATCGACACAAGCAAGACTGGCCTCGAAATGTTCTTCAAACCTTACCAAGTAGAAGCACTACATGTCCTCCAGAACCGTGGTGAAGAGGGCGCGAACAGCAGAATTGTCTGGAATACAGTCAATAAGACTCTCCCGAGTCCGATTAGCAGGGCATCAATCATCAATTCGCTTAACATGATGGTCGATGAGGAGATACTGAGCTTTACTGAAAGAACAGGAAAAGGCGGACACCACCGAGTATATCGCCTTGAAATGACGAAGTCAGAGCTGAAAGAATATCTTGCCCGCGTAGTGATCGACAAGCTCCTGATCGAGTATCCTGAAGAATCAAAGAGAGTAACGTCTAATCTACAACCCACCACGGGATAATAGCCGCCTACTTCTGATGCACGCGCTTACATACATCTTAATGAACGAAACAAATTTCCCATCGTACCACTACTAAAACTGAACCTCAATGCCCCTCCCATATGATGAAAAAGGCACGCTACTCGTAGCAGACCTCACAGAGAAAAAAACGCATATTAAACCAATCCCACGGGACATCCACAGTAAATACTACCTAGGACTAGGTTACAACACCTGGCTTCTAAACCAGAAAACCAGCTCCGACACAGACCCATTCGGCGCTGAAAACATAGTTATCATATCCCCAGGGCTGCTAACTGGAACAGACGCCCCAGCGAGTTCTAGAGTAGAAGTCACCACAAAGTCACCTCTCACAGACTTAATAGGCACAGGCAACTCGGGGGGTCACTGGGGGCTGAGACTTAAAAAAGCTGGATATGACGCCCTCATGATAAAAGGGGCCTCAAAGAAACCTGTCTACCTCTCAATTCAGGATCACAAAATCCAGTTCATAGACGCCGAGTCGCTGTGGGGGCTCGACACCTACGAGACAACAAGCCAGCTAACCAAAAGACACGGCCCTGAAACAAGCATAATGACCATTGGACCAGCGGGTGAACGCCTCGTCAGGTTCGCCGCACCTGTCTTCGATAAACAACACATGCCTGGAAGATGCCATGCAGGAGGGGTCCTTGGAAGCAAGAAACTCAAGGCGGTACTGGTTAAAGGCACAGGAACAATCAAGCTACATGACCCTGATGCATTCAACGAGGCTGTCCGAGAATCCGAGGAAAGAATCAGGAGTTACCCTGGCTGGAAAGCGCGAGCCAAAGCAGGCTCCATGGGAACCATAGGAATAACCGACACAGGTGTGGACTATGATGAAATTGTGGGGCCTTACCTTAAACGCGGACCACAAGGAGTCTACTGCCCATGCATGATGGAGTCCCTTTACGGATGTAACCTCCTAGCTGATGTAAAGGATGGACCATACAGCGGTGTCGACGTGGCCTGTGCAGGTATTACCCTTTACTCTGGTACCGCTGAAAGATACGGTATAAGCCTGCCAGCTGCCTTTTACTTCAACGAGCTCTGTCAACGCCTCGGTATGGACATGTTTGGTCCCTTCTTCTATGCTTACGAGCTTTCACAGCGGGGGATATTAACAGAGAAACATCTTGGTTTCAAGCTGGAGTATGGGGACGAGAAAGCCCTGATGAAGCTACTTCGAATGGTTGCCTACCGGGAGGGCTTCGGTGATGTATTGGCAGAGGGCTCCACACGGGCGGCTCAGATCATCGGGGGAGGCGCAGAGAGATATATTCCAACAGTAAAGGGTCTTGAGGTCATGCAGCCTGACGCTCGTGCAGCCCTCAAAGGGAACATTTTCACCGTATTAAGCGTCCTCACTAATCCTCGAGGAGGAGACGACCTGAAAGGCACCCATGGGGTATCTAACTATCCTGGCCACGCAAGCTGGGCAATAAAACTGGGAATATCCGAGGAAGAACACTCCAAGTGGCTCCTTGATTGGCTCGACATGCCACCCGATTACAAGAAAATTGTCTTCGGTGACCCACAGGATACCGCCAACCCGGATGAGCTCCTCATCACCATCTGGTATAATCATCTGACAAGCGTTTACAATAGCCTCGGTTTCTGCATGTTTGCATCCAGCGTGGCTGATGCTCTCGGCCCTACCTATCAAGCCAGAATCTACACGGCTGCAACCGGCGTCCAGACCAAAGCAGATGAGATAATGGAGGCCGGGGAAAGAATATTCAATCTCATGAGACTTTATGTAAACCGAATGGGTGTCACATCCAAGGACGACCATTGGTCAGAAACCTACTACACTGAACCCAGTCTCGCAGGGAAAGAACTAGCTCCCGCATTCTCAAAAGAAGAGACTCAGCGACACCTAAATAGATACTACAAGCTGAGGGGATGGGACCCAGAAACTGGGAAACCACTGCCAGAGACCCTGAAGAGGTTAAAAATATTTCTCTGACCCTGAGACGTGCGCACTTGGAAATATCGCTGGTTCAGGCATCGCAAGCGCCACATTTTGGCGTCTTATCGGACCGCCAGCGTTCTTCGTGGGTTCAAGTCCCTCGTAGGACCCCACAGATGAACCCTCTACGCGCGCGCGAATGTGAACAAGAGAATTTTGCCCTTGCCCGGCTCCATCATAAACCATTAAATTGGGCACTTTTATTGCATAGATAGGGCACTCGCATAAAACAATAATCGATTGAAAATAGTATGTGAGAAATAAATGGATTGGAGGTTAGTTATTCCCTTTTCCTTTGTTGTCCTTGAAATCATTCTTAGTGTGGTCCTTGTTTCCTCTGAGCTGGGCGATCAGACCGTCCTCTTCAGAGGTGTCCTGCCCTTTAGCAACTTTCCTCGCGGCCTGCTCAACTATCCTGAGGATCTTCGCCTCCAGTTTGTCCATGGTCTTGAACATCTGCTTTGAGCCAATATCCTCCATAGAGTCGAAATCATCACCCATCTCGTCCGTAGTATCATCTAGGTCTTCTAGTGCCTCGTCGAATTCACCGGAGTCGATCTTCTCCTGGATTCGGATTAGCTTTTGCTCGGCCTTTGTAAGAGCACTGAACGCCTTCACAGCATCTCCTGGAAGTAGATCGCCCTCGACTTCGTTGTAGTTCTCAAACATCTCCGTGACCCTCTCCTGGAACCTCTCCTGGAACCTCTCAACCAGTTGCTCCTGTACATCTGAAAGCTCCTCAGCAGTGGGCCCCACTGGAACTTCACTTTCTGGTATGCCCTCTGTCTCTGGATCGAGCTCGTCTTCCACCTCGGGATTGTCTTCCTGGTACTTTTTGTAAGCGTTTCTGAGGTGCTTCATCGCACGTAGGTACTGGTTTGCCGCCGCTCGTGGATCGGATTCCCTCATTTCCTCGGCCTGGTGCATCTCTGACCACGCATGAGTGAACTGGTCTCTCAACGCTGGGTCAACATCATCCGGGAACACTGGGCCGTCATCTCCCCAATCATCGGAGTCAGTATCAGGTTGACCGAAAAATAGCCGATACAGCTCCATGTACCTAGTCTCGGCCTGGAGCTTAATCTGCTCGTAGATTACTGGATCAATCTGACCGTCATCTTCTGTACTGCCCCCAATACCATCATCTGGATCCTGGGCATGGACGATCTGGCCAATAGGTCCAACAAGAAGCATCATCAACAGCGCCAACGCGATTAACTTTATTTTCATCCTATTTCACTGGAAAATACAGGGCCTCAGATGTATTATAAGAACACTGAGGAACGTTTTGGAACGATCGTTCATGTTACTCGGTGTACTCGGATACTATACGGATGAGGCTCTGGTTTCCGACCTTTGTTTCCTCCACCAAACCGTATTCCTGGAGCCTCCTGATAAGCCTCCAGGCGGTAGACCTGGGCATATCGAACCTGTCTCGTATCTCTGATGCGAAAGCCTCCCCGTTTCTACCGGCTAAAAACCTCAGAACCTCCTTGTCATCGAGCCGGAGATCATCAAATTTGAAGAAAATCTTCTCAAGGTTCACTTTTTTTATTAAAGAGGGCGGGAGACTCTCTTTACTACTCTGAATATACAAATAACCTCCCGCAGCACCAGCAACGATCACTAGAACCACAAAATATAGCAGCAAGCTGCTTCCCTGTGGTTGAGATGCCGATAACGCGAGTTGATAAGCCTGACCAGCCTCCATCTCGGCCGCCGCATAATCACCATTATCATAACTATCCTTGGCGGAGTTGAGAGTCGTCTCTGCTTCGGCCAAGCCCTCGGTTCTTCCCCCTTCTTGTGCGGATACAATAGTGGTTTCAGCCTGAGATATGGCTATCGCTGCGTCTTCTGCCTCCTCTACAATAGACTGAGCCTCTGATAATGCCGAGCCCGCAGTATTTTTGGCAGTCAGGTAATCCTCTTGAGCCAAAGCCGTCTCGGCTTCATCGAGGGTGTTCTCGGGGCCGGTTAGATTTATTCCAGCTGCTTTTCTCAGGGAGATGTAGTTCTCGGCAGCCTCGATGGCGTCTGTGGCCTCTTGTACGATGCTGGGAAGACCCATGATGTACGATACGGAGATGTCTCCCGAATCGAAATCAAGATACTGTTTCCCGTCAGATGTCCCAATATTGGTAGGAATATCACCGAGGTCTAAAATGACTGCCCCCGAGGGCAATGTAATACGGGTGGGTGCTGGACTGGATACGTTGAGTGTCCAGAGAGCACCGTCCTTAACCGTTAATGTGGAGGTCAGGTATTGGATGTTAACCTCAAAAGCGCCCAAGCAAGTAACAATTACACTCGTACCTGTAGCTGCTGTAACAAGAGGAAGTCCTTCGTCATCTCTTGCTACTAGATTGCTGTATTGTGCCCCAAACAACTCGAAATCGATCCTGACCTTCGTGGGGTCGGTCTCGGCTAGAAAATCCACCTTCACTGTACCATCCGAATATATTGCCAGATCCAAGGATAGCGGAGTATACTCATCTTGGGCGAGGACTACCGGTGAAATGGAGAATAATACGATAATTGTTAGAAATACTGTTATTTTTTTCAAAAATAATCCTCGAGTTAGGATTGTCTGTGTACAATAAAAATTTAGTCTATCGAAGACTAATGATTGGCTCATGAGAGCTGGCTATGGCTTTCGCGTATTTTCCACCGCAAGCATCCTCCAGTAGGTGAAGTAGCTCGTCCAACGCAGATTCAACGTTTTCCAACTTGATCTCGGGTGAGGCATCGATGAACATCACCAGATTCCTTGTTTCGCTTGTGATCTTGGTCTCATCGGCGTCTCGAAAGTTCCAGCGCCTCGTCAGGATACGGGCATCATCGGCATAGACAACCTCACCGCTATAGGTCTCCTCCTGTTTTGAGGCCCCCAGCGGTGTGAAGGTCTCTCCTCCATCGCTCACCCTGAGATAAATGTCGCCCTCGACTTTGTCGGTATCGAACCCGCCCATGGGTATGATGTGTTTCACGGAAACCACGTTGTAGAGATCAACGACCGTGTTGATGACGGGAAGTTTGCCCGTTTTTATGGTCCTTCGAACCAGTGCCTCTGCCGAGGGCCTGTAATCCGAGGGTTTGGTCCCGAAGCTCCTGTATATCTCCCTCCAGGAGGCTATGTGGGGATGCCTTGTCGCTGGCTGGTCTCCGATCTGGGCCTGGGTTTCGGTTATTGCCTCTTTCTGCAAGCGGTAGAGACCGGGAAATGGGGTCACGTTGTCCAGTCCCTCCCCGTAGAGCACGCCTATGTGGACGCCGGGGTATGATTCGACGATTCCAGTTATATCGTACTTCAAATGCATCACTCCGAGATCGCGTTCGCCTTCTTTAGCGCCGTGATTTTTTCATCGTCGTACCCAAGTATGGTCTTAAGCACCTCTTGGTTGTGCTGACCGATGACTGGGGCGGCGCTCTTAACGTAGGCAGGGGTCTCGCTGAACTTTACGGGGAAGTTGACCACCTTTATGGGGCCAGCGTTCTCGTGGTCGACGGTGATGAACATGTTCCTCTCGATGAGGTGGGGGTCCTTGACCACGTCGTCGACGTTGTACACGGGGGCAACGGGGACACGGGCGGCTGTGAAGTAGTTTACCGCCTCGTCCCTTGTCATCCCGCTAACCTTTTCCTTGATTAGCCCCTCGGTCACCTCCTCGACGTCCATGTACTCGCGCAGGTCATCTATTAGCCTGGGGCTGAAGATCGCCAGCCTGATGTACCCGCTGTCGACGGTCTTGAATAAACCGCCGAAGCCCCTGCCCATAGGGTACTTGTCCATGAGTTCATGGAGCAGCATCCCGCTGAGGTTGTAGCCCGTGATGGCCATGTTCATGGAGGTCATGACGTCAAGCTGGGCCACATCGATCATCTGGCCCTCGCCCTTCCTGTCCCTGTGCCTAACCGCCGCGATGATGCTCATTGCCGCGTACAAGCCCGGGGCTAGGTCACCTACGGCCTGTGCCATCTCAATCGGAGGGCCGTTGACGTCTACGCCGTCACCAGTGAGCCTGCTATGACCGCTCATAGCCTCAGCTATGGGTGCGAAGCTGGGACGGGCGGTGTAGGGTCCAGTCTGTCCAAAGCCGCTTAATGCAGCGTATATGATTCTGGGGTTAAGTTCCTTGAGGACATCATACCCCAGTCCGAGGCGCTCCATGGTTCCAGGCCGGAAGTTCTGGACGACGATATCAGCGGTGGGAACAAGCTCCTTGAAGACCGCGAGTCCCTCCTCGGTTTTCAGGTTCAGTGTCAAGCCTTTCTTGTTGAGGTTGAGCTGGTGGAAAGTGTAGCTGCTGCCACCTACTATGTACGCGTCCGCCAACCTGTCTACGCTGCCCCACGGGGGCTCGACGCGTATGACCTCGGCGCCCATGTCCGCCAGCATCATGGTGCAGTAGGGGCCGAACCAGAATTGGGTTAGATCGAGTACCCGTATGTCTTCAAGGATTCTCATAATGTTCACCCCAAGAGATTGGGGCAGCCTCTAAAACCGTTACTGCCTGACCCTTACTCTGATGGTGTTGAACATTGGTCCTCCACCTATCAGTTGGGGAGTCCCGTGGGTTAGGCTGTTCTGGTGGTTACCCTCGGAGTCGATTAGCTCCCGTGGGCACCATATGACCCCGCTTGGAACTTGGTTCGTCGGCTTTAAATCGACAATTAGCTGCCCCAGATCGTTGTAGATGGTGGTCTTTGCCTTGGGGTCAAGCCCCATTTTCTCAACATCTTCAGGGTTAATCCACGCCACGCATGGGATATCGCCGTAAACGTCAGTGAACTGGGTATGGGTATATTGCGGGACCGCGCTGTTTAGCATGATAAACTCCCCCTCCTCGATGGGTATCTCCATCTGAATAGGTATAGGGGACACCCCCTCGGGGGCACTGGTGGACGCGAACTCTATCTTCCCAGTCTCCGTGTTATACTCGTCCATGGGTCTATGACGTAACTGCATGGGCTTTCCCTCAAGAAAATCTTTGAAGTCCCCCTCGATGAAGGCTTCACGGAAGTTTTTCTCCATGTCCACCCAAGGGTCTACGTGAACCCAGGACTCATCTACGTTTAATCTTCGAGCCAGTTCAATCATCAACGGATGTTCGTCCCTGCTCTCCGCGATAGGCTCTATTGTTTTTCTGCCAAGACGGACAAATGGGTGGCTGTCTGAGACATATACATCGTCTTTCTCAAGGTACGTGGTTGCGGGAAGAAGGACATCGGCTAGTTTTGCTGTCTCGGTGATATGGGTATCATGGACGACTAGGAAGCAGTCGTCCCATTTGAACCCCTCAATGACGCGGTTACTATCTGGTAACGTGAGCGCAGGATTCATCCCGACAACGTAAACGAACTTGAACTCCCCTGCCGCGATTCTTTCACCCAAGGATATCATGCTGACTATTTTTGATGGTTTTTCTTGGAGCGTTGACCCAAACAGGTCTCCTTGTATGTATCGCCCAGTGCCGTTGGTATAGAAGAACCCGCGGTGCTGACCAAGCAATGCTGGGAGCAGTGATACTGCTCTGCAGGACTCTGCACCTGTTAGGCTCTTGTTGAGCCCTAACCCTATCATGAAGACGCTGGGCTTTTCACACAACATGTTGCAGAGTTCCTCTATGCCTTCCCAGCTTACACCAGTGACTTTTTTGACCCTCTTTGGGGTCCATTTGAGGGCTTCTTGCTTGTATTCATCGTAACCAGAGGTAAATGTGCTGATGAAACCATCATCAACCAGGTTGTTGGTGATCAGATAATGCGCGACCCCGTAAGCCAGCGCAACATCAGTACCAGGTTTTGGGCAGACCCACAGGTTGGCTAACTCTGCGGTCTCAGATTCACGTGGATCGATGACGATTATTTTGGCATCGTTTATTCTTCGGGCTCGTGTAGCCAACGCCCATTGATGTGGGCTGCTGGTCTTGGCGTTAAATCCCCAAAAGATTATGTTCTTCTTATCTTCCAGTTCCATGGGCTGACAGCCATACCTCAACCCATAGTGGAGATTTATTCCAGCGTGACCACTTGCGGAACAGATGGTGTAATCCGTCATTGTAACCCCTAAGGCGTTCCAGATTCGTTTACTGTAACCTATTGTGATGAACCCTGTGTTCCCTGCATAGTCAAGAAGTAGCACTGATTCTCTTCCATGTGTCTCGATGGTTGTTCTGAGTTTTTCCGCTACTTTTTTGATTGCTTGACTCCATTCAACCTTTTTGTACCCCATCTCGGGACTGGGTTTTCGGAGATAGGGGTAAAGAACTCTATCCATGCTGTTTGTCCTGTCGGCATCCCCCGCAGCACGAGGGCAGGTGAGGCCGTTGGTTACTGGGTTCTCTGTGCTCGCTTCTACCTTGACGACGGTGTCATTGTCAACTGTTACGTCAAGCCAGCAGGCGTCGGGGCAGTCCCTCGCACACATTGTTTTTACAACCCTCATTGACTCACCAGAATAAGGTGATACGGTTTTCATGGATTAAATGAGTTGCGAGAAAAAGTTGCATATATTCGTTAATTTTCAATCTTGGGTAACCAGAAACTATATTAAGCGCGTAACAAAGAAAGTGGTTTAAATTGGTGTAATTAATGGGTTTCCGGTCGAAATTTGAAAACGCGGAGAAAGCTCTCACCTTCAACGATGTACTTCTTCTACCCGGTTGGACCACTCTTGAGCCCAGCGATGCTGACGTCAAGACAAGGGTGACAACCAACGTCGAGCTAAACATTCCCCTTATCGCCAGCCCAATGGACACGGTCACGGAGGCCGAGATGGCCATAGCGCTTGCGAGGGAGGGAAGCCTCGGCGTGCTGCATAGGAACTGCAGCGCCCAAAAGGAGGTTGACATGGCTAGGAGGGTCAAGAGGGCCGAGGCCGTGATTATTAGAGATGTGGTCACTGTTGGGCCTGACATGACTGTCGCCGAGCTTCTCTCCATGATGGAGGAGCATGGCATCAAGGGATTCCCCGTTGTTGAAGACGGCGGTGAGCTCCAGGGCATTGTTACTTGGAGGGACGTAAGGTTGGCCGATAGCAGCCTCCGCATCAGAGACGTGATGACCGAGGAGGTCGTAACGGGCAACGAGGACACCGAGATAGATGAGGCGATGAAGATACTGCACGAGCATCGCATCGAGAAGCTGCCCATAGTCGACAAGGACAACAGGGTCCAGGGTCTCATCACTATGAAGGATATCACCCTCAAGGGTACATTCAAGGAGGCGGTCAGGGATGAGCAGGGCAGGCTACTTTGCGCTGCCGCCATCAGCCCCTTCGATCTACCGAGGGCAAAGGCGCTTGATAGATACGTTGACGTGATGGTGCTCGATGTGAGCCATTTCCACAACAAGAACTGCTTTGACGCGACCAAAAAGGTGCTCAAGGAGGTCTCGGCGGACGTAATCGTCGGGAATATCGGTACCTACCAGGCTGCCGAGGATATCATCACCCAGCTTGACGGGGTCGCAGGACTCAGGGTCGGCATTGGAAGCGGCAGCATCTGCAGCACAAGCGTTGTAACGCGTGCGGGGGCTCCAACCCTGTTCGCCACTAGCCAGGTGGCCGACGCGGTTAAGGACTATGAGTCCAATATCCCAATCATCGCTGACGGCGGTATGAGGAATCCCGGTGACGTTGCCGTAGCCATGGCAGTGGGCGCAAGCGCTGCCATGATGGGAAACGTGTTCGCGGGATGCCGAGAGAGCCCAGGTAGGCTCGTCGCCATGGAGGGACGATACTACAAGGAGTACTACGGCATGGGAAGCGCCAAGGCGAGGCAGAAGAGGTTCGCACAGGACCGCTACAGCCAGCCGAGCAAGTCTGTAAATGAGGGAGTCGAGGGATGGGTACCGTTTAGGGGCCCCGTTAAGGAAATCCTTGACGAGTTCACCGGCGGCCTCAAGGCGGCCATGGGTTATGTAGGCGCTTCGACGATCCCAGAGGTCTGGGAAAAGGCCAAGCTGGCGCTCATCACCGAGCATGGAGCTCGAGACGCTGCACCTCACGATATCTTCCGCCCAGGTCCAAGCAGGACCCTCTAATTTTCTTTATACAACCCTTTAATTTTGCATTTTCGTGCAAGACCAAGCTTATTACGCCGTCGAGGTTGCCTTAATCATACAACGGTGTGTTAGATGATCAAGAGGGCATTAATCAGCGTCTACGACAAGATCGGACTAGAAAAGCTAGTGGAGGCTTTTGGCGGTTACGGCGTGGAGATTATCAGCAGCGGTGGGACCGCCAGAAAGATCAAGGAGATCGGCTACGAGAGGCTGGTCGAGGTTAGCGAGTATACTGGACACTCGGAGAGCCCCGGTGGTCTCGTCAAGACCCTGCACCCTAAGGTCCATGGAGGACTGCTTCTTGACGTAGCTGACCCTGAGCACAAGAAATGGATGGATGAAAACGAGATCGAGCCCATCGATCTAATGGTGGTGAACCTTTACCCCTTTGAGAAGGTAGTCGCAGGGGGAGCGGACCTTGAGACCGCGGGCCACAACATCGACATCGGCGGCCCGACCATGACCAGGAGCGCCGCTAAGGCGAGTCTGCTCTACGACCGCACATGCATCGTATCAGGGGTCGCCCAGTACCCAGAGATCATCAGGACACTAAACGAGAACGACGGGGAGCTGACAACCGAGCTGCGAAGGCGCTATGCGTTGCAGGCGTTCAGGCGTACAGCGGGCTACGACAATGCCATCGTCGAGTACCTGGAGGAAGAGCTTTGAGCAAACCAAAATCCATGAGGAGGAAGTACAGCACGGCCCTCGGGGAGGAGTTCCCCGAGACCATCAAGATCACCATCGGTGAAAACGAGGTTGTCTACAGGAAACACATGAGCCTGAGGTACGGGGAGAACCCGCACCAGCCGGCCGCCTTCTACAGTCCAACGGTGGGCCCTCTGACCGTCGGGGATATCAAGCTCCTGAAAACGGGAAAGGGCGGCCTCAGCATGACCAACGTCGAGGACGCCAACAACAGCATGAGGATAGTCAGCTACTTTGACCGGCCCGCTGTGGCCGTCATGAAACACGTTAACCCAAGCGGGGCAGCGGCCCAGAACGCGGATGAGCCCCTGGTGAAGGTCTACAGGAGGGCAAGGGACTGCGACGCACTCGCCGCGTTCGGGAGCGTCGTGGGATTCAACTGCGAGGTCGACCCCGTTACGGCCGAGGAACTGATGAACAGCTACGTCGAGGGTGTCGTAGCACCCAGCTACGCTGAAGGCTGTATGGATTTCTTTAAGCAGAAGAAGAACATCAGGATCATGACCGTTGATGGTTTGGACGCCGTCAGCAAGTACATCGGTGAACCCATGTGGCCTCTTGACATCAGCGTTCAGGCAGATGGAAGCCTGGTGCTTCAAGCTCCCATGCTCACCAAGCTTAGAGGCACCGAGGACCTTCGAGTGGTTACCGAGAGGCAGCCAACGGGGCAGGAGCTGAAGGATCTCCTGTTCAGCTGGTATGTGTGTATGAATGTGAGGAGCAACGGCGTCGTCCTGAGCAAAGGCAATGCCACCATCGGCGTCGGTACGGGACAGCAGGACAGGGTTACGGCTGTGAGACTAGCGCTTGAGAAGGCCGTTGGCAGGGGGCACGGGGACGAGGTCGCTGGCTCGGTCATCGCGTCTGACGGCTTCTTCCCGTTCAGGGACAGCATCGACCTTATAGCTGAATATGGGGTGACCGCGGTTGTCCAGCCAGGTGGCAGCATCAGGGACAAAGAAGTCATCGCGGCATGCAACGAGCACGGCATCGCCATGGTGTTCACGGACGAGCGATGCTTCCGCCACTTCTAACCCTAGTGACCTGTTACCGGTCAATCGGGAAAGAGGATAATACTCCAACCACTTTTGCCACCAACTCAGACTCTTTCTCACTAACTAACAGAAAAATAATCTCAAAATGACCGCCACGATTACCAAATCATTGTCGGACTAGGGGCCCCTGCTGAGGGGGCTCGTGGAGCAGTGAGGCCCCCCCAGTAAGTCAAGATACCCTGACTCCCACTCCCTGACGGCGACGCCATTGTCCCTGAGGGCCTGGTTTGTCCTCTTGTTCCTGTCGTAGGCGATGACCACGCCGGGCTTCACCGTGACTATGTTGGAGGCGCCCCTGCTCTGCTCCAGCATAGTATCAAGCATATGCCCCACGTCCCACGGGTCCTCAGGAGCCCCATTCACGTAGATAATGCCGTCCTCGTCCAGCTTTTCCTCCCTGACGAGAAAGTCCAGCAGGCTCAGCTCGTTGCTCAGCAGCTTGGGCGCCCCATTGTCGTTGATGTAGACGCCCGTTCTCCCGAGGGCCTTGAAGTGCTCCGGACGCACAAGGGGACCGATGGGTCTGCCGTGTTCAACGCTCTGCCTCACGATGGCCTCAAGGGTCTTGAGAAGCAACTTCTTTGGTGGATAGTTCTTGAGGAGCTCTGTATCGTAGATGTAGGGCATCACCAGCGCCTTGTCCTTGTCGGGATAGTTGATGGTCACGTCAAGGTGCATGTAGTCGACGGCGGGGAAATCGGCCAAGTTCACGGCGCAGATATACTTTAGCTCCCCGTCCTTGTCGGCCTCGAAAAGCCTCTTCGCTGTCTCAACGACGCCCGTGACGGTACTCCTCTGACCGACCCCGATGGCGATGGTCTCCTCATCCACGATGTGGGTGTCGCCGCCCTCAACGCAGGGAGGCTCGCTGAAGACTCCTAGGGTCTCGTTGGCATCGAACACGATCTCGGTCTTCTCGCGTAGCACCGGGTCGTACTCGTAGCAGAGCTTGACTACCCTGGGCTCGTAGAGCCTGCTATATCGCCTCATGTTGCAGATGACGGTTCCAACCTGTGTGGTGAAGCTGGTGTCCCTAGTGTACGTCCAGCTGGTCCGCCTGTGATCGGGCAATACAACCTCCTCGGTCACCGGATCGTAGAACGGCCTTGAGGGGAACCCCCACATCAATGTGTCTACCGTGAGGTCCTCGGGATCAGGCTGTGCTGGCATCCCCATCCAGACATCGTCCACCATCTGGCCTAGCTCGGCAACCGTGGCGTCCTCGATGATCTTTCCAAGCATCTCCTTGACCTCGAAGACCTTGACACCCTCGCCCTTGAGTATCTTGGGCAACTGGAGCCATTGCTCGTGGCCCGGGTCCATCTGTGCGTGGGGATCCCTTGGTACGTTATGGGTGTTGGACTCGACGCCGGCGAAGGGCATCCGCTTTGTCCATAGCTGCTCGGTGCTATCCTGTATCAAAACCGCGTTGAGTCTGCCTGACTCGGATTTGACTGTCCACATAGTATCTTCTTGGCGGCGGCGGTTTTAGGATTTGCGGGGACCGTTAATAGGGATTAGTTATAGTTACCCTTGATGAATGAAACTAACTTGCTTCGTTTCCGTAACTATGCAGAGTTGATAATACATAAGTTTAGTCCATCAATACAAGCATTGTTGTGTTCGTTTGTGACAAAACCCGTTTTAACGTCTCTCAGCTAAAAACAGACAAGTAAAAGAATAAAACTACCACAACGGAGTAAGGGGCAGATTGAAACGTTATCTGCGACTCGTTGCCCTATTGGTAGTGCTGACCCTGAGCGTAGGTATGCTCTCGTCGGCGATCTACATACTGGGAGACATAACTAGATTAGATCTAGATGAAAGTAGTTCTGTTTCATCCAAAGGGCTCTCCGAGGCTCAGAGTTTAAGTGGAGGTGAGCAGCAGGCAGAGGTCGGTTTCGAGCAGCAGAAACCAAAAGGCCCAGTGCTTATGATAAAGTTCTCTACGAGAAACAAGTATCTGCGGAGATACGCGGCGTATAATTACAGCTATGGTTTCTGGAACAAACCAGTCGACATCGAGTCCATTAACTATCACGGGCAATTGATTCCGCTGAACCCATCCTGGCCAAGAACTTATGCTCAGGTCCAGTTCCAAGTGAACCCTCTGGCAAACCTCACTGGGCACATACTTACTGCACAGAATACAGATAACATACGATTCAACGATACGATCCAATATTACGAGGAGATACAGAGTTTTGAGGCCACGGAACAATACGATGACCCGTACTGGGTAAGCTACAAACTTTACGAGTATAGCGATGCAGCCCTCAGGGCAAGTCAGGCAATAGGGCCCCCTGAGGCGCTTGAAGTCCCAAGAGACCTAGTATCGGACTTTACTATACTCGCGGAAAGGATCGTTGAGGGAGAGTCAACCGATTACGGGAAGCTGGTAGCCATTAGAGATTATCTTATCGAGAATTATGAGTGGGATGAAGAGTTCACATCAGCGCCTTCAACGATTGACCCTATAAGATGGTTCCTGTACAACGAGAGAGCTGGTGTAGGTAGTCACTTCAACAGCGCCTTCATCATGTTGGCTAGGTGCCTCGGAATCCCCATGAGGGCTGTGATAGGCTACACCGTTGATGCCCAGATGGAGATCCAGTATGTGATGCCCCAACAAGCATACATGTGGGCAGAGACGGAGTTTGAGAACTTAGGCTGGGTCACTATAGACGCCTCTCCCAATAATTACATGGATAGCGATGTCAACATAACGATGCAGACTACGGTGACCAATATCACTGGAAACGACCCAATTGCCATCAGAGGAAAACAGTTCAATGTCTGGGGAACAGTGGAGACCCTTAATGGTTCTGCAGTAACGGAGAGCCAGGTAGAGATCATGCTCAAGGTGAATAAGACTGATGTTGACGAGACAGCTCTAATCGTGGGTGTCGGCTTCATCGAGGCTGGGTTGTTCAACGTCACCTGCGACGCCACTCCAGAGATACTGGTGGGAGACTATAACCTGATAGCGCACACATTGGAGACGCTGAATTATAGGGAATCATGGAGCGACCCACCCATTAAGGTGATGGCTGAGACCATTGTCAAGATCACTGGGCCTAGACAAGTTTACCAGGGAAAGAACATCACATATAGAGGAAGTATAATTGACTCCAGCGATGGGAATCCCGTGGTTAACGCCTCTTTGCATATCAACTACCTAGACCAGGTGCTAACCCTAACAAGTGACGAAAATGGGAAGGTTACCTTTATAGCCATGTTTCCTGAGAACGGGAAGACCAATATGAGCCTCAGCATGTTCGAGGCCATGTACTACCTAGGATCGGAGACAAATATGGGAATCACGGTAATTGTACCTCCTCCGGATGCCTCTAACATTATCTCTCTGCTGTTCTCTTTCCCGTATAACATAGGGGTAGCATTATCCTCTGCAATCGGAGTGGGGTTCTACGCCGCCAAGAGAAACAGACGAATGAAGGAGGAATTTGTAGTAGAAGAGCCCAGAGCCAGAGTACAGCCCAAACGGGAGTACATCGGATATGAAGACGGCGTTCCATTAGAGTACACAAGCTACGAAGAGGGCATAGTGAAGCTTTTCAACAGGTTCTATGTCTCCATGCAGAGAATATATCCAGACATCGATGAAACCATGACCCCCAGGGAGTTCCAATACGTACTCATTGAGAGGATGCCGATGCATGCAGACGCATTGCTGGAGGACCTAGTTTCAAGCTACGAGATAGCCATGTATAGTAACATAGCGCTGAGTCAGGAGGACTTTAAGCGTACAAACGCGACAATAGAGCTAATAATTGAGTTGATGAAGAGTGGAAGCAGAGACTAGAAGCGGGTTAATACGGGCCACTGTGGCATATTCTGTCGTTGCGGTAATATTAGGAATATTTAGCTTCGGCTCAACCCTAACAGTGGGAGAACTAGGAAGCTTTCTACCGTACCTACCACCTGATCTTTCACAAGCTGGGGTCTATGTATTATTTGTACCGTTACTGGTGGGGATTAGCCTCTTCTATGTTTCAATAATCATTGGGGTACTATATGAGGGCGTCATTACTAGTGTAATAATAAGCGGTCTCTACGCAGGTGGCTTCTCGTCATTCATCGTCGTGTTCATGATCTTACAGCCCATGAGTGAATCCACCCAAGTTGCTGGATACCTGTTCATGGGAACGTTCGCCATCTACTTCATCTACTCAATAATATCAGTCATCGCCGAGTTGCGGGACCAGCTATACCTCAGAGTTATTTCTGGAGCACTAGCAATATTCATCGTCGGCCAGGTCTGCATCCAGCTTGTGAGCCTTTTCATGATCATGCCAGGTGTGCCTGAGTCGGAACAGGTGACCCTAATAAAAGAGATGCTAAACATAGGTTTCGGTGTCGCATCTGGGATAACCCTCATTGGAATATTCAAGGACAGCAAGAACGTATACTTGGCCCAGTTAGGGGGAATCGCTTCGAACTACTTCTTCGTGACATCGCTAAGTCTCATCGGCACACTGTACATCAACTTTATCGGAGGCAGGCTCACAGATGTCAACCCCGTTATTAAGCAGCTCAGTCCATACATTGAATGGACGGGCATCGTGATTGTAGGGGCCTTCATCTTCACAGTGATGAGGAGGGGGATGGATGAGTCCATGATGGTCCCCACTGAACTGGGTGACTGGGGCAAGCACATCCAGGATACCAGTAGCACGAAAGGAAAACAACTCAAGGACTTCACTGAGATAATACACGAGTTCGTGGATAAGGGGCAAAAGGAAAGCCTCATAGTCAAGTTATTCAGGTTTCTCAACGAGAATAGGGCATCCGAGCCCGAGATGGGCCATAGTCTAAAGGAGCTCATCGACTATGAAGACCAGAAGCACCCCCACTTCGCAAAGAGAGGCGCAAGTAAAAAGGTAGATGAGAACAACCAAGAACGAAGGATGCAGGTACTAGCACGCACAGTTCAGTACATAAATACGCTGGGCCTCGGCGCGTACAGAGATACGGGGCAGAACCAAGTGACAGAGGAGATTAAGGAGAATTAGAAATGCAAGCAATGCACGTTGACAGAGTAAGAGCGATCAGCAACGCCATACTAGAGGGCCTCGGGAAGGTCTACGTCGGCAAAAGAATGACGCTCACAAAGATGATGGCGGCAAGCTTCGCCAACGGCCACGTCCTTTTCGAGGATTATCCTGGCCTGGGAAAAACGCTTCTAGCCAAGTTATTCTCAAGGATCATCGGATGCCAGTGGAGCAGGGTCCAGTTCACACCAGACTTGATGCCAGCGGATATTCTAGGTACAAAGGTATGGAATATGAAGGACCAGACGTTCAGCCTCGAACGGGGCCCAATATTCACGAACGTGCTGCTGGCCGACGAGATCAATAGAAGTCCACCCAAGACACAGGCTGGCCTCCTTGAGGCCATGGAGGAGCGACAGGTTACTATTGAAGGCGAAACCTACAAGCTTACCAAGCCATTCATCGTAATAGCGACTCAGAACCCCATCGAGATGGAGGGAACATACCCTCTTCCAGAGGCCCAGATGGACAGGTTCTTGCTCAAGATGAGTATGGGTTATGTAGAGACACTGAATCAAGAGAGCTTGATACTTAAGAGGAGAATTTTCTGGAAGCAGGACGACCCGACCCAACTCATACAGCCTGTTACCAACCAACAGACCTTCAGGGCTGTTCAGGATTATATCGAGGAGCGTATCTACGTCGATGACAAGATCATCGAGTATATTAGTCAGATCACCAGGGAGACTAGGAAACACCCGGTGGTGGAGGTCGGAGCAAGCCCCAGAGGAGGACTAGCCCTGCTCAAAGTAGCTAGGTCTCACGCAGCAATTACAGGTAGGGCTTTCGTAACACCTGATGACGTTAAAATGTTCGTCCACGACGCCCTCAGCCACAGAATCATCATGAAGATGGAGTACATCTTGGAGGGGAGTTTCAGTGTTGATGCCGTCCTCAACGAGATCCTCGAAAACATAGAGGTACCAAAAGAGTTCGTGGGAAAAAGGTAGAAGCAATGCTTACCAGGGACACGCTTGAGCTCATTGTCACGGCAATCGTGTACATAGTGTTAGGTATGTTCCTGGGAAACATTATTCTTATCACTCTCGGTCTCGCTCCCATCATATTTCTATCAATGGCAGTTATCATCGGGCAGCCCACTGTATCTCACGTTGAACGAATCGGCAAAGACCTAAAGATCAATGTGGACGCCAAGATAAGCGATAGCTTACAAATCAATTTAGAGGGTGGTCCTGGGCTTGTGACTGTAAGCGATACACTGCCCGGTAGCTTTGCTCTCGAGGAGGGAAATAACTTCAAGGCGGTATGGAAGGGTTTGAATGCCAAGACAATAGATTTGAGCTACACAGCGCTATGCGCCAAGAGGGGATACTTCGACCTCAGAGAGGTCACATACGAAGTACGCCACCCACTCCAAGTCAACGCCAACACATTGGGAGTGCTCAACTCAAAGAGAGCAATAATAGTACAGCCTCACCCACTCTTCGTCAGGAAGATAAAGAACCACAAGAGCGTCAGCAGGATACCCATGCCAATGGATGCTCGTTTCAGGTTCGGGATCCCCACCACTGATTTCAAGGATATGAGGGATTACGTGCCAGGGGATAACTATAGGTCTATCAACTGGAAAGCGTCGGCCAAGCGCCTAAGCAGGGGTAACAGCAAATTCGTAATCAATGATTACGAGAAGGAGGGAAAGAAGGTTGTCTGGATCTTCCTTGACAGCGGGGTTCACATGGCACTAGGTACCACGGTGAACAACACCATGGAGTACGCCATCAGAGCTGCTTTAGGGTTCGCTAATTTTTATATCGAGCGCGACTGCAAGGTTGGGTTCTGTGTATATAACCATGATGCTACCCAGTGGGAGGGCCCGTTCACAAACAGGAACCCAGTGGAGGTTGGAGAGTTGAACCTCGATCAGATAGAGGTAAATGTACCAACTGGAACAGATGACGTAAAACCTCATATTCATAGGGAACAGACGAGGGTTCTTTACCCGGACACGGGCAAGCGACAGCAGTACAAGATAACCCGCGAGATGTTATACGTAGACATCAAGTACAGCACAGAGAGCCTCAGAGAGGCCATCCACAACTGCAGGAGATACATAGTAGGCACACAGCCACTATTTTTGGTTATTACGATGGTGGAAGCAGCACACCTGCAAGGAATCCAAGATGGTATAAAGGAGCTTCACAAGTACATGGGCAGGATCGGGGGCAAGCCTAGTATCATCTTGTTCAACGTTCAAGGCTACAACGTCGCTGCGCAGACTGAAGCGGAGAAAGTGGCAGCTGGCTTCCTCACATATCACACAAGGCCCTATTATGAGATCCTTAGAGGCATGGGCTGTACGGTTCTAAACTGGGACCCGATAGAGGAAAGCTTTGCAAACGCCCTTCAGAGGCAGAAGGTGAGCGGATGAAAGAAAGCATGCTGAGAACCATAGAGGCTATCATCGCCCTCTCGGCTACCTACATGGCGGCGGTCACTATGGTGCAAACCACTCTCTATGGCAAGTTACTCGATAAGGTGTCTAACTACTTCGGGCCATCCTTAGACCCCTACCTATCCTACATTAGCATCGGTATAATCTTCGGCGTTCTGTTCCTCTCATTCACTTTTTGGAGAAAGGGAGACGAGATCTGGTTCGGCCGACTATTCAACATGAACATGCTCATGTTCTTCCCCGCGGTGTTGGACTTTAGCACATTCAACTGGGTTGGCCTCATCTTCGATCTGACGCCTATCCCTGGGGTCAGTGGGTTATGGGTCTTTGGAGTGGGTCTTCTTCTTCAGGTGACCTATCTGTCTCTTAGATACACGGTGCGATTTAGGTACACGAGGGAAGAGCTTGAAGGAAGAGGGGCAAACGAGGAGGACATCGACGCTGTAACACGTGGTCAGGTGGGTTATGTGATGCTCTTGGTGACTCTGACAATTGTGGCCACATCTATAGTCTACGTATCGATCCCATACATAACTCAGTTTTCGGCGGACTGGCTGAGCACCCTTCCAGCGCCTCACATGCTAGTCGGACTATTTGTTGTGGTTTTGATAGCCGCTACCCTAATCTACTACCTCCGGAGCCAGGAAGATTAGAGGATATCTCTAGGCTCATAGGAGGCGGCGTTTCTATTTCTTTCAATTAGTTCACCGCATTTCTCGATGACGGCGTCAATCTGCATGTTAGCGTTACCGATAAAGTGCTTTTTGTCAAGAAGAAGCGAGTTTAACAGTTCTTCCGTGATTCCAGCTTCCTTGAATGCGGGGTCTGACGCAAGGTTGTTCATTAGACAATTACCCACTGATCCTTGCTCTCTCAT
>RCNB010000788.1_pt1 | contig 20622 bp, 13 predicted proteins | sample 2041321 | NCBI WGS metagenome assembly RCNB01 (sample SAMN09708232, study PRJNA481090) | Marine sediment metagenome, whole genome shotgun sequencing project. | reverse complement strand
CCCTGTTCTTTGCATAGTGCACGAAACGGCGGGGCGCTAACATCTTCCATTGGTGCTAATAGCAATGGGAAGTCTGGAAGCTCTATGTTATCTATTTTTACCATGTATGTTTTTAGAAATATTTTGTCTTATTTAAAACCCAAAGCCCATAAAAGCCTAAAGCTAATTCAGCAACAACCCCAAAAATATAGCCATTTGTTGGAATTCCGTCTAACATCATACTAACCAACCTCCCACAACCCAAACCTAGCATGAAAATTATATTGGTTACAATTGCAAATTTTAAAAAGTGTTCATTAAGTATCCCCAAGAACCATAGCGCTGCAAAACCAATATATAAGCCCATTATGGCTTTAAAAAAATTGTGTTCATCAATGGTATTTAAATGAATATCAAATTGTAAATCTGGCTTAAAGCCATAGACAATGCTCACAGGAAGAACAACTACAACAGAAACAATTAAATGAATTCTCGTTATAACCCAATTTCTATTAGTCGCCGTTTTGTTATTTAAACTCAACCTCTGCTTCTACTTTTTTACCCTCACGCTCAACAATAACTTTAGTTTTACTTCCCTTTTCAAAAACGGATAATGCTTTCATATAACTCATCATATCTACAACTAAACTATCCCCTAGCTGAACCACAATATCGCCTTTTTCTAACCCTGCTTTCATTGCCGGTTTATCTTCGCTTATGCCATCTATTCGCATGCCTTTACCATCAAATAAATAATCTGGAATTACGCCTAATCCCACTTTAAACCTTGGTGTTTCTTCGCTTTCATTCTTTGTCTTCCTAAAAGCTAATTCTCCATTATTGTCTAAATCTGTAACAATGTCAAAGATGTAGTCAGAAATAAGATCCATGCCTTTATAGTTCAATTTCTCAGCATCATCACTTGGTTTATGATAGTCTTCGTGCTGTCCAGTAAAGAAGTGTAAAACAGGAATGTCTACTAAATAAAATGACGTATGGTCAGAAGGGCCAACGCCTGATTCGTTTTCTACAATTTTAAACGAATTATTACTAGAGGTAAGTACTTGTTTAAAAATTGGAGATGTTCCTACGCCATAAACAGCCAAAGTACTATCCGCATTTAAGCGCCCTACCATATCCATGTTTATCATATAATTGATTCCCTCAGTTGTAATAGTTGAATTTTTTGCAAAATAATTAGACCCCAATAACCCCATTTCCTCACCTGAAAACGCCATAAACAAATAGTTGTTTCCAGAGTTGGTCTCTTTTAGCCTACTAGCAAGGTTGAGCATAAGAGCAACACCGCTAGCGTTGTCGTCTGCACCATTGTGTATTGCTTTTTCTTCGCCCCTATACAAAGACCCCTCATTACCATATCCTAAATGGTCATAATGGGCGCCAATAACGATGGTCTGGTCAGACTTATTGTCAATAAAACCTATAACATTTCTTCCTGTGATAGTACTATCGCCATTTGCTGAGGTATACTTTACCTCAGAGTGTGGCTGTGTTTTTGGTTTAAACGTAAAATCTTGAAAATAGCCCTCTGTTCCTTTTTCTTTTAGGCCAAGAGATTTAAATCGTTTAGCTATATAATCAGCTGCTGTTTTCTCTCCAATGGTTCCTGTTGCTCTTCCTTCTAATTTATCATCTGCCAAAAATGAAACATCCTCATTTATTCTGTTTTCGGGTTTATATTCTTTTTTACAGGCCACAAATGCTAATACAGACACTATTAATAATACTTGTTTCATTTATAAATTTATTATCGGTTTATTCTTATTTTTGAGCAAAATTAGTCAATAAATACCATTTATACATAACTAAATGAAAACAACAATTTGTGCTTTAATGTTACTTACAACTATATGTCTGTCTTGTAAAACAGATAAAAAAGAAAAAGTTGATGCCCAGCCTCAAACAGACAAATTGATAGATTCTTTGATTTATCCTGAAGAAATACACTTTAAATCAATTCGCCAAGTAACTTTTGGTGGAGATAACGCCGAGGCATATTGGAGTTTTGATGATAAACAACTTATTTTTCAATCTAACAATAAAGCTTGGAATGTTGAATGTGATCAAATGTTTTTAATGAATGTAAATGACACATTTAAAGATTCAATACCACCAATGATAAGCACTGGAAAAGGACGTACTACTTGTGCCTATTTCTTACCAGACAACAAACAATTTGTCTATGGGTCTACTCATTTAGCTAGTGATGAATGCCCTGAAACACCTTTGCGAAGAGAGGGTAAATATGTGTGGCCAATATATGAAAGCTATGATATTTTTGTTGCCGATTTACAAGGGAATATAACCTCTCAATTAACCACAGAGCCTGGCTATGATGCAGAGGCTACTGTATCTCCAAAAGGAGATAAAATTGTGTTTACCTCGATGCGAAGTGGCGATTTAGAATTATACACCATGAACCTCGATGGTTCTGACGTCAAGCAAATTACCAATGAATTGGGTTATGATGGTGGAGCGTTCTTTTCTCCCGATGGAACAAAATTGATTTTTAGGTCCTCACGACCAAAAACAGAAGAAGAAATTAAAGAATATAAGGGCCTTTTGGCGGAGGGTTTAGTGCAGCCTACGAATATGGAATTGTTTATTTGTAATGCAGATGGAAGCGACTTAAAACAGCTAACAAATCTTGGTAACGCAAACTGGAGCCCGTTTTTCCTGCCTAGCGGCGATAAGATTTTATTCTCATCTAATTTTGAAGCAGAACGTGGTTTCCCATTTAATTTATACATGATTGATATTGATGGGAAAAATCTTGAACGTATTACTCACGGTGAAACCTTTGATGCATTCCCGGTATTCTCTAACGACGGTAAGTATCTCGTTTTTTCTTCAAATAGAAATAATGGAGGAGGAAGAGATACTAATTTATTCATTGCAGAGTGGCAAGACTAAAATATTAAGCAGCTATTTTAATGGTTGCTTTCTAAACGATCCCTTTCTTCGGCAGAAAAAGAACGCTCATTTGTTGATAATTTTGTGTTCCCAAATTTATATCTAAAACCCAGTTTAATGTATCTGCTGTCTTCGTCAACAGAGAGTGTGTTGTTTTGATCTAGGAATTTGGTGGTTAAAAAATAATCTTGATTATTAAATAAATCTGAGACAATTAAGGAAAGGCTTCCCCTTCCTTTAAATATTGTTTTTCTTATGGATAAATTGGTGTCCATTCTAGAATCCAAAACCTGAAAACCTTGCACGTTTTCATGAATATAAGTAAGCGCAAAATTTGCCGTTAGGCTATTATCTTTCAGAAAAGAAATGTTGTTGCTCATTATGGTATAATTAGACCATTTATCAATATTGACCTGATTGCCTGAGAATGTTGCGTTGTCTTTATAGTTGTAGAAAGATGTACCAATATAAACAGACCACTTTTCGATAATATTAAAATAGGCTTCTATGTCTAAACCTATTTCTTCAGTGAAATTTAAATTAACTGATGAGAATGCAATTTCATTATTTAAATTATCTTGAAAAGGTATTTCAGAAATATTATTTTCAAATTTCTTATAATAGGCCTCGATAGTAAAAACACTACCAATATTAACCCCTCCTTTAATGCTATTTGTGAAAATTGGTTGTAGTTTAGGGTTTCCTGTTACATATGTATTATCATTTAAATAAAACCGAAAAGGGTTTAAAAAGCTATAATTTGGGCGTTCAATACTACGCTTGTAATTAACAAAAACATTTGTCTTTTCTGAGATTTGCAACCCAATGTTTATCGTGGGAAACCACTCAAAATAATTTTGATTATTATTTTGATTTGTGGACACAGATTTTGCATTAATATTTGTTTGCTCAACACGGAGGCCTGTGCTTAAACTCCATGTATCCCATTTTTTATCATAGCTTGCATAGCCAGCAAAAACGGTTTCGTCGTAGTTAAAAGTATCTGTTCTTTCGTCGTTTAGCTCTTCCTTGCTATCAATGATGTCATTGTGTACAATATCGCTTTCTGTTTTTACATTCGATACTTTTACGCCAATTTCAAAAGAGCCAGATTCAGCAATAGGTAATGTGTAATCTATCTGTGAGGTGATAATTTCTGTATCTTGATTTGAAATTGTTTTGAATTCGTTATGCTCTAAAAAAGCATTATTCCCTAAAAAATAATCAGTCGCGACTTGCTGTCTGCGTTTATAGTCATAGGTTGTATAGTGTGAATTAATTGACAGTTTTGCGTCATCCTTTTCAAAGGCGTGTACATAATCAAAATCAAAGCCTAAATTATGTTTCTTGTCCCTTGAAAGATTGTTGGAGTAAAACATTGCTAAGTCATCACTAACAATGGGTGTGATTTCTGTTTTGCTTTTGGTTACATATTTAAAATAGGGTAAAAACTGTGTGTTAGCAGACAAACTCAATGTGTTGCTTTCATTTAGCGCCCAATCAAAATTCATGTTGAAATTATGGTTTTCAGACCATGTGTTTCTATCCCTATTTGACTCCCATATTTGATATGGGCTTGAATAGTTAACAACCTCCCTATCCACTCGGTCTATCTTTCTATTGCTGTAACTATAGTTGGCAAATACATTAACTTTGGGACCTTTAAAGTAGTTTGTCATCCCGTGGTTGGATTTTAGGAAAACCCCTTGCGTGTAATTGCTAAATACACTTCCGTTGTATCCTGTAACTAGATTTTTTGCCATCAAAATATTTAAAACCACCCCGCTTTCTGCATCATATCGCGCTGGAGGATTTGTAATTACCTCAACCGCTTTAATATTTGATGCCGATGTGCCCTGAAGTAATTCAACAACTTCGCTGGATGATAAATGTACTTTTCTGTTGTTAATATATACTGTTGGCGTGGTATTCTTTACCACTATCTCCTCGTTCAATACCAAAACCCCAGGAGTGCTTCGCAGCACTTCCATCATATTACCTTCACTTAACGCTGTTTTTTCAACATTGAACACTAGGCGGTCTACTTCTCGTTTTACTGTTGGTTTTTTGTAAGTCAATTGTATTTCCGATAGCTCTTCTATGGACTCCTTTAAAACAATTAACGGTAGGTGTAAATCATCGGTAAGTGTAATGTTGGTAAAATTATCTTCATAGCTTATAAAACTCGCCTTGACAATGTAACTGTTTACTGCTATGTTGTTAAAAGTGAATTTTCCGTCTTCGGTAGATGTAGTTCCCGAAACTATCGTTGAATCTTGAGCTTTTAAAAGTAAAATATTTGTATATGCAATAGGGTTTGCGTTTTCATCTTGAACATTGCCAGAAATAGTGAATGTTTGAGACCAAGCAAATGTGGTGCTTAATAATAAGACTATTGCATAAACGTTTCTCAAAATTGCTAAAAAAATTACCCCATTTAAAATACAAACATATAATAATTACTTAACATAAAATTGCGGAAAAACCGTAATTCTATATTTTTCAATAAGAGTTTAGATCTTAGAAATTTATGTACTTTTGCAATCTGGTTTGAAAAGCCTCAAATAGAATACATGAAAAACATTAGAAATTTCTGCATTATTGCGCATATTGACCACGGAAAAAGCACACTCGCTGATCGGTTATTAGATATTACCGGGTCCGTTACCGAGCGTGAAAAACAGGATCAGGTTCTTGATAGTATGGATTTAGAAAGAGAACGTGGTATTACCATAAAATCTCATGCCATACAAATGGATTATAGTTTCAAGGGGGAGGATTATATTTTAAACCTTATTGACACTCCTGGTCACGTAGATTTTTCCTATGAAGTCTCTCGATCTATTGCAGCCTGCGAGGGTGCTTTGCTAATTGTGGACGCTGCGCAAAGTATACAGGCTCAGACTATTTCTAATTTATACCTAGCACTTGAAAACGATTTAGAGATAATTCCAATTCTAAATAAGGTTGACCTGCCTAGCGCAAACCCAGAAGAGGTAACTGACGATATTGTTGATCTGCTAGGTTGTGACCCAGATGAAATAATTCATGCTAGTGGCAAAACTGGTTTTGGTGTTGACAAAATTCTTGAGGCTGTTATTAAACGTGTTCCTGCGCCCAAAGGAAACCCTGACGAATCTTTACAGGCTTTAATTTTTGACTCGGTATACAATTCGTTTAGAGGTGTAGAAACTTATTTTAGAGTTATAAATGGCTCAATCAAAAAAAACCAACAAATCAAATTTATTGCAACTGGTAAATCGTACAGTGCAGATGAAGTTGGCACTCTTAAACTCAGTCAGGTTGTTAAGCAAGAGGTGAAAACAGGAGATGTTGGTTATTTAATTACTGGGATAAAAGATGCTCGGGAAGTCAAGGTTGGAGATACTATAACAGATGCTAAAAACCCTACTACTAATGCCGTTGCCGGTTTTGAAGATGTAAAACCTATGGTTTTTGCAGGTATTTATCCTGTTGATACCGAAGACTATGAGGAGCTTAGAAACTCTATGGAAAAGCTTCAGCTTAATGATGCTTCTTTGGTATTTACGCCCGAAAGCTCTGCGGCTTTAGGTTTTGGTTTTAGATGCGGCTTCTTAGGGATGCTTCATATGGAAATTATTCAAGAGCGTTTGGAGCGTGAGTTTAACATGACTGTTATTACTACAGTTCCTAACGTATCTTACCATGCATTTAATAGAAAACACCCAGACCAAATTATAGTAGTTAACAATCCAACAGATCTACCGGATCCTTCCGGGTTAGATCGCGTAGAAGAACCCTATATTAAAGCAACCATTATTACCAAGGCAGATTTTGTGGGCAACGTTATGTCGCTTTGTATTGAAAAGCGTGGTGTTATTACTCACCAAACTTATTTAACCACAGAGCGTGTTGAATTGACTTTTGATATGCCCTTGGCAGAAATCGTTTTTGATTTTTATGACCGCTTAAAAACGGTATCAAAGGGATATGCATCATTTGATTATTCACCAATTGGGCTGCGTGTGTCAAAATTAGTGCGCGTAGATATTTTATTAAACGCTCAGCCTGTTGATGCGCTTTCAGCATTAATACATGCCGATAATGCACATCATATTGGTAAAAAAATGTGTGAGAAATTAAAAGAATTAATTCCACGACAACAATTTGATATTCCGATACAGGCAGCAATTGGCGCTAAAATCATCTCTCGTGAAACTACAAAAGCATTGCGTAAAGATGTAACCGCAAAGTGTTATGGTGGTGATATTTCCCGTAAACGTAAATTACTAGAAAAGCAGAAAAAAGGTAAAAAGCGTATGCGTCAAGTAGGTAATGTAGAAATACCGCAAGAAGCGTTTATGGCGGTTCTTAAGTTGAACGATTAATACTTGCGTCTTGATTATTTTTCGCTGTTTGATTTAAAAAGTAAAGCAATAACAAAAAAGCCAATCCCAGTTAATATGGGCGGTTTCATATTTGCCTTTACTCCCATGACTATCATTACAATGCCAATAATAACAAGCAATATCAATAATATGTTAGTTAGTTTCATCTGTTATTGTTTAAGTTCAATAGGTTTGCCTAGATACACTAACTCAAACCCTTTTTCTACGGCATGCGCATCTTTGCTATATGAGGAAATGATTTCAAGTTCTCCATGATTGTCTTTTATAAATAGCGGTATAATGTCCATGTCTTTATTTGTAAACTCAATGAGCTCATTATAATGATCTTTGCTATTTAATTTAACTTCATGAATTACCGGGTACTGACGGGCGGTTTCGGTCAATGAGGCATAATCATCTATATGCGAAAACAATCCTTCTTTTGGATTGTTGGACGAGTCCTCCATCTCCTCAGGGCTTACCAGCCTAAATGCTCCATTTTCTCCAAATTGACTGCTAAATTTATTTATGGCGTACTTGTTAATATCTGGGCTTCCTGTTAGGGCCATTAAATAACCCATATCATTAAGTTCTATATTATCCACCAAGGTCTCTGAGTAGATATTAGTGTTGAGCGCTTCTAGGTTTTTTGCTTTGGCGGTATCAATATTAGTATGATTACTATCTATTAACACAACGTGCCTGTCATTTTTCTCTAAATATAACCCAATGATTTGTGCTATGTCAGAAGCACCAATAATTAAAATGCCTTCAGATTTCTTTAAAAACACACCAACTATTTTAGCAAATAAACGTGCTGTTGTTGCATTTAATAATACTGTTCCTAAAACAATCATAAAAACTAATGGTGTAATGTATTCGGCCCCAGCCACTCCATTTTTTGCAAGTTTTAAACCAAATAAAGAAGCGATACCTGCAGCCACAATACCACGAGGACCAACCCAGCTAATAAATAATTTTTCGTTGAGTTTTAAACTCGATTTCCTAGTGCTTAAAAACACCCCTAAAGGGCGAATTACAAATACAACTATTGCAAATAATATTACAGTTTTCCAATTGTAGATTAGCAATAAATCTGCCATATTTATATTTGCAGCTAGTAAAATAAACAGTATGGAAATCAGTAATACACTTAATGATTCTTTAAAATAAAGTAATTCCTTTAAATATGGTGAATTGGCGTTACCTAATACCATGCCCATAACAACAACCGCCAATAAGCCAGATTCATGTGCAAAAACATCGGATAATACAAAAACACCCAATACAGCAGCCAATGCAAACACATTCAATAAATAATGCGGGACCCATTTTTTGTTAATAATAAAATTCATGGCATGAGCAAAAGTGAAACCAAAAGTAGAGCCAAAAAGAACAATTTTTCCAAACTCAACGAGCGCGGTTTTCGTATACTCACCGCCACCACCAACACTAATAAATTCAAAAACAAGTACAGCTACTAAAGCGCCAATGGGGTCTATTAAAATCCCTTCCCATTTTAAAACGGCTGATACATCTTTTTTTAATGGAATATTTCTTAAAATTGGTGTTATTACTGTTGGTCCTGTAACTATGATTAAGGCTGAGAATAAATATGATATCTCCCAACTAAAATTAAATATTAAATGCACTGCTATTGCAGCTCCAAAAAACGTCACCAACGAGCCTAAAGTAATAAGCTTCGTTATTACGGGGCCTACATTTTTAATTTCACTTAATTTCAAGGTTAGCCCGCCCTCAAAAAGAATAATGCTAATGGCCAGTGATACAAAATAAAAAAGACTCTCTCCTGGAAATAAACCTTCTTCACCATTCCAAATAGGTTCTATCCATTTTGTGCCGTCTTCAGACAAAAACTCTGCAGCAATTGGACCAACCAAAAGACCAATAAGAATTAAAGGCAAAATTGCTGGAATTTTTAATTTCCATGCAAACCATTGCGCTAAAATGCCTAAAATGATGATTCCTGCTAATTCTAACATTAATTAAATTTTGGGTTAAATTACTAATTAAAGTTTATAGACATTAGGATAAGTCTATAAATTTAGGTGTCTTTTATAGTTAATCTTAAAACGGAACATGCGGATTTTTCGGTAAATTTATCCTTGCCGGTCCCGAATAAAACGCTAATCCAATTGTCTTTTTGAGGTGTTCCTAAAATAAGTAAATCGTATCCTGCTGAAGCTTTTGATATAGCCTCAATTGAATTATCGGATTTTAGTATTACAACATCACTTTTTGTCTTTGCTTTTTGTAACAATTTTAACGAGGCTTCCCTCGTGTTGTTTTTTATTTCTTTTTCCGTTTGTGTTGGCAGAACATGTAAAAGGGTTAGTGAAGCATCATAAAATTGACAAATACGATCAGCAACTGAAATAAAGTTTTTGTCTTTCCTTCCTGGGCGCAAAGCCAATAGAACTTTACCAATATGTCTAACTCCATTATCTTTAAAGAGTGCAAAATCAGAATTAATGTGTGTTACTAGCCAACCAATGGGGTTGCTAACCAAAATACCGCTATGTGCACGGCCATTCCAGCCCATTACAAGCCAATCACAATTTGTTTGATCGCTCAATTCATGGATGGTATCTGCAATATCATGCGTTACCAAAGCTTCAAAATCTATATCAATGTTTTTAGCTACGGCCAATCCAGAAATTCGTCTTGCCAAAGAAGTGATTTTAGGGTTTTCTTCCATAAACGCATCCAAAAACGTCTGATTGGGAACTTCGGTAATATTTACAGCTTGTAGTTGTTGCCTATTATTAATTGCCGCTCCAATTTCTATCAGCATTTCGGGTGAATTTTCATTGCCTAATAAAGGCACTACTACGCCTGCTTCAGGGGCTAATTCACCGTCCATATTATTGGGGTCTATATCACCTATTTGAATTAAGCTTTTTCGTTCTTTATTCTTTTTTTTGTACAATAAATAAAGTGCTGGCCTATGTCCATAGCGCCTTAATACTCCTGTTCTAGGGGTTTTGTTTCCAAAATTAAAATAAATTAAAAAACCCAATATGACTATAGTCAAAATTGCTATGAAGGGCATTAAACCCAAAAACACTAACAATATAATACCGCTAATAATTCCAAATAATTGAACAAATGGATATAACGGAGAACGAAAAGGAGGATTGTACCATTGCACTGATGTTTCCCTTAGAACAATCACCGCGGCATTTACTGCGATAAACATCATCACCATAAATGCACTCGCCAGCTTCGCTATTTTTTCAACATCTAAAAATAATATCACTAAGGCCATAACGGCACAAGTCATAATTATGGTCACAACTGGCGTTAAGTATTTAGAGTGAATTCTGCTCATAAAAGCAGGCAATAGACTATCTCTCGCCATCGCAAAAGGAAATCTTGATGCAGCCAAAACTCCTGAATTTGCCATTGATATAAGCGTAATGACACCAACAACTGCAGCGATATAACCAATATATTTTCCTCCTAACATATTAGAAATCGTATAAATGGGTTTAATATCCGTGCTTAAGGATTCTAAAGGGATGTTGCCCGCCAAAACAAATGTCACAAACACGTAAATGGAAGTCATTATAAGCAATGATAAAATCATTGCTCTTGGAAGATTTTTACTTGGGTTTTTTATCTCTCCAGCAATTGCCGCTACCTTTGTTACACCTGCATAAGAAATATAAACAAACGCTACTGTAGATATCAAACCAGTCTTGCCCTTAATTAAAAAGGGGTCGAGCAAATTTGAATCTACCTTCGGTAGGCCAAATAGAAAAATTAAACTTAAAGCTATTAAGCTTATACTAACTATGACAATTTGTACTTTGCCTACTTTTTTAACTCCTAGAATATTTAGAAATAGAATTATTAACAGAAAAAGAACAGCAACATATCTTGTGAGATTTGATTCAATATTGATTAAAATAGAAAGGTACGCGCCAAAGCCAACCAAAGCAAAAGAGCTTTTAAGAAGCAAGGACAACCATAGCCCAATGCCTGCTATAGTTCCAAAAATAGGTCCAAAAGCACGTTCAATGTATACGTATGTTCCTCCAGATGATGGCATGGCGGTGGCTAATTCAGACTTAGAAAGTGCTGCCGGCAAAATACAAACAGCAGCTAATAAATAGGCCAACCAAACTGACGATCCTGTCTTAGCTGCGGCTAATCCTGGAAGCACAAATATACCGCTCCCAAGCATTCCCCCTATACTTATTGCAATCACCGATACTAAGGGTAAACTCCGTTCTAGTTTTTTCAAATCATCAAATATTTGATCCTAAAATAGTCTTTTTTTAGTTATCTGTTAAAATCAAAACGTTTTCTTAACGCCTTAGCGTTTTATGGCATCTTTTCTTAATTTGCGCGCAAAATGAAATGATGGAATGAAATATATCATGCTTTGCATTACAATCTTGATGAGAATTTCACCTAACTTTCATGAAAAAATAAAAGTCCACATATGAATTTATATCCTATAAATGCGGGGAATTTTAAACTTGACGGCGGCGCTATGTTTGGTGTTGTTCCTAAATCTTTATGGCAAAGAACTAATCCTGCCGATACAAACAACATGATTGATATTGCGGCACGTTGTTTGTTAATTGAAGATGGAAATCGTTTGGTTTTAATTGACACTGGTATGGGAAATAAGCAAAGTGATAAATTTTTTGGGTACTATTATCTATGGGGAAATGATACCATTGATGGTTCTTTAAGAAGCTTTGGTTTTCACCGGGATGATATTACAGATGTGTTTATGACACATTTGCATTTTGACCATTGTGGTGGTAGCATACAGTGGAATCGCGACAAGACTGGATATGAGCCTGCGTTTAAAAATGCCCATTTTTGGAGCAATGAAGACCATTGGGAATGGGCTACCAAACCTAACAATAGAGAAAAAGCTTCTTTTTTAAAAGAAAATATTCTACCGATGAAAGAAAGCTGTCAGCTTAAGTTTGTTGAAGTCCCTAAAAATGATTTACTGTTAAATTCTGATCTTGGTTTTGATGTCTTTTTCGCTAATGGTCATACCGAAAAACAGATGATTCCGCTAATCAATTACAAAGGCAAAACCATAGCATTTGTGGCTGATTTGTTGCCAACTGTTGGGCATTTACCAATCCCGTTTGTAATGGGTTATGACACACGGCCTTTATTAACGTTAGGTGAAAAAGAAAAATTCCTGAATACCGCAGCAGATAATGATTATTATTTGCTTCTAGAACATGATGCGCATAATGAAGTTATTACTGTGCAGCATACAGACAAAGGTGTGCGTTTAAAGGATGTCTATAAAATAAGTGAGCTGTAATTGAATATAAAATGAAAATAAAGTCTCTTAAAATAATCGCCCTAAGCCCAATTGTAGCGTCCTTGTTGATTGCTTGTGGCTCTGCTGGTGTGCTTTCTACACCAATAGAAAACATTGACAATACGCCTATAAAATTTAATGACCTAACGGTAGCCGAAGAACAATCTTGGAGCCATTTAGATTTGGTTAAAGATACAATTCCCGGAATGAGCATTAACAAAGCCTATGATGAAATTATTAAGGGAAAGAAGGGCAAAACAATTATTGTTGCGGTAATAGATTCTGGTGTTGACATAGATCACGAAGATTTAGATGATATCATCTGGATAAACAAAGATGAAATACCTAATAATGGAAAAGACGACGATAACAATGGGTATATTGACGACAGACATGGCTGGAATTTTCTAGGAGATACCCACAACGAACAATTAGAATTTGTTAGATTACTTGTTAGCGGAAACTCTAATGACCCAATGTACGCTAAGGCACAGCAAGAATATATTAGTAAATCTCAAAAATATAATGGGCTAAAAGCCCATAATGAACAACTGCTTAATCAGATAGAGGCATCTGACAAAGTCGTGTCAGAATATTTAGAAAAAACCGAGTACACCAGAGAGGCGGTTTATGCTATTAAAACTGAAAATCAAACATTGCTACAACACATCTCAATAATTAAACAAACTTATGGTTTTGGCTTAGGAAGCATAAAAGAAACTAAAGCAGCTTTAAACAAGGATCTTATCCTTTTTAATGATTTTGTAAATTACCATTTAAATAAAAGTTTTAAGGGAAGAAAAACTGGAGATAACCCGGATGATTTTACACAAAAAAAATATGGTAATTCCAATGTAAATCCGATGAATAAAGACGAAAGTCACGGTACTCATGTTGCCGGTATTATTGGCGCAGAGCGGAATAATGGCAAGGGTATGGACGGTGTGGCAAACAACGTTAAGATTATGCCAATTCGTACCGTACCGCACGGAGATGAATATGATAAGGATGTCGCTCTTGCAATACGTTACGCAGTAGATAATGGGGCTAAAGTAATTAACATGAGTTTCGGCAAGTATTATTCCCCACATAGTGATTGGGTTAAAGACGCCATTATTCATGCTTCTAAAAACGATGTTTTAATTGTAGCGGGGGCTGGTAATGAAAGTTTAGATTTAGATAAAAAAATGAAATTCCCGAATGATCATGATGAAAACAAGAAAGAATTTTCTAATACATTTATGTCCGTTGGATCTACCGAACCAGAATATGGATCAGGGTTGGTGTCATACTATTCAAATTACGGAAAAACAACCGTAGATGTTTTTGCGCCTGGCAGCAAAATATATTCTACCTTTCCAGAAAATGCCTATGAATCTATAAACGGTACTTCGATGTCCGCTCCTGCCGTTGCTGGTATTGCTGCTTTAATTAGGTCTCAATATCCTAAATTATCTGCCGCTCAAGTAAAACAAATTTTAATGGACTCTGGTTTGCCTGTTAATCCTAAAGTTATTGTTGGGGGGAATCCTAATAATATAAAAACCTTTAGTGAATTATCAAAATCTGCTAAACTCGTTAACGCTTACAATGCGCTTATTTTAGCAAAAACAAGGTCGAATCTCTAAATCCACGATGAATACAAAATCACTTTAAATTAATTATGAAACAATTATTATTTATCCTTTTTACTTTTTCTGTTGGCTTAGCTATTGGTAATTCGCAGACTACAAAATTCGCAGACAATACGTGTTCCACATACTGGCAACAGCATGTAGATTATAAAATGGAAATTGATATGAATGTAGAAACATATCAATATAAAGGCAAACAAATTCTAATATATACAAATAACTCACAGGATGTCTTAAATAGGGTTTTTTATCATTTATATTTTAATGCTTTTCAACCAGGCAGCGAAATGGATGTGAGGTCACGTAGCATTTCAGATCCAAGCAGTAAAATAATGGATCGCATAAGTAAGCTTAGGCCAAGTGAAATAGGGTATATAAGGGTAAATTCTCTTTTGCAAGATGGCAAATTATTAACTTATAAAACCGTTGGAACGGTGCTAGAAGTAAACATTGACAAGCCAATTTACCCAGGAGAGTCCGTTACATTTACTATGGAATTTGATGGTCAAGTCCCTGTTCAAATCCGTAGATCTGGTAGAAATAATAAAGAAGGTGTTGCATTGTCTATGACACAGTGGTATCCAAAAATGGCGGAATACGATTTTGAGGGGTGGCACGCAGACGCCTACATCGGTAGAGAATTTCACGGGGTGTGGGGAGATTTTGATGTCAAACTAACTATTGATAAAGATTATGTTGTTGGTGGGACTGGTTATTTACAAAACCCCAATGATATTGGACATGGTTACGAAACCAAAAGAATGAAAAAGCATAAAGAAGGTAAGTTAACGTGGCATTTTGTTGCGCCAAATGTTCATGATTTCGCTTGGGCTGCAGACCCTGAGTATATCCACGACAAAATACAAGTGCCAGATGGACCAATGTTGCATTTTCTATATAAAAATAATTTAGATGACGAGAGCTTAAAGAACTGGAAGAAACTACAGCCTATAGCTGTTAGATTCATACAATATTATAGCGATAAGATTGGAATGTATCCCTATAAACAATATTCAGTAATACAAGGCGGTGATGGCGGTATGGAATATGCAATGTCAACACTAATTACTGGTGAACGCGCTCTAAAAAGTTTAATAAGCGTTACTGCACACGAAATAGCACATACGTGGTTTCAGTTTTTGCTAGCTAGTAATGAATCTAAGCACGAATGGATGGATGAGGGGTTCGCTACTTACATTGAAGAAATGGCAATAAATGATGTGATGAATAAAAAAAATCCACATCCTACAGAAAGCAATTACAAAAAATATATAAAACTAGCCTTGTCAGGAAAAGAGCAGCCTTTAACAACACATGCCGACCGATATGAATTTAATAATTCTTACAGTATTTCTGCATATAATAAGGGGGCGGTATTTTTATCTCAGTTAGGCTATGTAATTGGTGACAATAATTTAGAACTCACGTTGAAGAAGTATTTTGATGATTTTCATTTTAAGCACCCAACTCCAAATGATATCATTCGTTCTGCTGAAAAAGTATCCGGGTTGGAATTGGATTGGTATTTAATAGATTTTGCACAAACAACAAATACCATAGATTACAGTGTTAAAACTTTGGAAGAAAAAGAAGGTGTTTCGGTTATTGGTTTGCAACGTATTGGTCTAATGCCAATGCCAATAGACTTGGTTGTAGAATATATTGATGGGTCTAAAGAAGAATTTTATATCCCGTTACGAACGATGCGTGGCGAAAAGCCAAGCACAACCAAACGTACGGTATTAAAGGGTTGGGCTTGGGTAAACCCTAATTATGAGTTTATTATTGAAAAATCAAAAAACAAGATTAAAACGGTTACCATTGATGCTAAAAATATGATGGCAGACATCAATAAATATAACAATAAGTACGATGTATTGGAAGAGGCAAATAAGGCGCTTTCACCAACTAAAAAGAAAACGATAAAAATCAAAGTCAAGTCGATTGATTAAATAGGTTTTTATACATGTTCTTCTTAGAGGTGCGCTCTCTGTTGAAAAGATTTAAATGACTACCATCTATCTGTTTGTTTCTATATCCCAATAAGTGAAATATTGGTTTAACCATATATTTTGCTACTTTAAGATTAACTTGTAATACACCCTCTTTTTTGTTTCTCCATGAGACCCCTGGAAAGATTGTAAGCAAATTATCAATTTTAATTCTTCTTAAAACCTCTGAGAGTTTAAGGAAAAAAGGATTAATCCTTTTTATAATAAAAAAGCCTTCCCTTCCTTTGTCCTGATATAGGGGCATAAATATTTTTGCATTATATGGTGAAGTAATCCTTTTATCGTTGGATCTGGCAATTAGTTGTCCATTATTTACATTTTGAAAACTTTTGAAATTTGGTTCCATTTTAAAAGCTTCATGGTCTTTTAACCTAAAAAGATGAATTACCTCAAAAACATCTTTCATTTGCTCTGCTTCCTTTTCCAGCTGATTGTAATATTCCTTAAAATTAGGCACATTGCTTTGATTAAGTAGATTAGAAAATACCAAGCTCAAGAAAACAAAAGCGACAGCATTAGTTATTGCGGCCGGTTCGTCATGCTGTCCAGATTCAAACCCCAGAGAAACATAACCTAGTTTATTAATGTAGCTTAGCAATGGTCCTTCTAAGTATTCTTCTATGCCAAGCACTATTGGGACTGGAAAAAGAGAAGAAAATTTTCGGTTAATCAGTGCATCGTTTATTGTTATAAATGGTAATGTTTTACTCGAGGTGGTGTGTAAATCTATGAAGTAATACGCAGAGCTTTCGCTATCTAAAATCTCACTTAATATCCTATAAAGCTCCTGTTGCTCAAATTCTTCGCTATTTAGCTCTAGTTTATTTTCTTTTTCTTTAAGATTTGCTTTAAGCCATATCCTGTTAAGGTCTTCGTCTACATATCTTTGGTTGCGAGCTAAGGCTTTTAAGTTTCCCGAAATACCATAAATAGTACCGTGAACATGCTCCGGGTCAATTTTTTTGAAGGCCTCTTTTAAGGCAAAAACACCTGCGGTTTCATTGCCATGAATTCCTCCATAAAAAACAATAGTTGGGCCTTTGTGCCTGCCCTCAATTTTTCCCAACAATCGACTTACAGAAATTGTTCTTTTTAGGGCTTTGTTATGAATTGGTGTCATATAGGGTTTATAAATCATGAGAGGTTAGCATCCCTATTAATTTTTTGTTTTTAACAACCGGAAGACTGTTAATGTTGTATTGAGCCATCATTTTTTTTGCTTCAAAAAGGGTTTCATATTGATTAATAGTTATTACTTCTGTTTTCATAATATCTTTAACCGAATCGTGGTGACTTTGATTTTTTGCAATATAATCGGTTATATCTGACCAGGTAAGTAAACCAACCAGTTCTTTGTTTTTGTCAATTACTGGCATGTGGTGAAAATTCTTCCAATTCATAATATTTAAAACCAATTCTAAACTATCGTTTTCATCAACTGAAAAAATATCGGTACTCATAACGTGCTTAATAAGGGTTTTTTTTATAAATGGAGATTCCGTGCTTTTTTTGAGTAAATTCCATGTCGATACAGGGTATTCTTTTTGCTGTTTAGCATAGAGATTAGCCGTTAAAATTTGTAATGCCTCAAATCTTTTTTTAGATTTTAATAGGTTTCTGTAGCTTTTAGTCATCCATTGAGACCCGTTGTTCGAGCTAACTCTATTCTTAATAACGCTTAGGTAATATTCCGCATCCTTTGGAGAAACACCTGCCTTATAAAGGCCTCTATATGCCATTGGTAATAATTCATTTAAAATCAAACCATGACTTGATACATGTGTCCCATTCCAAAAAAATTGTGTTGCCATTCCATTACGTGCGGCACTAAAAAAATTTAATTTTATATCCCTAAAATCCATCTTTTTATGAATATTCTTATATTTTTTTGGTTTACCAACCATAACTCCAACCCAAAAGGCCATATTGGCAATTTCATCAATAATCGTTGGGCCTGATGGAATGTATCTGTTTTCTATTCTTAAATGTGGTTTGCCATTGCCAACACCGTAACAGGGTCTATTCCATCTATATATTGTGCCATTATGTAGGCTTAGGGCTAATAGTTTTGGGGTTTTTCCGTTTTCTAGCATTTCAACACTGTCCTTGGTAAATTCCGTCGTTAATAGGCTTCTAAATCTAGATACATTGTCTCTAAAAATATCAACCACAGATCCAGTTGCCCACTCACTACCAAAACTGACTCTAGATTGTTTTTCATTTAATAAAAAAGAATTCGCTCTTGTATCAACGCTTTGCGTAAATAACGATACGCGTGTTTCGCTCCAAAGCTCCTTTCCAAATAATAATGGCGCGTTAGTACAGGTGCTTAGTATTGGCCCCGCTATAGCTTGCGCCCAATTATAATCTTCAATGAAGTTGTCTGGATGAATTTGCAAATGCATTTGAAAACTCGTGTTGCAGCCTTCAAGCATTACCGAGTCATGTAAAAAATTTACTTCATCAACTCCTTTTATATGAATATTAAAATCCTGCTTTCGAGATTCTTTTATTGCCTCATTTAAAACGCAATACCTCTGTATAGGTGTCATATTTTCCACGACAATGTGTTCTAATGTTAAAGTGGGCAGAATCCCTGTGAGCAAAATTTTTGTGTCGTTTTTATTAGCTTTTTCTTTTGCAATATGTAATAAATGTGAAAGTTGTTTGTGCATTTTAGAAAAACAAGCGTCTTTAAGCTCTAAGGGATCAAGGTTGATTTCTAGATTAAAGCTTCCAATCTCGGTAGTAAAATGCTCATCATTAATATCTTCTAAAATTTCTAAAGAATTAAAACTAGGCAAAAATTCCTTATCCATTAAACAAAACTCTTGCTCTGAGCCGATTCTAATGGGAGCCTTTTCAATTAAGCCCTTTTTTATCATTATGTCTAAAGCTATAATGTCCTTTAACAAATGATAAAAATAATTAGCCTTATCTATTTTATTTGTAAGTTTAGTAACTTTTAATTCCCCCATAGATAATCTTCTTTAGAAGTTTTTTAAGTTGTGTTAAATTACAGTATGTAGGACTTTTAAAACATGATTTTTGTCATGGAGACCGCAATGCGCGTCTTGTGCTTTGTTATTGTTATTTTTGCGCTTATACTAAAAAATGGATACATCCTTTCCTAAGAAAGAAAAATTAAAAAGCAAAAAGCTAATTGAACAGTTGTTTTTAGAGGGCCGTTCTGTATCAGTTTTTCCGTTACGGCTGGTCTACTATAATACCTCCTTTGAAGACAAAACAAATGTAAAAACAGGGGTTTCTGTGAGTAAAAAAAACTTTAAGAATGCCGTTGATAGAAATAGAATAAAACGACTATTAAGAGAGGCATATAGGCTGCATAAAGCAGAATATTTTAACAACATTACAACACAATATGCGTTTATGGTTTTGTACATTGGAAAAGATAAACCGTCTCTAAAAGAGGTGGAAACTAAAATGAAGCTGCTATTCAAAAAATTTGATGAAGTGGTTTCTAAAAACTAAAATGATGACGATAAAAAACATAATTAAAAAGAAAATACTAATCCCTGTTTTTGGGGTGGTATTGTTTCTCTCTATGGCTGCTTTTAAAAGTGATTTTTTTGAAATAGCTAAGCAAATTGAAATTTTCACAACGCTTTATAAAGAAATCAACATGAATTATGTTGATGAAACCAATCCTGGGGATTTAATGAATACAGCAATTAAAAACATGCTTAAAGATTTAGATCCATATACAGTTTTTATGAATGAACAAGATGTTGAAGCCGCTAGGATTAACAGAACTGGCGATTATACGGGTATTGGGGCAAGCGTAAAAACACTTAAAGATAAGCTTGTAATATTAGAACCCTTTAAAGATTATCCTGCAGATAAAGCTGGTTTAAAAGCGGGTGATGAAATCATTAAGGTTGGTGATGTGGTCGTTTCAACATTTAAGGAAAATGCAGGGGATTTATTAAATGGCGCTTCCGGATCTAAAGTTAATCTTACCTATTTACGGCAAGGGAAAACTAATACCGCCACTATTACCCGTCAAGAAGTTGAGGTAAATGCAGTAACGCTCTATGATATGGCAAACGATAATACGGGTTATATTGCTTTAACTAAATTCACCAGAACTGCGTCTAAAGAAACCTCAAGCGCCCTAAAAGAATTAAAAGCTGAAGGAGCGGAGCGATTGATTTTAGATTTAAGGGGAAATCCCGGTGGACTGCTTTTAGAGGCTGTTAATATCGTCAATCTTTTTGTGCCAAAGGGTCAATTAGTAGTAACCACAAAATCTAAAGTAGAAAAATATAATAAAACATATTACACAAGAAATAATCCATTAGATCTTGAAATTCCATTGATTATTTTGATTGACGGGGGAAGTGCAT
>RCNB010001094.1_pt1 | contig 20627 bp, 23 predicted proteins | sample 2041321 | NCBI WGS metagenome assembly RCNB01 (sample SAMN09708232, study PRJNA481090) | Marine sediment metagenome, whole genome shotgun sequencing project. | reverse complement strand
CAGCAATGTGATTTGTGTTGCTATTCGCAGAAATGTTTTGCTGTATGATCGGCGCCTGAAGAATTTGGACTAGTCATGGCGCAGTATTTCGAAGTGCATCCCGACAACCCACAGCGGCGGTTGATCGAGCAAGCGGTTGCGATCATCGACCGGGGTGGTGTGGTGATCTATCCGACCGATTCGAGCTATGCGCTAGGTTGCCATATTGGTGACAAAGCGGCGATGGAGCGAATTCAACGAATTCGATGTACCGACAGTAAACATCACTTTACTTTGATTTGCACCGACCTATCAGAGATCGGTATCTACGCCAAGGTGAGCAACACCGACTATCGCTTGATGAAGGGTCTGACCCCTGGGCCATACACCTTTTTGCTTAAGGCAACCTCTGAAGTGCCGCGCCGTTTGATGAACCCCAAACGAAAGACGATTGGGGTGCGAGTGCCGGACAATAATATAGCCCATGCGATTCTTGCAGAATTAGGCCAACCACTGATGAGCAGTACGCTAATTCCACCCGGAGAACAGCTGGCGTTAGATGATGCCGAGGAGATTCGTCAGATCTACCAGCACCAGGTCGATTTGGTTATAAACGGTGGAGCTTGTGGGGTGGAGCCGTCTACAGTGATTAGTTTGATCGATGGTTTCCCAGAGATTCGCCGTCATGGCAAAGGCGATGCTTCCTTTCTCGAAACCAATTGACGCTGCCAGCAAACCCAGAATATTGCCTTTTGCACAGATTGTCGCTTTCGTAGGCATCTTGCAGCACGTATAATTCGGTCAGCACCGTCATTCTCCGGATCACTATTTTTGAACACCATTAGTCAAAACAACCGCGTGCTGTCTGGCATGCGCCCAACAGGGTTGTTGCACCTCGGCCATTATCACGGCGTCTTAAAAAACTGGATTGAGTTACAGCATAGCTACGAATGCTATTTCTTGGTCGCTGATTGGCACGCGCTGACGACCCATTATGAAGATCCTTCGATCATAGGCGAGTCATCTCGTGACATGGTGATTGACTGGCTGGCAACCGGGGTCAACCCAGGCAACGCGACGCTGTTTATCCAGTCACGGGTTCCAGAGCACGCTGAATTGCAGTTGTTGCTGTCGATGATCACGCCACTGGGTTGGCTCGAACGCGTCCCTAGTTTCAAAGATCAGCAAGAAAAAATTAAAGACAAAGATCTCTCGACTTATGGCTTTCTGGGTTATCCGCTGTTGCAGAGTGCCGATATTTTGATTTACAAGGCCGGGAGTGTTCCTGTCGGCGAAGATCAGGTCGCGCATGTGGAGTTAACGCGCGAAGTGGCGCGACGATTCAACCATTTGTATGGTCGTGAGCCCGACTTTGAGCAGAAAGTAGAAGCTGCGATTAAAAAGATGGGTAAAAAGAACGCCAAGGTTTATCAAGCGGCCCGCAAGGGTTATCAAGAGCAGGGTGATGTTGAAGCTTTATCGATGGGTCGAGCGCTACTTGAATCGCAGCAAAATATTAGCCTAAGCGATCGCGAACGTTTGTTGGGTAATCTGGATGGTGCGGGTCGAATGATTTTGCCCGAACCCCAATCGCTATTGACCGTCTCGTCCAAGATGCCGGGCATCGACGGTCAGAAAATGTCGAAGTCGTACAACAATACGATTGCGTTGCGTGAAGACCTAGACACGGTCGCCAAGAAAATTAGAACGATGCCGACTGACCCGGCACGGATTCGTCGCACTGACCCCGGCGACCCGAACAAGTGCCCGGTGTGGGGTTTCCATCAGGTCTATACCAATGAGGAAACGATGCTGACGCTGGCGAATGGCTGCAAAACGGCCTCAATCGGCTGCATCGACTGCAAGCAATATGTGGTGGACGCGATTGTCGAAGAACTCAAGCCAATTCAGAAGCGTGTCAAAGAGTACTTAAATGATCTGTCGGGGGTCGATAGCATTATTAGTGAAGGTTGCGATGCCGCGCGTGACGAAGCCCAGGACACGATCGAGGAAGTTCGCAAGGTGATGGGTCTAACCGGTCGAAAATAGTGGAGTTAGAAAACACGCAAACGATTGAAAACCAAGTCGAAATGCCGATGCCATTAGCATTGGTCGACGGCCAACCGCTCACGGTGATTCCAAAAGATCTTTATATCCCGCCGGATGCGCTACTCGTCTTCTTGGATGAGTTTGAAGGCCCTTTAGACTTATTGCTATACCTGATCAAACGCCAAAACATCGATATTCTCAACATACCGATCGCCGCAATCACCAATCAATATATGCATTATATACAGCTTATGGACGAGCTCGAGTGGGAGTTGGCGGCTGAATATCTGTTGATGGCGTCGATGCTCGCCGAGATCAAATCACGCATGCTGCTGCCCCGGCCCAGCTTAATTGACGACGAGACCGACCCAAGAGCCGAACTGGTGCGGCGCTTGCAGGAATATGAGCAATATAAGCAAGCGGCCGAGAACCTTGAACAAATCGACCGGCTTGAGAGGGAGATTCATTTGCCTAATATTGCGATTCCCAAATTCAACATTGAGCTGCCATTGCCAAATGTTAGCCTCGATGACTTAGTCGCGGCTTTTCGTGATGTGGTCAATCGGGCCGAGCAATTTTCGCACCACATAGTTGATCGCGAGCCTCTCTCGGTTCGTGAACGAATGGTGATTGTGCTTGAACGCATATCGGCCGATCAGTTTACCCAGTTCAACGACTTTTTTGTGCCAGCGGAGGGGCGCATGGGCGTGGTAGTCAGTTTCATTGCGATTCTCGAGCTGCTCAAAGAATCTCTAATTGAACTGGTGCAGAGCGAACCTTATGCACTGATTTACGTGAAGGCTAGGAGTTGACCTGCTTTGCAAATTGAAAAACTCATAGCCACGCTTGAAGCCTTGTTTGCGGCCAGTGATAAACCACTTGCAGTGCATCAATTGTTCGACCTGTTTGCCGGTGATACGGATCAACCGACTAAGGATGACATTAAAGCCGCTATTCTTGACTTAACTCGCCATTACGATGACCGAGGAATGGAATTGCAGCAGGTCGCCTCAGGCTATCGGCTCCAGGTGAAAGCAGAATTTGAGACTTGGGTGGGGCGGCTATGGAAGCAAAAACCACCGCGTTACTCGCGCGCGCTAATGGAAACGATGGCGCTGATTGCTTATCGCCAGCCGATCACTCGAGGGGAAATCGAGAATGTGCGTGGTGTTAGCGTGAGCACTGAAATCATCAAAACCTTACGTGAGCGCGAATGGATTAAATCGCTGGGGCACAAGGAAATTCCTGGTCGTCCAGTTCTTTACGGCACGACTCGAGAGTTCCTTAGTTACCTACACTGGCGGAGATTCGAGATATTGATCAATATCACCCGGAGCTTCCGTTATTAGATAAAGCAGCGCCCGAAGCAGCAGGGGGCGAAGCCATAGATCCTGAAGCAGAGGAGGCCGAAGCCTCAGAGCTTGAAGCAGAGGAGGCCGAAGCCTCAGAGCTTGAAGCAGTAAAGGCCGAAGGTGCAAAGTCTGTGGACGAAAAAAATACAACGGCGCCGACTGAAGCTGCAGAGCCTGAAGGCCCTGAGTCCGAAGGCACTGAGTCGGAAGGAACTGAGACCGAAGACACTGAATCCGAAGACACTGAATCCGAAGAAATAGAGCCTGAAATAGTGACGACTGAAGCCGTGGAAACTGAAACAGCGACGACTGAAACAGCGACGACTGAAACAGTGGAGTCTGAATCGGCGGAAAATGAAGCCGCAGAGATCGAAAAAACAGCGCCTGTCTCACACTAATTTAACCGGTCCGAAGTTCGGCCTGAGTGAGCTGATTTTAATCTGCCGCGATGGCCGTCATGCCACCGTTTATTGCCGTTCTCCGGCATCTCCGTCTTAGATTCAGATTGATTAGTTAAAATCGCTGTCATTGCTTAGCTCGCCAACCCAGATTAGCGGCAGTCGGAACGCACTTCTACTCTCATGCTTTTGGTCTTTTGGCCGATGCACTGGTTATGTCACCGATCCTGCGAACAATATTATTTTGCGCTTCGTCGAGCCTGTTGTTGATTGCCTGTGAAGAAAATAAGCAAGCGCTAAACACCTGGGTTCATGCCGATATCGGCTCCTATGGGGCGGCGATAAGTCCAGACAGCAAGTGGCTATTGACGGGTGAAATCAGCGGCTTTGCGCGAGTTTGGGACCTGCAAACTAATCAAGTTAAATATAGCTTACAGCATGAAAATGGTGATCAGGGCGGCGTTATAGCAGCGGATTTTTCCACCCAAGGGAATGTGTTGGTCACCATGGAACAGGAATCGATCGCCCGCTGGGACTTAACATCGGGCCGACTGACTGGATATTGGTCTTGGCCTAAATTAACTGATGTGGCGGTGTCCGCCGATGGCCGTTATGCATTGATCGGTAGCCGAGATAATCAAGCGGTTTATTTTGATATGGTCGCGGGGCAGATGCGCTATGTGTTCCCACACCATGAGAAAATCACCTCAGTTGATTTGTCCAGTGATGGGCGTTACGCCTTAACGGGGTCGGACGACTGGCATGCCAGCCTTTGGGACCTCAGTTCAGGTAAGCACCTTTGGTCGAAGAATATGAAATACAAAATTTCTTTGGTGCAATTATCGGACGACGGTGAATTCGCGCTGGCAAATGCATCCATTGGGGACACTTATATTTTCGCGACTGAAGGTGAGGGTCGCCTGGTGTCACGTTTAGATGAGGTCAAGATGACCTTAGTTTCGGCAGATTTCTCCGATGATAATCAAATAGTCGCAACCGGGCGGGTCGCCAAGGGCATCGACATATGGAAAGTAGCGAGTGGCAAGCTTCAAGAAGCCTGGATGCCGAAGGTGAAACACAAGGTGCAACCTGACTCAGCGACTATTTTGGATTTGAAGTTGGGCCTCAATGCGAGAACCTTAATTTCGGAGTCATCCTCAGGAATTGGGCAACGTTGGGCGTTAAATCGGGCGTCACCTTAAGCAATATGCCCGAATCCATGAGCAATTCGCTTTTGGGCCTGTATAATCTTTGCGATGGATAGAATTCAAAAGTATTTGGCTCACCAAGGTATTGGCTCGCGACGTCAGGTCGATTCATTGCTGCAACAAGGGCGAATTACGGTTAATGGCAAAGTCGCAAAGCCGGGTGATCAAGTGAGCGGAGGCGAAAAAATTGCGATTGATGGCAAGTTGCAGCGTCTTCAGCAACAAGTCAGTCGCCCTAAGATTCTGCTTTATCACAAACCGGTTGGCGAAATTTGCACTCGAGACGACCCAGAAGGCCGTGAAGATGTGTTCCAGAACCTGCCCAAATTAAATCAAGGGCGTTGGGTCAGTATCGGTCGACTCGATATTAACACCAGCGGACTGCTGCTTTTTTGCAGCGATGGCCAACTAGCCAATCGATTAATGCATCCCTCGTATCAGGTTGAACGAGAATACGCATGCAGAGTGCGTGGCGAGGTCAGCCTAGAAATGCTGCAACAATTGCGAGATGGCATAACCCTTGAAGATGGCATTGCTCGATTCGAAGACATTATCGATTCGGGCGGGACGGGCACTAATCATTGGTATCACGTGATTCTAAGAGAAGGCCGTAATCGCGAAGTTCGCCGATTATGGGAGGCAGTCGGAGTCGAAGTCAGCCGTCTGATGCGAGTTCGTTATGAGCAGTTCCATTTGCCGAAGTGGTTGAAGCCAGGTAAATTCCGTTTCCTTGACGATGATGCAGTTGCTCGAGTCTATAAGCGCCTAGACTTGGAAGTTCAGGAAAGCAGTCCCAGAGGTCGCCGGCAACGACGCTCGGCTTAGTGGCTAAAAACACAATCGATCAGCTTTGCCGCTCAGTGTTGCCCGCTGAGTTCGCACAAATTGTGCGAGATGGACCCCGAGTTCAAAACTTCCTTGAGCAAAATTTGCCGCTACCCGATGGTCAATCGGTGACCGTGCTTAGCGTCAACGAAACTGAGATTGTGGTTGCCGCTGAGACCCCGGGTGTGGCCAATTTTTTGCGATTTCATATCGCGGAAATTCAGCAACAACTTCGCGAAGGCTTGCAAATGACGCAGCAACTTAAGTTCTGCGCCTTACCAAATTCATTGCTCCAACTGAAACAAAAACCGATCGAAAAACGTCCGCCGCGACAGGTCTCGCCAAATGCGGTCGATGCGATTAAGCGAAACGCAGAGTGGATTGAAGATGATCAGCTCAAGGCCGCCATGCTATCACTGGCCAACAGTCTTAAGTCGGCGCAGTAAAATAATTAAATTAAATGATCTCGTCCGAGATTAGATTTTCTTTATTAGTCAAAGTTTCGCAGATCTATTTTGGATAGATCAGGTTGACTCCGATGGACAGTTCGGGGCGATCGATTAAATCGACTTTAAGTCAGATTGAGAATCGACATTGCTGCTTTCTTGGCAGTCGTCTTAGAGGCAAAATCTGGCGGCGAAAACGAAGCGGTTTGTCGAGATGCAACCAAGGCTTGTGGGGGCAATGTCGATCCGAGTTTGAAGTTCAATATTGACAGCTTTGGGTGCTTCCAAGTTGTTTATGCACCACCACATGTATGGTCGCTGTTGGCCGAAGATTGTCTCCTAGCTCAGTCTGCTGAGCATCTCACTTCGAGAAGTTTCCTGGTTATTGCGGGATAAACTCTGCGATCTCGAATTTTGCCGCTGTGATTAGCAATAAATTCATAAAAGCGGCGCTCAGAATGCTCTCACCAACGGGGGCTATGGACCCTTAAAAGGTTTTCATGCCTTTGCTCGATGTCCTGCATTGCTGCGTGTTGAGATGGGCTTCGTTGGCCCATCGATGAACCCCATTCATTTGTGCTTAGAAGATAGTCTTGCTTACCAATCTTTCTTTATCGTGGCAAATCCCACCTAGATGTTATCAGTCAGATATTGATACAGTTCAAGTTTGGATTACTGATGTTTCAGGCGTCGAATTACCCCGGCTCGAATACTGTCGGGTCAATGTTAAAATGCTCAATGGCTGCTCTGTTTTTAGCGACTGTTCGGATTCCCTAGTTAACATTGCGATTCATAGGCCACTGATCGCGTCGATTGGAAAGTGACGCGCAGCTCAACAACCATGTTACTGGCACTGACTGGCTAATTTGTCAGTGCCTTTGACTGAGCTATTCGGATCAATTCCGAGCGCGATTATTAATCTGCAAACAGCGATTCACGAGCGGCTTCGACCACGGCGGCAACGACTGGGTGTTTAACTCGGCGTTCAACTGAAATGGCAAAGAAAGGCGCTTTAATTTCATCGACCAGACCGATCGATGTCACCTGATACTGCGACTCCACCTCTGCCTCTATTGCCGAAGGCGCAGTGAAGATTCCGGCACCTTCCTGTCCAAACGCCTTAATCAGCGCGCTATCATCAAACTCGGCAATTATTCGCGGATGGAGGCGTTTCCGGTTCAGCCAATGGTCAATTCCGGCACGCATTTGGGTGCCACTGCTAGGCAACAGTAGCGGCGCACCATCAAGGCAAGCCGGGAAATCACCACGTAAGCTTTTTCGCAAGCTTTCGGTGGCAAAGAAGCTGACCGCGCATTCACCAAGTTTGTGACTAAAACCTCGAGCACTGACGGTAGATGGAATAGGGCGATCAGCCAGCACCAGATCGAGGCGGTGTACGGCTAATTCCGCCAACAACGCATCGAGACCTGTCTCGCGACAAATCATACGCACCGGCTCTGGCATTTGCAGTACAGGTTTAAGAATACGATGCATGATGGATTTTGGGAGCACATCGACCACGCCCACCCGAAACAGTTGAGGGCGACCTTCCGGTAGCTGATGAATCACCTCTTCCAACTCACCGCCGAGCGAGAAGATTTCATCGGCATAACTCAATACTCGCCGTCCAATCTCGGTAATCTCCAGATTACGCCCGACCCGAGTAAACAGATCTACCCCAAAATACGCTTCCAACAAGCTTAACTGTCCACTAATGGTCTGCGGCGTCAGATGGAGATGTTCACTGGCGCGGGCTACGCCGCCCTCCTTAGCCACCATCCAAAAGTAGTGTAAATGTTTGTAGTTAATCATAGCTTCTCCATTACTTCGTTTTTTTCGAACTATATACAGATAATAATCGAATTTTATTAACAATAAAACCAGTCTACGATGAAAACCAATCAAGTAGAAGTCGAATTCAGAAAGAGAACCAGTATGCAATTTGTGATTCAAGCGCGCGATTTTCCTCTGACCATTTCCCTGCGAAATCACGCTGGACAGTGATTGCGTTTTGCATTGGTCTGTTTCGATAATCACATCACAACGAATTGTGATACTGCGGTCCGATATCAACGGAACGCGCGGTGGTGTCCACAAACGCGGCCAGTTGAGGATAGTGCTGGACGGCTTGTCTGACGCGCTGATTCAAGATGCAAAAATGGACCCATACGTCGCAATTGACCGAGCGGCTAATCGCGCCGGACGCACCCCGGTACGAAAGCTTGGCCGACTGCAATATCTGTTCAGGCGAAGTCCGTATTCGATGCAGCACATACAACTTTCTGACCCAGCCACCAACGGCAGCAACAAAGGTAACTTTTAATGAATAATCCAGCCATACTCAGTGCAAACCGAAGTCAGGATGCCGCGCTCGCCACCAACAAGGTAATTCGCAATACCTATAGGCTACTGTCTATGACTTTGCTATTCAGTGCGTTGACTGCCGGTGCATCGATGGTCTTGAACTTGCCTCATCCCGGTCTGTTGCTGACACTTGGCGGTTATTTTGGTCTGCTGTTCGCTACCACTAAGTTTCGCGACAGTAGTCTAGGGATCGCTTGTGTGTTCGCACTAACCGGGTTCATGGGTTATACCCTCGGACCGATTCTCAATGCCTATCTGGCGTTGCCCAATGGGGGGCAGGTGGTGATGACTGCGATGGGCGCCACCGGCGCTATCTTCCTCGGTCTGTCAGGCTATGCGTTACGTTCACGCAAAGACTTCAGTTTTATGGGTGGTTTTCTGATGGTTGGTATTCTGGTCGCTTTCATGACCGGACTGGGCGCTATATTTTTTGAAATTGCCGCATTGTCTTTGGCGGTCTCCTCCATGTTCGTGCTGCTGATGGGCGGTCTGATCCTCTACCAAACCAGCAGCATTATCCATGGTGGCGAAACCAACTACATTATGGCGACTGTGACCCTATACGTTTCTATTTTTAATCTGTTCACCAGTTTGTTGCATTTGCTGGGATTCATGAATGGCCAAGACTAGAGATCTAACCTAATTAACAATCGGAGTAATAACGAATGTCCGTAGCTCATAAAAAAAACTTGCCGGTGTCGGTAAGTCGAGTAAAAAATCTGGATTCAGTCAAAAGACACAATCTGGTCTATCTGGGCTCAGCAATGCTGTTTCTCTTCGGGGTAGCTGCATTGGTTAGCGTTGTGAGTTTGTAAGGCAGAGCAACTCACTAAAATGGTCCTCCTTAAATGCTCGCAGGTTTTGGCCGGCCGAATTGTAGGTGGTAGGCAATGCACAACGGATACGATTGATGCTTTCATAGGGTAGTACTGGATCCATTAACCGTGAAAGCTACTAGAACGTCCGCTTTGCAAAGACTGCCATGCGTTACGGATGATGCAAATATTTAATATTTTATGTTAGAGGTGCACAAGCATGAGTAATGAAATTCTTGGTAATCGGGGCAAGGCGCTGGAAGAGTTGTTCTTTGCCCGGGAAAACGAAAAGTTCTCCCAGGCTAGGCAGGAAACAGACATTGTTGAAAACAACAAGGCAGAGCTTTCTGCTGCTTCAGGCATCAATGACGATGCCGTACTCGATCATCTTATCGCGCTCAACATCAGCCGAGATACGCTGGCTGCGTTGTCATTGCTGCCATTGGTGGAAGTTGCCTGGGCGGATGGTGATATAGACGAAAGAGAGCGCGAGGCAATTTTATCCGCCGCCGCGGACTCGGGCCTCAACGGCGAAAGCGCTAAATTGCTGGACGGGTGGTTGGTGTTACAGCCAAGCAGCAATGTCCTCGCCGCCTGGAAGCACTATGTCCGAGCGCTTTCCGTGAATATGGATGCGGCAGCGAGAGATAACCTCAAAATGGAATTGCTGGGTCGCTCTCGCAAGGTAGCTGAATCTGCGGGTGGCATTCTCGGCATAGGCAAAATTTCGAAGGAAGAGCAAAACAAGTTGGAAGAGTTAGCCATGACATTTTCATAGCATCAACACAGAAATAACATCGGCATAGGTGCCGATTTTTCCCTGAAAAATAAGGCGTTTTCGCCAATTTAAATTGGGATGGGTCGGATGAGTTCGTTGTCGAGGAAGGGCTGGCCAAGTATGGTGAAGCTAAACTGTCTACCAAAATTGAATTCACCGGTATGCAATTTAAAAAAGGAAATTCAACAGTGATTCCAGCAATCGAATAATACAAGCTGTCATCGATGAGATTTAAATCGATTCGGGTGACTACCAATCATTTTATTAACATTAGCAGAGCTATTCGCACTGCGGAGGATTTACATTGATTTCACGAATTTTTTGCATACTAGGTCTGGCTGCAGTGCTGCTGCCCGTGCAACAGGCTAAAGCCTACGAAGTGTTGACGGCTGAAGAACTTATTTTACACTGTAAGGCTTTACCAAAAGCCCGAGACAGTGCCGACGGCCAATATTGCACGCGCTATATTCAAGGGTTTATTGACGGTGCGATCGCAACCGACGCACGCGTTATGATTAATCTAGAATCTGAGTTAGCGAACGAAACATTCAGCCAGCGCGCTATTCGTCTGCGATCTCCGGACCGCGATGTCTACAGGCGGTCGGCACGTTATGCCGAATTTTGTCTCGCTGAACCTGTATTGCTAAGTGAGGTCGTCGACAACATAGCAAATGATCTTTTCGAACGAAAAAATCTCGATTCAGAAATCAGTGCTCGCGACCTTGTTTACGCCTCGTTACGAAAACATTACGCGTGTAAGAAAGCGGCAATAAATTAATGCGCCTGGAAGTCTTAATCGATACGACAGAAAACCGTGTGCTAGGATTGTTTGAAAAGGCTATCCTACGACTTTCATGCGAGTCCGGCTGGCTTAATCGCCGGCTGATTGGTGCATCTCAGCTTAGTCGCAATAGCCTGGAACCATGTCCTCGATTAAGTCCGGGTGGCGCTGATCGCTACTGTCTTCGATGAAGGAGCTTGGGTTTCGTTTTACCGGGCATCTAGCAACTAGGCACAAACGCTTCAAACAGCTTACATTTCACCAATTGGCAGCAACCATCAACAAACATGTCTTCAAAATCTAGACTTCTCATTCTATTTTTGGCGTTGGCCACAGCTTGGCTATTATGGTCTGGTTTATACAAACCACTGTTATTGATGCTGGGTTTGTTCTCCTGTGTGGTGACTTGTGTGGTAGTTCGCCGAATGGGTTATTTCGACAATGATGTTTTCGCCTTACGTTTTAGTTTTCGCTTGTTCGGATACTGGCTTTGGCTTGCTAAAGAAGTCTTCCGTTCCAGCTTTGAGGTGTCTCGAATCATCCTCGATCCTCGCTTACCCATTAGCCCTCGAGTGATCGAAATCAAAACATTGGCTAAGCATCCAATTGATCAGGTCACCTTCGGCAATTCAATCACATTGACTCCCGGCTCACTCACCCTAGATTTGCACGAGGGTGTGCTCCAAGTTCACACGCTGACCGCTGCTGGCGCTGAAGATTTAATGTCTGGTGAAATGGATCGTCGGGTAGCCCAACTCAGAAAAGGATAAGACCTGTACTACGCCGTCACCATCGCCTTGATCATCACCATGATGCTCGCTTTATCGCGCGCCATCATCGGACCCAGTGTCTACGACCGCGTGCTCGCGGTGAATATGTTAGGCACGAAAACCGTGCTGCTGTTGGCGGTGATCGCATTTTTATTCGGCCGCCCCGACTTTCTTGATCTCGCCCTCGCCTATGCGCTCATCAACTTTATCGGCGTGTTGGCGGTGCTTGAGTTCTTTCGCAATCGAGCGGCGAACAGCGAACCGCAAGACGACGAGAAAGGAACGAACTGATGCCACCTTTTCTCGACATTGCCAGTTGGTTGATAATGACAGCGGGAGGAATATTCGTCTTCATCGGTGGATTGGGCGCACTGAGAATGCCCAGCCTTTATACTCGAATGCATGCAGCCAGCATTACCGATAGCATTGGCCCGGTTTTGATTATTGCTGGCATCATTTTGCAGGCCGGCTTCACCCTCGCAAGTATCAAACTGATCGCAATATTATTGTTCCTGCTGTTCACGGGCCCTACGGCTTCAAATGCCTTGGCCAGCGCCGCGCTTCTCGACCCTAACTATCGCGATCAACCCGACCCCGAGGAGCCTTTGAGTAAGTCATGACGATTGTTTTCAGCGTATTCTTACTGACCTTATTGGTGATCACCGCGATCGCCATCGTGCAAACGCGTAACCTGTTTGTTGCGGTCATGCTGGGCGGCATTTTCAGCCTGCTATTAGCGACCAATTTCTTTCTGCTTGATGCCGCTGACGTCGCCTTAACCGAAGCTGCGGTAGGCGCGGGCATATCAACCGTCCTGCTGCTCGGTGCACTATCAATCACCGCTGACCATGAGACAGCGCCCTCCTCAAATCGAATCATCGCGTTGATCGTCGTGGTGTCGACGATGCTGGTTGTGATCTATGCCACTTTCGACAAACCCCGCTTTGGTGACCCCATGGCACCCGTGCATCAACATGTGGCACCTTGGTATTTTCAAACCACGGCAGATGCCATCGACATTCCCAATGTCGTAACGGCTGTGCTTGGCAGTTTCAGAGCCTACGACACGCTAGGTGAAGTGTTTGTGGTGTTTACTGCCGGCATTGGCGTGTTGTTTTTGCTCGGAGCTAGGCCCGGCAGATATGCCAGCCGAGACCCATTGGGCAAAATTGAAGACCAGGGCTTGCGCCACTACTTAATTCCGCGAATTGTCGGCGGCCTGTTGATTCCATTCATCATGTTGTTCGGCCTCTACGTTCAGTTTCACGGAGAGTACGGTCCCGGTGGTGGGTTTCAAGCGGGCGCCATTGTTGCCGCAGCAATCATCTTATATGCCTTGCTAGAAGGTGAGGATCGAGCCTTAAGGGTACTGCCGCGCAAGGTGCTGATGGCGATGATCGCTGGGGGCGCATTACTTTACGGTGCAGTTGGTGTTGCCGGCATGCTAATGGGTGGCAATTTTCTAGATTATTCAGTGCTATCAAGCGACCCGATCAAAGGTCAACAGTGGGGCATCATCCTAATTGAAGCGGGTGTTGGTCTCACGGTTACTGGCGTGATGCTTAGCGTCTTTCATGCCTTCGCCGCACGCAGCAAATTTTGATGGTACTACTCTGATGGCACTACTGGAGCTTTATCACTATTGGGTATTTGCAGCGTTGCTGATGATTGGGTTTTATGCCGTCATTGCTAAACTCAATCTCATTAAAAAACTCATTGGCCTATCTATATTTCAGGCGGCGGTGTTTCTGCTTTACATCACTATGGGCAAAGTCGAAGGCGGCACCGCACCGATTCTCACCCCGGGTGCAACCGACCCATTATTCTCCAACCCATTGCCACAGGTGCTCATTCTCACTGCGATTGTAGTTGGCATTTCAACCACCGCTCTGGGGCTTGGCATTGTTGTTCGGATTAAAGAAGAATACGGCAGCATCGAAGAGCATGAAATTCAAGAGATTGATCGCCGATGAGCGGCCTCAGCGCGCACCTACCCGCACTACAGGTTATTGTGCCGATGTTATCCGCCGCACTGGTGGTGTTGCTGCGCCAACATCGCCTGCCTTGGGCGGTGACCACGGCGGCTAGCCTTTGCGCCTTCGCGATTGCGATCCAGCTAACAATCGATGTGCGCGGTGGCGCGGAAATTACCTATGAAATGGGTTCTTGGCCTGCGCCTTGGGGCATAGCACTTGGCATCGATTCGTTTAGCGCAATCATGCTGCTGATCGTCACCGGGGCGTCAAGTCTCGCTCTGCTCGGTGGCGCGCAGAGTCTTGACCAAGACATCGAAGCCGAACGTCAACCGCACTTTTATGCCGCGTGGTTGCTGGTGTTGTCTGGGCTTTCCGGCATCGTGGTGACCGCTGATGCCTTTAACATCTTTGTTTTCATGGAGATTTCATCACTCGCCAGTTATGTGCTCATTGCCGGTGGGCGTGATCGCCGCGCACTGCCATCCGTCTTTAAATATCTAGTGATGGGCACCATTGGCGCCACCTTTTATTTGATTGGCATCGGTTTGATTTACCTGATGACCGGCACCCTAAATCTGGCCGACATGGAACTCAGAATTCATCAGGTCGCCGACCTGAAGCCAATTTTGGTCGCAGCCGGGTTTATCACCGTGGGTCTGGCATTGAAAGCGGCCGTGTTTCCGCTGCACATCTGGTTGCCCAATGCCTACACTTATGCGCCCAACATGGTCACCGTGTTCCTCGCTGCTTGTGCCACCAAGGTGTCGCTATACGTGCTGTTGCGTTTCGATTTCATTGTGTTTCAACCCAATCTGATCGGGCATGACTTCCAGTTCGCCTCCTTCTTGTTGCCACTAGCGCTGCTGGCCATTTTGGTCGCATCCGCCGTGGCCATGCACGAACCCAACCTAAAGCGTTTGCTGGCCTGGTCTTCAGTAGCCCAAATTGGCTACATCACCTTGGGCGCAAGCCTCGTGAGTGAAGCTGGGCTGACTGCCGCGATGTTGCACATCTTCAATCACGCGTTGGCCAAAGGTGCGCTATTCCTAGCGCTGGCCTGCATTGGCATGAGCCTCGTATTGATTCGAATTGATAACATTCGTGGCATCGCCAAAAAAATGCCCTGGACCATGGCAGCATTCGTATTGGCAGGTCTGAGCTTGATTGGTGTGCCCGGCACCGCTGGGTTTATCAGCAAATGGTATCTGATCACGGCCATGCTTGAAGAAGGCACATTAGGCATTGTCATGATTGTGGTCATCATCGTCAGCTCGTTAATGGCGGTGGTCTATATTTGGCGCGTGGTCGAAGCGGCCTATTTTCAAACACCTGACCCCGAGGTGAGTGCCCGCGAAGCACCCATGCCGTTGCTGCTTGTTACTTGGGTTGCGGTGCTGCTGAACTTTTACTTTGGCCTGATGCCGGCAGTGCCTGTTGAGCTTGCCACAAGTGCCGCGCAGCTGCTAATGGGGCCCATGCAATGAGTCCTGAAGCCACCATTGCAGCGGCGCTGATAACACCGCTGGTTGGCGCTTTGCTGATTTTGTTGGCCTCTCGCATCAGCGACAACTTGAGGGAAGCCACCACCTTGCTGACTACTGGCGTCCTGGTGGCATTGGTCTGGAGTCTGATTCCGGCAGTGATGGCAGGTGAGCAACCGGAACTGTCGTTATTCGAAGTGTTGCCGGGCATCGAGATCGCGTTTCGAATCGAGCCGCTGGGCATGCTGTTCGCCGCGTTGGCTTCGGGCTTATGGGTGGTGAATTCGATTTACTCCATCGGCTATATGCGCGGTAATAAAGAAGCAAAGCAAACTCGCTTCTACGTGTTCTTTGCACTCTCGATTGCAGCCACCATTGGGCTTGCCTTCTCAGCCAACCTATTCACCCTGTTCCTGTTTTATGAAACCCTAACGCTGTCGACCTATCCGCTGGTGTCACACAAGGGAGATGAAAAAACGGTTCGTTCCGCGCGTATTTATCTCGGCATATTGCTTGCTACATCAATCGGTTTGTTGCTGCCAGCGATTATCTGGACTTATGCAGTGGCCGGCGGCGGAGACTTCAGTGTCGGCGGCATCTTGCAAGGTAAACTAGAAGGTCCTGCGCTTGGGCTATTGCTTGGGTTGTTTATTTTTGGCATCGGCAAGGCCGCGGTGATGCCGATGCATCGGTGGCTACCCGCCGCGATGGTGGCACCCACACCAGTGAGCGCATTACTGCATGCTGTGGCCGTGGTCAAAGCAGGCGTTTTCACCGTCACCAAGGTCATCATCTATATTTTTGGCGTGGAGCATTTAGCCGCTGTCTCGCAAGGCGACTGGTTGCTTTATGCCTCGGCATTCACCGTTATCGCCGCGAGCGTGATCGCACTGCGTCAGACTAATCTGAAGCGACTGCTAGCCTACTCAACCGTGGCGCAATTGTCTTACATCGTGATGGCTGCTGCTATTTTGAAGCCGATGGCTGAAATGGGTGCAACCTTGCACATGGTCGCCCACGCCTTTGGCAAGATCACACTGTTTTTTGCCGCAGGCGCGATCTACACCGCGGCTAAGAAAACAGAAATTGGCCAATTGAAGGGCATCGGCCGGCACATGCCATGGACCATGGGTGCTTTCACTATCGGTGCCTTGAGTATGATTGGCGTGCCACCTACCGGTGGCTTCGTGTCCAAGTGGTATATTCTTGGAGGCGCCTTTGAAGCCGATAATTACGTGGCGATTGCCACTATCATCATCAGCACGATTTTGAACGCGGCCTACTTTCTGCCGATTGTGTTTGCCGCCTGGTTTGCACGCGAAGATGGTCAGTCTCAGCAAGAACATGGCGAAGCGCCCTGGCCCATGGTGCTCGCGCTCACCATAACCGCAGCGCTCACCATCGGTTTCTTCTTCTTTAATGGTCCGGTGATAGCGTTGGGATCTCAAATTTTGGGGATAGGCCAATGACCGATCCAAAACAAGACGATGCCTGGTTAGTGCGCCCCAGTTCGATCCGCCTGCTCTGGCGAATTTTCTGGGGTGTTTTAGCGTTAACCGTGGCCGCGCAATTCTTGATTAAGGTGAAGGGGTATTTTGTCATCGATGGTTGGGTAGGCTTTGGCGCTGTTTTTGGTTTCGTGGCTTGCGTGCTAATGGTGCTGTTCGCCAAGGTGTTGGGCCTCGTGCTCAAACGTGACGATGCTTACTACAAAGCGGATGACCAAGATGTTTGAGTTGTTGCCCCCTGCCACCATTCTCATCGTTGGCGCTATTCTAATCGGGCTCACACGAGGGCATTTGCGCTCAGCCGTGGTTCTACTCGCACCACTGCTGACCTTGTGGATGGTTTGGCAAGTGCCCGACGGTGTGGTGACCACAATCGCCTTCCTCGATTACCAAATTGAACCGGTTGAAGGCAGCGCACTGCGGCGCTTGTTTGCGACCATTTTCTCGCTAATGGCATTCGTCGGCGGATTGTTTGCGTTTCGCCATGCCAGCTGGCACGAACTCGCCTCTGGCTTTGCCTATGCCGCCGGTGCGGTTGGTGTGTGTTTCGCAGGTGATTTAATCACCTTGTTTGTGTTCTGGGAACTGATGGCCTTGTTCTCAACGGTGATCGTCTGGTGCGGCGGCACAGCTGCTGCGCGCGCCGCCGGAATTCGCTATGCAATCTTACATTTACTCGGCGGCATCATTCTCAAAGTCGGCATCGTCGGTGTGGTGATTAACACCGGATCAATCGACGTTCAACCGATGCTAGCCACCAATTTCGCCACTTGGATGGTATTGATTGGCATTCTGATCAATGCTGCGGCACCACCGCTATCCGCTTGGCTTGCCGACGCTTACCCTGAATCCAGCCCGACTGGGTCGGTGTTCCTGTCAGCCTTCACTACCAAAACCGCAGTGCTCACTCTGATCATGCTGTTCCCCGGCGAGCCGGTGCTGATCTGGGTTGGCATCTACATGATTATGTACGGCATTATCTATGCGCTACTCGAAAATGATGCGCGGCGCATACTGGCTTATTCGATTGTCAACCAAGTGGGCTTCATGGTGTGCGCGGTAGGCATCGGTACTCAGATGGCACTTAATGGGGCGGCGGCTCACGCCTTTGCCCACATCATATATAAAGCCCTATTATTCATGGCCGCTGGCGTGGTGATTTACCGCACAGGCAAACACAAGTGTACCGATCTCGGTGGCTTATTCAGAACCATGCCGCTCACCACCGTCTGCGGCATCATCGGTGCTTTATCGATATCTAGTTTTCCGCTGACCTCGGGTTTCACCACCAAAACAATGATCTCGCAGGCGGCCTCAGATGAAGGACTTGCCTTTGTCTATTTCATGCTCGCGGCCGCGTCAGCCGGCGTCTTCTTGCATGCCGGAATCAAGTTTCCGTGGTTTGTCTTCTTCCAGAAAGATTCAGGGTTGCGACCCAAAGACGCACCTTGGAACATGGGCCTGGCGATGGTTATTTTCGCCACGCTCTGTATCTTGATGGGCGTCTTTCCTGAGCCGTTTTATCAACTGCTGCCCTATCCCACGGACTACGTCGCCTACACCCCTGGCAAGGTTCTGTTCTACCTGCAATTGCTGCTATTTTCAGGGTTGGCGTTCTTCCTACTGTTACCAATGATGCAGCGCACCTTGACCATTAGCCTCGATAGCGACTGGTTATGGCGAGTGCTCGCCAACCGGATTGCCAATCGAGCTTATGACCTAGCCTCCGCGATTGGCACCACCATTGAACAGACCGTTTTGAGTCGAGTCGGCAAACTGATGCGATTCGCTCGATGTCATTTTGGCAGTGGTGCGCAAGGTGAATTACGGGGTGTGTTTGCTCGCACCTGGTCGATAGGAACCACGTCGCTGTGGATTGCGGTCTTACTCATCGCCTACGTCATGGTCTACTTTCTATAGTTGCTCAATAATCCTCGCGACTATCTGTGCTCGAATCATTAACCGACAATGGATGGTTTGTTAGAGCTTTGGGATCAGTTTTTTGGTTTTAATCGACGCTTTTTAACTAGCAACTTATCGACGATAGGTGCGTACTCAATTTGACCATAGCTATTTCCAGCTTAACTATTCTTAACTGATTCAAGGGGGCATCATTAACGGTTTTAACTGCAACCAAGCCCAGCTAGCGGCCTAGCGACTGGAACTTCTCCGGTTGCATGGGTTTCCCTCCGCAGGCAATACCGGTGACCCTGGCGCAGTGTTTTGATCTGGTCACGATTCTTGTTATAAAACACAAACAACGCCAGGCAAACGACGACTGTTCCATTTTCTGTTCAGCCATCAGTTCAGCTCAGCGACTAGCAAAGTAGAAAAATTTAGAAACCACTTGACCTTCCAGCTGCTGGAAGCATCATGCTGGGACCAATCTAAAACAAGTGGTGCCATCATGGGAAGCGACAAATCCCTCACGTTCAGGGTGCGAGAGATGAGCTGCGCGTCTTGTGTTGGGCATGTGGAAAAAGCCCTAAGGGCTGTGATCGGTGTGCAAGAAGCGCAGGTGAACTTTGCTACAGAAACGGCAACTATTCGTGTCAATGAGTCGTTTGACGTTAATGACGCAATCGTAACATTAGGCAACGCCGGCTACCCGGCTGAACTGCAAATCTATCGCTTCAGTATCGAAAATATGACCTGTGCATCCTGTGTTGGCCGTCTCGAACGTGCGCTGGTCGTCGTTCCTGGTGTGGCTTCGGTTGCCGTGAATTTGGCAAAGGAGATGGCGACTGTTCGGTTGATCGGAACCTCCGTGTCGCCTGCTGACATTGCGCAAACTGCCAGTGCTGCGGGATATCCGGCGACGCTGGTCAGCGATCAGGGCGCAGATTCGATCACAGACCAAAAGGCAGAAGAGGCGGTTCACCTGCAACGCATGACGCTGGTTGCCGCAGTCCTGACTGCGCCGGTCTTTATCCTTGAAATGGGCAGCCATATGGTTCCCGCAATTCATCGCTGGATCATTAGCACTTTGGGCATGGAGGTCAGTTGGATTATCCAATTTGTCTTAACCACGATTGTTCTTGCGTGGCCCGGACGACAATTCTATCTCAAAGGTTTTCCAGCGCTCTTTAACGGCACTCCTAACATGAATTCGCTGGTTGCACTTGGCTCGTCGGCCGCGTGGGGTTTTTCCTCAGTGGCGCTCTTTGCGCCGACACTGTTGCCCGATGGTACACGTGTGGTCTACTTCGAAGCGGCAGCAGTGATTGTGACACTGATTCTTTTGGGTCGATTTTTTGAAGCTCGTGCGAAAGGTCGCACCGGTCAGGCAATCCTTAAACTCGTGGGCCTGAGAGCCAAGACAGCTCAGCTGGAGCGGGACGGGCAACTGATCGAGATACTTGTCGACGACATTGTAGCGGGTGATTTCATCCAAGTGCGTCCAGGCGAAAAGATTGCGGTCGACGGGATTGTCGTCAAAGGAAACTCTTACGTCGATGAAAGTATGATTACAGGTGAGCCTGTTCCAGTCGAGAAATCCGTCGACACTGAGGTGGTGGGCGGCACTGTTAACGGCACGGGCACACTGACGTTTCGTGCGACTAAGGTGGGTGCCGATACCATGCTGGCGCATATTATTCGGATGGTTGAAGACGCGCAGGAAGCAAAATTACCCATACAGGATTTGGTCAATCGCATAACACTCTGGTTTGTGCCGGCAGTCATGGGGCTCGCCGCGGTCACTTTTTTGACTTGGTTGTTGGTTGGCCCTGATCCTGCACTCAGCTTTGCGTTGGTGGCGAGCGTCGCCGTTCTGATCATTGCCTGTCCTTGCGCAATGGGATTAGCAACGCCCACGTCCATCATGGTGGGCACCGGCCGCGCCGCAGAGCTTGGCGTACTGTTCCGGCGTGGCGATGCGCTGCAGAGGTTGAGCGA
>RCNB010000786.1_pt1 | contig 20642 bp, 22 predicted proteins | sample 2041321 | NCBI WGS metagenome assembly RCNB01 (sample SAMN09708232, study PRJNA481090) | Marine sediment metagenome, whole genome shotgun sequencing project. | reverse complement strand
TTGTTAGTTCATTGGTGTGTTTGTAATGTATGAAATTATGAATCATATTGTTATTGTATCTACTGCAGAAATTAGTACTGCATTAACTAAGGATTCCATTGACAATCTTATTACTAATCTTTTAACTCAAGAGAAAAATTTCACACCAAAATCAACAATTCTATTTATTGAAGCTCGAGCAGTAGCAGGAATGCAGCATTTGAAAGCTTGTATACTAAATTCGATTAAAGGTATCTCACAAAAAAACAACATTTCTAACTCTCTCAATGTAGAAATTCTTCTCTATCTTTCCGGTTATCGACAAATCAGTAAAGCAATTGAAAGATGCGGATTATCCAAAAACACTCGAGACATTCTTTGTGTTCAGATTATAAAAAATGAATTAATCAAAAAAACATCAGATCATATTTTCAATTTCGAGCAATTCCTATCTGAAAACAATATTAACATTAAGGAATTCCTGAAAAATGTTGAATTTATTAGAATTGCCGATCCAAAAACTATCATGAAAAATCTTGAGATAACTGATGAAAATATTGATGCTGTTATTGCAGGAGAAAATGACAAATTATCTCGAGAGCAAGCTTTGAAATTCTTAGCAATTGAAAAATCAGCTTTGCTTAACTTGATGAAATAAATTAGTCGATTTTTTTATTCTTGTAATGCTACAATACTATTACTTGGGAAAACCCCATACCCTAGCCATCCACCAAAAACTTCTATGATAATTTCCCATTCAGGATTTTCCAAATCAACCTTACCTTTTGGTGCAGATGAATGTGAAGCAATTAATTCTATAATATCATTTCTTTTTATTGATGCGTGCCTTCTATTCACTGATATTTTCCATTTTGCATTATCAGGAATTTTTGTTACTTCATTAGTAATTACATCACCAAGTTCATTCAAACTACTTTTTATGATATTATTTAGCGGGGTTAGTTTCTTGCATGAAATAAAATTGAATTTCTTCTCGGAAATTATCTTAGCAATTTGTTGAGTTATCTCTGCTGGATCACTTTTCAAGGCTACCAGAAATAATCCTCTTATTTCTAATTCAAGAATCTCTATAGGTTTTTCATTGAGGAAATTAACCAGAACATGATAAAATTCACTCATCCCATCTCGTTCTTTTGATGAAGCACAACCAACTAGGATGAATTTTGCTTCCTGATTTAGCAACTCATTGATTTTCATCGGTAGGTTTCCTCTTTTTTTGTTTCGCTTTCTTTCAACATTAGCAAAACTATTTTATTTAGTGTTATAAATGCTAATTCTATAAGATATAAGGATGACCACACTTTGGCAGAAAAATCAAATAAAAATGGGAATGAAGAGAAAGGGAAACGTGCTGGTTGGATAGATTACGCTGAGTTAATCCTTTTCGTAGGGTTAGCAATACTTCTTGTATTTGGATTTAATTGGATGCTGGGTCTTGCTCTACATACGGATACGCCACTTGTGGTGGTCACAAGTGAATCAATGGAACCAACATATTACGGATCAAATAGAATTGATCATGGTGGAACAAATGATCTTAGAAAAGATATGCTTATTATTCGTGGTGTTCCTCCAGCAGATCTTGTAGTAGGTGATGTTATTGTCTATAAACGGGTAAATCATACTGAAACGGATATACCGATAGTGCACCGGATCACCAATATTATCATTGACAATGCGACAGGGGATCGATATTTTACTACAAAAGGGGATAATCCAAATTCAAACGAATTATTCATAGTTGATCCTAAAGTTGATGAAATTCGCATTCACGAAGACAGAGTTGTTGGGAAGGTTATTGGAAGAATACCTTACTTAGGAGGTATTACTAGTTACTTCCAAACAAAAACTGGAAGATGGATTTTAATCATTACAGTTGGTGTTATAGTTGCCGGTACTATCTTTCTTATGTTCAAAGGGGACGATGATGAAGAGGTAGAAGAGAAGGTAGATGATGAGATTTTCTCAACGAAAGTAAATAAAGCGAAGAAAGAAAAAGTTGAAGAAACAAAAACTGAAGATCCTGATAGTTTTGTTGGAAAATTCAAGAGCTTCGCTAGAAAAGTCAATAAGAAGAAGCATATAGTTATTCCTTCAGTTATCTTAGCAATAATTATTTTCGTTCCGATTGTTGATACTCTCGCAGCAAATTGGGGTACTGAATTTGGAGTAACTAATACAGAATATCGAAAATATCAACAACATGATCTTCAAGACGGTAGCTACTACTACAGTTTCTTCAGAGTTACTATTAATAATCCAGGTCATTGGCATCAAAAATTCGAATCCTTCACAATAAGTGTAAAGAACACTACATCAGGAGCTGTTGTTGGATCAAGTACTTGGTTTGCTGTTTATAACTTCGAGGGTGCGAAAACAATTAGTACTGGTGCTTGGATAGCGGAAAGTTTGTTCGAAGATGGAGGTAATTATACTGTTACTGTCACAGGTACACTCAATAATAAATTTGGCAGAACTTGGTATAGTGTATTTGAGACAACCTTCAACATGATTTATCTTTAATAGAATTGAAGTTTGATTAAGTATGAAATTAGATGACAAATTCAAGCAATTGAAAGACATCCTTCAAGAGATGGGCAAGGTAATCCTTGCTTTCTCTGGTGGAGTTGATAGTACTTTTCTTGCTAAAGTAGCTTCAGATGTTCTTGGTAATGATCTTGTGGCAATTACAATTAATTCCCCTAAATTACCAGGAAATGAAATTGAAGAAGCAAAAGCACTTGCTAAGGAATTAGGTCTAAGATATTATATCGTTGATGGTTCAGAAGCAGATGCCGATTGGTTCGAAACTAATCCTCCGGATCGTTGTTATATTTGCAAGAAAGGAGTTTTCCAAATTATTTTTGATTTTTGCAAGAAAGAAGGTATCGAAGGTATTTTCATTGAAGGATCTAATTTCGATGATATTGACGATTATCGTCCAGGATTTAAAGCAATAGATGAATTATCAATTAGGAGTCCACTACTCGAAGCTAAATTAACTAAGCAAGAAATTCGAACGTTAGCAAAGAAGCTCAATCTTGTCTGTTGGGATAAACCAGCTTCACCTTGTTTAGCTACAAGAATACCTTTTGGTGAACGAATAACAGCTGAAAAATTACAGATGATAAATGAAGCTGAAACGTTTTTGAAAACATTCGGTATACTTGATCTAAGAGTGAGAATGCACGGTTCTATTGCTCGAATTGAAGCTCCCAAAGAAAAGTTAGAATTACTACTCAAAAATTCTGAGAAAATAACGCAGAAGCTTAAAAAATTAGGCTTTTCACACATATCTATAGACCTTGAAGGTTACAAAAAAGGGTCTATGAATATAATGGACTCTGAAGAATAATTATTTATGATTACTAAACGGTGTATTATTATGGACCAAGAATATCTCGAAAAATTACTGAAAGAATTTAAGGAAGATAAAGTGAGTATTGAGAACGTTTTAGGAAAATTAAAGAAACTGCCTTTTGAGGATCTTGGTTATGCTAAAGTAGATCATCATAGAGCATTACGTAAAGGTTTTCCTGAAGTTGTTTTTTGCCCTGGAAAAACTATCGAGCAAATTATAGGGATTTTCAAATCATTAAGTGAGCGAAATGAAAATGTTTTACTTACTCGAGCTAATGATGAAATTTATGCTGAGCTTAAGAAAATCGATAAAGATGTTGAGTATAACAGCCAAGCAAAATTAGTTTATTTGAACAAAAAGCAAAGAAAGCCACAAGGATTATTGCTTATTATTTGTGGAGGAACTGCTGATATCCCTGTTGCTGAAGAAGCAGCCTTAACTGCAGAATTGATGGGTTCTAAAGTAGAACGCATTTATGATGCTGGTGTAGCTGGTATTCACAGATTACTTCACTATAAGGATAAACTATTCGAAGCAAATTCAATTGTCGCTATTGCTGGAATGGAAGGTGCATTACCTTCTGTAGTCGCCGGTTTAGCTTCTTGTCCTGTAATTGCAGTACCAACTTCTGTTGGGTATGGTGCAAATATGGGTGGTATATCTGCTCTACTAACAATGCTAAATAGCTGTGCACCAAATGTTGCCGTAGTAAATATCGATAATGGTTTTGGTGGTGGGTTAATGGGCGGATTGATCAACCTAAGAAAAGAAAAAGAATAAATATTTATGAGTTGGCGTTTTAATATATCCATTTGAAATTGTTTATATTGGAGTATAACTCTAAATCTATTAGAGAAAAAATAAAATTTCTTTGATAAACCCTAAGGTGAGAAACAAAAAATGATTGTCAAAGTAGTATCAGCAATTGGCGGCGGAGTAATCGATTGCGAAGTTAAGCCTAATTCAACTATTTCCGAGCTTAAGAGAGAAATCTCTCGTCAAAAAAGAATACCAGCAAGTACTGTTATCGTAGTATTTCGTGGTAGACAACTAGAAGATAACGAAACTTTCGAAGAAGTCGGCATAAGTGATTACGAAAAAGTATATCTTATCGCTAGAACCGAAGGTGGATAGCAACTTTCTGCTATCTCCTTATTTTGTATTCTTTTTCTCTATCTTTTTACAGTCTAGTATTTATTTTGAATTTATTTTCTTCTCCCAAATATTTTTGAGCTAAAAAGCTTGAAAGAGTATAGAGGAGTATTACTATGATTGAGATTAACCTCTCCGACATCAAGATGAAAAATCCCTTTATTTTAGCTTCAGGCGTTCTTGGTGTTACTGCTTCAGTTATGACTCGAATCGCTCAAGCAGGCTGTGGAGCAATTACTACTAAATCCATTGGACCAGAACCTAAAGCAGGTTATGCAAATCCTACCGTTGTAGAATTAGGGAATGGATCAATGATCAATGCCATGGGTCTTCCAAATCCTGGTTGTATTGATTTTCTTGATGAATTAAAAGAAGTGAAAAAGACAACCGATGTACCAATTTTTGCTAGCATTTTTGGTAAAAATGTTGAAGAATTTCTCCTAGTTGCAGAAACACTTGCAAAAGGAAAACCAGATGCTTTTGAGCTTAATGTTTCCTGTCCGCATGGAGGAAAATACGGTGCAACTATCGGACAAGATCCAGCACTTGTAGAAGAAATTACTCGAGAGGTTAAGAAAGCAACAAATATACCCGTTTTTGTAAAAATTAGTCCTAATCTTACCGATCTGAAAATCCCAGCAGAAGCAGCAGTTAATGGCGGAGCAGATGGATTAGTTGTTATCAATACCGTTCGCGCAATGGCCATTGATATTAATTATCGAAAACCAATTCTTTCCAATAGATTCGGTGGATTATCGGGCACAGCAGTAAAACCAATTGCACTCAAATGCGTCTATGATATGTATACCGCTTTTGGTAATGATTTACCAATTATTGGTGTGGGTGGAATTGCTAAATGGGAAGATGTTGTTGAATTCATTTTGGCTGGTGCAAAAGCTGTGCAAATTGGTACCGCTATTGCTTATTGTGAAGATCCAATAAACATTTCATTGTTTACAGAATTAGCAGAGGGTCTTGAGAAATATCTAAAGAAAAACAAATTCCAAAACCTATCAGAAATAATAGGTTTAGCACATGAATAGAGAAGAGTGATTAGAATGATTAAAGGAAAACTCGGAATCCTGCAAGTAAGTCCTATTGAAGAAATTATTGATTTAACACCACCAGATTGTCGTTTGCCTGTAAAATCGATCAAAATTAAAATCCCTAAGATTGCTGAATTTGCACAACCTGGTCAATTTGTTATGATGTGGCTATATGGTGTTGATGAAAAACCAATGGGTATTGCTAGCTGTGATAAAGAATCTGGTTTGTTGGAATTTGCTGTTGCTAAAATTGGTCCTACAACTAAAGCATTTCATAAGTTAAAGAAAGGAGATCTACTTGGTATTAGAGGTCCTTTCGGTAAAGGATTCACATTATCAGGAAAAAGCATTGCAGTTATAGGAGGAGGTACTGGAATTGCCCCTACAAAATACTTTACAGAATTCGCATTAAGTAAAGGTGTGAAAACCACTCTCTTTCATGGAGCACAAACAAAAAATGAATTAGCTTTCAGCGAGTATTTTGAGGAGTTAGAGAAAAATAACAAGAATTTCTTTTACCGTCCTAGTACAGATGATGGAACCTACGGATTTTGCGGATTTGCTACGGAATGTAGTGAAGATGCTAAAAGCAAAGATGAATTCGATCAATATTATACTTGTGGACCAGAATTAATGATGTTTGCAGCTTGGAAACAAGCAGTAGCACATAAGAAACCAATACAAGCTTGCTTAGCAGATAGATACTTCAAGTGTGCAATTGGTCTTTGTGGACAATGCACAGTTGATCCTGTAGGCTTACGGTTATGTATTGATGGTCCGGTATTTGACCAAGATCAACTAAAAGAAATAACTGATTTCGGAAAATACGCTCGAGATAAATTTGGTAAAAAAGAACCATTATAAAAAAATAAAAGAAAAAATAAGGAGAATTGATAATCAATTCACTTATCTTCTTTTTCTTCGTCTTCTTCTTCTGTGATTTCGTAATCAACATCTACTACATGTTCTTCTTCTGGATCTTTCTTTGTTCCAGGTGGTTGGAATGAAGGACCAGCACCTTGTTGACCGAACATGTTTGGATCGAATTCTGCACCAGGTTGTCCTCCAGCTTGTTGATAAATCTTTGAGGAGAGCTGTTGTAACATTTCCATTAATTCATCTTTCTTAGCTTTAATGTCATCGTAGTTGTCTGTTGCTAATGCTTCTTTGAGTTCTTCTTGTTTCTCTCTTATTGGTTTAGCTTCTTCTTCAGAAACTTTTTCACCAAATTCTTTCAAAGTTTTATCGACAGTATAGACAAGATGATCAGCATCGTTCTTTGTTTGTACTTTTTCAAGTCGAGCACTATCTTCTTCTTCGTAACTTTCAGCGTCTTTGACCATTTTATCGATATCAGAATCGCTTATACCTGTTGGAGATGAAACGGTTACTTTTTGTTCATTACCAGTTCCAAGGTCTTTTGCTTTTACAGAAACAATACCGTTAACATCGATATCGAATGTAACTTCAATTTGTGGAACTCCTCTTGGAGCAGGGGGAATACCGATTAACTGGAATTTCCCTAAGGTTACATTATCTGGTGCGAATTTTCTTTCACCCTGTAAAACATGAATTTCTACACTTGGCTGATTATTAGCTGCTGTAGAGTAAACTTTGTTCTTGGTGGTAGGTATAGTAGTATTTCTATCAATAATTGGATCATAAACTTGACCTAATGTTTCAATACCGAGTGTCAATGGTGTTACATCGAGAAGTAAAACATCTTTGACATCCCCTTTAATGACACCTGCTTGAACAGCTGCACCTAAGGCTACGCATTCATCAGGATTAATACCTTTGAATATTTTTTGCTCACCAAACATCTTTGCAATTGAGTCTTTTACTGCGGGCATTCTAGTTGCACCACCAACAAGGAGAATTTTATCAATATTTGATGGTTGCATTTTTGCATCTTTAAGAGCTTGACGAGTTGGACCCATTGTTTTTTCAATTAAATCTTCAGTGAGTCTTTGGAATTGTACTTGAGTTAGTTCATAATTGATATTCTTTGGATTACCATCTTTATCCACAGTAACATAAGGAATATCAACAAAAGCTCTTTGTTTTGCAGATAGCTCTATTTTTGTTTTTTCAGAGGCATCTTTTATCCTTTGCATTGCTGAAGCATTTTTTGTGAGATCGATTCCTTCTTGTTTTTTGAATTGGTCAATAACCCATTTCATTATTCGTTCATCGAAATCATCTCCACCCAAGAGGTTATTTCCACTTGTGGCTTTAACTTCAAACATTGCAGCACCTTCATCGAATGAGGTTTCAAGAATGGAAACATCAAATGTTCCTCCACCGAGATCAAAAACAAGAACTATTTCTTCTCTTTCTTTACCTACTCCATAGGCAAGACAGGCTGAGGTTGGTTCATTAATTATTCTTAGAACGTCTAAACCAGCAATTTTACCTGCATCTTTTGTTGCTTGTCTTTGACTATCTGTAAAGTAAGCAGGACAAGTAATTACTGCTTGTTTTATTTCCTCACCAAGAAAATCTTCCGCATCTTTTTTCAGCTTTCTTAGAATCATTGCAGAAATCTCTTGAGGACTATATTCTTTACCGTCAATCTTTACTTTGTGGGTTGTACCCATTTTTCGTTTTATTGATCGTACGGTTCTTTCAGGTTTGGTTACAGCTTGACGTTTTGCTATTTCTCCAACAATTTGTTCTTTGTCACTAGTAATAGTAACGACAGAAGGAGTGATTCTTCCACCTTCAGCATTTGGAATCATTGTTGGGTTTCCACCTTCCATATAGGCGATTCCTGAATTTGTCGTTCCTAAATCAATACCGACTACTTTAGCCATTTTTCATACACCTTTTTCTAATATTTTTATTCTTCTTTGTTTTCTTCTTTTGTTTCGGTTTCTTGTTGAATTGCTTCAGCTGAAACCACTACTTTTGCAGCGCGGATAATTTTATCTTTTATTTTATATCCTTTTTCTAAAAGTTGCACAATCATACCTGGTTTCTGTTTTCCTGAATTATCAACAACAATTGCTTCGTGAAATCCTGGATCAAATTCTGAACCAATTTTTGGATCAATAATTGTTACTTCTTCATCATTGAGAATACGCAAGAATTTATTGTAAACAATCTCTATGCCTTCTAATGGAACAATATCGCTTTCCTTTTCAGATGCAAAATTAACTATTCTGCTCAAATCTTCAACAGGATCTATAACCTTTGTAACAATTCGTTCAGAGGATATTTGAACACTATTATCAGATAATTTTTGAGCTCTTTTCTTGTAATTCTCGAAATCGGCTTTAAATCTTTGAAGCAAATCTAAGTATTCATCTTTTTCTTTGTTAGCTTGTTCAACTTTTTCTAGCATCTTCTTTTCATTATCAATGAGTTTTTTGAGATCAAAGTTTTTTACGTGTTTGTCGAAATCCTTGATTAATTTTGCTACCTTTGGGTCGCCTTCCAATTCTTGTATTAGTTGCTCTGTTTCGGAAAGTACCTCTTGTTTAACCTCTTCCTTAAGGTCATTCGGTTGTACTTCATTGTCCTTTGTGTTAGTCATTTACTTGTTTATCTCCTGATAATTCTCATTAACTTCTTTCAGTATGGAATGCGAATTCTTGGATTATTTTAATTTATCCTTAAAGAGAAAAAATCTCTTTTCGCTGTAATTTTATTATAATTAACCTTTAGTAAAACAAACGTTTTAAATATATCTATTTATGTGAGTAATTACTTATTTCGTGAGTAATTTGTTTATTATCTCTCCTTTTTCTTAAAACCAAAAGCTAGATATAAGATTATTACTCAATGTAGGTGTTTCCAATTCAAGCAAATAATTTTATAGGTAATTATTTGTGTTAACAAATAAGATAATCACTTAGAACAATTATAAGATGGGGTCAAATATTGGCTGTAAATTTCACATATACGAAACGAACTGCAAAACTTGGTACTAAATTACTCATCCCCCTACTGGTAATTGATACTGCTTGGGCACTTGTTGTCTACATATTATTTCATACAGTATATAATGGAACCATTGATGATAAATATGATAAATTTGTGATAATAGATGGGATTATTTCCAACTTATTATTTACTTCCTTTTTTGTTGTTTTAACGATTGGAATGCTTATGTTTGCAATTTATTATCAAAAACATTCAAAAATTGGGATATTTGCGTCAATTCCTTTAATGTCGTTTATTGGAATAAAAGTAGCATTTATCGTTTTCAGATTTATACAATTAGTTAATGGTTATTCCGGAGAATATATAGCTAATACCTTTTATATTTTTGAACTTGTTACAGCCTGTTTACTTATTATAGGATTAATATTGTATGATATCTTTCAAACGCAACTTAAAAAACGTGCAAATATCGGTTATGGTCGAAGTCCCTTCCCATATATTTTTGCCATCTTTGCTTTAAGTTATCCAATATCAAATATTCTCAGTCTCGCAGGTGTTGATTATACTAACATGAATGTAGTTTTCACCGTTTTGCGAGCATTAGCATTTGCAGCATCTATACTTGAGATCATTGTTTACTTTGATCTGTTACGTCGATTTGATTTTATGCAAGCTTTAGATGCCATACCAGAAAAACCTACAACTACTGAAGAAAAATAAGAAAGGAGAATTATCTTCTCCTTGGTTTTGATCGTTTGCTCTCAACGCGTTTTAACCGTTTCAAATATTTGTGTAAAGATTTCAATGGCACGATAGGTATTCCATCCACTCGTTTCCATCTTTCAGTTAAAGCAGTAACGATAAGCATTTTTGCTCCTGGAAGTTTAAGTAATAATCTACGTTCTTTCAGTTTTTTAGCTGCTATGGTGAAAATTTCATAACGTTTGATGAGGCTTTCTCTATCAAAATACCATCCTCGCCATAATGCAAGATCTTTTACTTCAACAACAATGTTTGTTTTTGATCTTTTGATGATGATATCAATTTCTGTTACTGTTTCTCCTTCGCTAAGTATCTCTACGTTTTGATCGACGATTATCCAACCTGACAACGAAGCGATTTCAGATACGATTAATTCCAAATCGTGGGCTTTCTTGCTCCTAGTGTTTTCACTATAAGAATTACAGAATCTAGAGAATAATAAGAGTGAGATGATTGGAATCTGTAAATATTCTGCTTTCTTTTCACCTTTAGTTACCAATCGACACAAGAAATAAGGAACATCTTCTTTTCCTAATTGGAACTTCATAATGGTTTCATAAATAAGTAATCTCATTTCCTCTGTTGGTGACAAATTATTACGTTTACCTTGCATATCTGTTATTTGCTTTAGACTGACATCTTTGAATGGTTTCTTAAAATCAGTTACTCCTAATAAACTACCAAAATTATCGAACAGAATTGACAATGCGTCAACTTCTTCCTCTGTGAGTTGTCTCATAGATGCATAGAATTCAGTAATTCGTCTGAGAAAGGCAATCTCACTATGCCAAGATCGAACTAAGTCATTTAATTCGGTTATTGTTCGATCGGACTGCTTTCTTCGTTGATCTCTGACTTCTTTGAGTTTTGTGCTAGTTCCTGCTTGTTGGGAAAGTCCAATGCTTCGTAATTTTTTCTCAGTTTCAAGATAGAGTTCTGTTTGAGCAAAATAAAATTCGTCATGTAATTCATATTCCAACTTTATCATACCGTTAGAAAACATAAATGCTTGATCCCGAAGTTTTGCCCAATCAAAAGCTAACTCCTTAAGGTGTTCCTTTGCTTCCTTAGAGAATTCCATCTCACCTTCTCCTTCCTTGGAAAGTGAATAGACTTGATTGATTAGGAAATTGATAGCTGACAAAGTAATTATCTCGTTTTTTGTACTAGTATCTACTTCATCGGCGCTTGCTACAGTGGATAAGTTACTATGATCATTTATCGTTATACCATCTTTTGTCATTAAAATCGTCGCTAGTTTCATAGCAAGTTTTTCTCTCTCTGGGATAAAGGCATCTAAAACGTGTTTTCTGTTATAATTTTTTAGTACATTAGCTATACACGAATAAACATGGTTTCTTTTCTTTACTAATTTTTGATAAATATATTCATCTTTGTCGAATGAAGATCCATCTGTGTCTTCTTCGTTTTCTTCTTCATCTACTTCTTCTTTTATTTCCTCTTTTTCTTCTTCAACAATTTCTTCTTGGTTATTTTCTTTTGAGCTAGTTTCATCAGTTTCTTTTTCATCACCTGATTTTTCTTTCGAAACATCTTTCATGGTTTATCATCCTTCTATTGTCTCCTAAGGAAAATGAGTGATAAAATGATTTGTAGAGGAGATAGTTCAATTATGGAACAGTATTATTAGGAAACCATTGTTCCTATTTTTTCACCTTCGAAAGCCTTTTGGAGATTTTCTGGGTCGCGTCCATTAATGAATTGTAAAGGTATTTTTGATCGTTTAATTGTTTGTGCAGCTGTAATATCGAAAAGTGGATAATAACCGGCTTTAGTTTGAACATTGGAAACAATCTTGATGAGATCATCTATACTTATTTCATCTAATAATGTAGCATCAGGGTTTTTAACAGGATCATCTGAATAAACACCAGCAACATCAGTCAGATTGAAAAGCTTTTCAGCTTTTGCTGCTTCGGCTATTTCTGCTGCAACGGCATTTGTAGATTGTCCAGGTCGAAATCCCCCACATACAATTATCTTATCCGTCTCTTTGAAAAAAGTGGTAAATTCTTGAATGTTATTTGGAGGCGTCAAATAAGCAAGTTCACCTAGTGCGCTTATCAACAATCTCGCATTAAGTTTAGCAACTTCAATGCCCATAATGTCATTATATGTCTCATCAGCACCAAACCGTCTGGATGATGCGATATATTTTCTAGCTATTTTTCCACCACCAACTACGATGGCACATCTTTTTTCAGATTCTGTAAATACATTGCGAATTGTTTTTGCATATTTTGTAATTAATTTTTCATTTATTTGATCGTCTTCGTCAAATAATATTGATCCACCAATTTTTACTACAAACATTATTCTTATTTTCCTTGGAAAGTAATTTCCATCTTGAACTAGTTCTAACGAAAGATAAATTTTGCGTGCATGATGAAAAATGAGTTAAAAAAGAGAGAAGAATTACTTTTGTTGTAATTCTTTGATTTTCTTTCTTGCTACGCTTTCACGTTCAGTATCTTTGTTTGTTTTAAAAATATCAGCAAGTGTTATCCAAGCTTCAACATTATCATCGTATTGAATTACACTTTTGTATAACAATTCTTGTGCTTCCTTTAGGTTAACTTGCTCATATTCTAACATTCCTAAACCAAATAAAGCTTCAAAATCATAAGGATCAAATTCTATTGCTTTATTAAAATGTGATTTTGCTTCTTCGATTTTACCTAGCTTTCTCAAAGCTTGACCTTTGCCACTTAGAAGGTCACCACGATAACCTAACTTCTCTGCCCCTTCAAAGGATGATAAAGCATCATCGTATTTTTCTAAATCGAGAAGAGTATATCCTTTAGCTAACCAAGTTAAATGCATTTTTGGGTTAATAGTTAAAACTTTATCAAAAAGTGTTAAAGCATCATTATGATGCTCTAAGCTACTGAGAGCCGTTCCTTTTGCATAGAGAGCGTCTACGTCATCAGGATTCTTCTTAAGAACAATATCAAAGAATTTGATAGATTCAGTAAATTCTTCGAATTCATAATGAACCATTCCTTTCCGATAAAAGAAATGCACATCGTCTGGATACTTTTTGAGAATTTTATCATAACACTGTAATGCTTCTTCTTTCTTACCATTATACATTAATGATTGAGCTTCAGAAGTAAGTTCGAATAGAAAAGCTCTTTTTTCCTTATCAATTTCAACCAATATAGCAACCAACTTAATTCTTTTTTATAATTAATATCCACTAGCTATTTTGTATGCTTTGGTAATTCTATAAAGTTCTATTAATTGTTTTGTAATTGGATGCGTTTTATTTAATTGAAACAACCGATTTCTCTTAGATCTAGTTTCAAATAATATCCTCATTTTCACGAGTGAACCAATTAAATCATGTATTCGTGAATGAGAAACATCAATCATCTTTGCAATATCTGTTAATTGTATAATGATATCAGGATTCGCCAGAAAAAATTCTAACATTTTTACCTGAACACTATCTCCAAGAATTAAAGCTAAAACATCATACTCCATAGGCATCACTTTACACTACTAGTTTTCATTTCAACCTTTTTATTTATTAATCATTAAGTTAATCAAAATATGTAAAATTAATTGTAATTCAACTAATTTTAAATCAAAAAAAAGTGATATCGATGTCTGAAGATGAAGTTATTCAGGAAACAAATGACATAGAAGAAATCTTTGAATCAGAACAAGAAGTTCTTGAGCCATTACCAATTTCCTTTTCTGAAGGAAAGTTATTTGCCAGAGCAACTCTTTGGACTACCGTTATTTATTCTTCAGCTTTTGAATTAATTGGTTTAATTATTGGAACCATTGCATTCTTAATTGCAGCATTTGCTAATATCAATTTAACAGATGATACATCATCAAGATACATTTTTACAATTTTATTGATCAATGCTGTTGCAGTTATTTTTATGGGAATATTGGTTTATATCATTAATAGGCGTACAGTTTATATTCCATCGACTCAAAAATTTTCATTAAGCAAATTTGATGGAAAAATACTCTTAATGGCTTTAGGATTAATCATTTTCTTAGTGGGGGGAATTCAATTACTTAATAGTTTTATTTTAACAAAATATTTCCCTGATTACACTATTGATAGTCCATATGATTTCTTATCATCCAATAATGTCTATGTTTTACTACTTGCTTCAATACTTGTAATAATAATTGCACCTATCGTCGAGGAAATGTTTTATCGATGGACTGTTGTTAGCACTTTAAAAAAAGGAATGAATACTTCAGCAACAATATTATTTTCAGCTTTAATTTTTGCTTTAGCACATTCAGCCACTAATTTGGCTTATTCATTCTATTTCTTTATTATTCACTTTGTAACGACATTCATTATAGGAGCTATTTTTGCTTTTATTTATATTAAAACTAAGAAGATCATTGTTACAATTATTCTTCACTCTGTATGGAACGCATTAACAACTGTTGGTGCAGTTTTAGAGTATGCAGGACATGGTTATGCTTTCAATATAGCATTCTTAGTATTGGTTGGAATTGGTGGAATAGCATCCATTGTATTTTCCGTTCTTTATCTGGTAAAACAACGAAAAGAAAATCAAGATAAGAACTTGGCAAAAACTGATTCAGAAGAAACATATAAACCTAAAATAAAATTAAAAGGAGAATGGTTTGAGCTTATAATTGGTTATTTAGGATTAAATGTTCTACTGCCTTTCCTTATCATTAATATTTTTTCTGCGATAAATTTCTTCGCTGAATTAATTGTGTTGCTCTATTTCTGTGTGACAATAGTAGTAGCGTTTTATGTATTAACTAATCAATATAAATTGTATGATCGATATACTAGAGCTAATCAACAAGAAGCTTTAGAATCATCTGAACAAGTTGAATAAAAAAATAAGAGTATAGCCCCTTTAGGGCTACTATTACATTTCGAGTTTCTTATCTTGCGCTGAGAGCAACTCGCTCAATTTCAAGCATTTTGCTTACTGCAAAACTTGAAGGTTTGTTATCGGCTGCGTCCATTAATTCTCTTGCGAGAATTTCTTCTGCTGTGAGGATGTTGTTGAATGATTTTTTGAAGACACCTTCAACAATATTGGTGAGAGCAATATCTACTCTTCTCATTGGTGCAACATCAACAGATTGAAGTTGAGCCATACCACCGTAAGTAATTCTAGTTACTTCTTCACGTGGAGCAGCATTTTGAATAGCATCAATAAGAACTTGGATAGGATTCTTTTGGGTTTGCAAGTGAATGATTTCAAAAGCGATTTTCACTGCTTTAATTTGTCTGGTTTTTTTACCAGTACCTCTTTGAGTTCTCATGAGCTTGTTAACTAAACGTTCTACAATTGGCATGTCAGCCTTCTTAAATCTTTGATGTGCATAACGTCCACCTGTGTGTGGCACAATTACAGGTCTAAGATTTATGTAAGTTATTAATCCCGGATCAACAACTGTTAAGTCTTTGAAATCCCACTTTCCAAAAAGTAAAATTCCTTCAAAAGTAGGTGTGATATCTTCAATTACCTCTTTTTCTTGGGTTTTTGGTTTGGTTTCTTTTGCGGGTGTTTTCTTTGGTTTGACTTCGGTTGTTTTCTTCTCTGCGGCAGGTTTAGTTTCTTTTTCTACTTTCTTCTCTTTGGCAGCAGGTTTTGGTTCTGTTTTTGCAGCAGGTTTAGTGTCTTTTTTGGTTTTAGTATCTTTTGTTTCTTTTTTGGCCTTAGTATCTTTGGTTGCTGTTTTAGTTATCTTTGTAGTCTTCTTGTCTTTGGTTTCTTTGTCAGCTTTCTTTTTGGCCTCTTTCTTGGCTGCTTCTTTGGCTTTAGCAATAGCTTCTTTGGCTTTTATTTCCTTCCTGGATTCTTTTTTGGACTTAGTTTCCTTATCCTTAGAAGAAGCTTTTGCTTTTTTATCTGCCTTTTTATCTTTGGTTCTTTTAGACATTAGAAATCACCTATCTTACAGGTTTCTCTTTCTTTCCGTAAACTAAACTTGAAAGTGATACACCATTTACTTTGGAAACACGCCACTTGATTCCTGGCAAATCTCCTTTGGCTCCACCTTTTGCACCACCAATGCCTTCAACGATAACTCGATCGTGTTCTGCTATATGGGTTAACCCACCGTCTAGTGGAACAAAAGCGCCAATTTGCTTTCCGTTTTTAATTAATTGTACTCTTACACACTTTCGAAGTGCGGAGTTGGGTTGTTTAGATTCTACACCGTATTTTTCTATGACAATACCGGATGCTTGTGGTGCAGCACCTAAGGGGTCTACCTTTTTATCTAAACCTAACATTTTTCTTTTATAGTAAATATCTTTCCAGCGGAATTTCTTGCGTTTAAGCTTTAATTGTCGTCCCGCATACTCGCCTCTAGGGCTTTTACTTCCTGGCATTTGTTTCTACACCAACTAATAGTTATATTCTGATACTCAGCGTTAAAGAGTTCACTTAAAAATCTTTGTGAACACTACGAATATCCGAGTAGCGTTATTTTTAACTATTTTACATCGTTACTTAAATCATCCTATCCTTTTCGAATACTATCGGTTTTCTCCCATCATTTTCTATTTTAATATAATGATGATAAAAGATAGTTGGAGCCTATGGTGACATAAACCAATATGAGGTGCATTGGTTATGCAGAGTGAACAAGTAAAATTACCACAGGATAACGACCAATTAGGTAATTTATGTGCTATATGTGGTAAAATAATTACAAAGAATGATCTTGTACACATTTTAGTTGAAGATACAGAGGATATTGTTGTTCACTTCAAATGCTTTGTTGAAGTGCACGATAAAATATGCTGTGAGTGTGGCATGCCATTTAAGGATAAAGAAGAATTACTTTATTGTGAGGAGCATAAAGATTATTTTCACATGAAAGAAGATTGCCAAAAACGGCATATGAGAAAACATCAACCATTCAAACATGCAGTGTATTCTACTGCTAATAATCGAATTAAATTTCTAGATTCAGAGGAAAATGAGTAATTTTCAATGAGTAAATCTTGCGATTTCTAAGATAGAAAATTTTTGGTTGAAATTTACCTAAATAATAAGCTTAAAATATACTTTTTAGAATTATTATTTACCTCAGGTTTTGTAAAAAACCAACGAGCTAAAATTATAGGACAGAAATTACAAAAAAAAGTATATGGAGAGTCTATTAAACTTGAGTAAAAGACACTGTTTTGTTTACCACAGAGACAAAGACGAATTTTCGGAGATAGAAAAATCAGATATGATTGACCAATATTTCTCATATCTCGCAGACGAACCTAGCAAAATTGAAACATACGCTAGCCAAAATGGTTCAGATGCAGTATTATTATTTGACGGCCATGAAGAAAAATGGGTTCTCGTTTACGCACAAGGATCAGGTATTGTCTGTCAAAGAACTGCAAGAAGACGCGCAGATTCCGCAAGTAGATCAGGAATCCTTGTGAGTTCTGGTGAAAGAGTCGGAGTAAAAGCATCTTTGAATGTTTTATCAGGTTCAAATATCGGTGACCTTAGTAAAAGCGTTCAAAATAAATATCTATCTCATACTGATCTAAGTGGTGTGGATTAACCACATCATCTATTCTATTTTTATTTTATTTTCTCTGATTTTTCTTTTGCTTCAGCATAAAAGCTAATTAAACCTTTTGTGGTTTTCTCAGGGGCAGTTTCAATTGCTTTTTGATAATATTTGAGAGCTTCATCCTTCAATTTCAACTCGTCATATGCTAATGCTAGATGGTAAATTATTGCATGATTTTTTGGAGACAATTTTACCGCATCAAGCAAAACTCGTTTTGCATTATTGTAATCTTTATTATCCAAATAACTCCTACCGAGATTATACAAAGCGTCATAGCTTTTGGGATCAATCTTAACTGCTTCTTCTAAATGCTTTATTGCTAAACTTTGTTTGTTATTTAATGCAAAAGAACAACCGAGATAAAATCGCGCCCAGAAATCTTTTGGAAATATCTCAACAGCTTTTAAACCGAGTTTAATACCATATTGCCCGTGATCTTTTGTTCCTATAGTTCGTAACTCATCGATAAGTTCATCAAAAATCTCTTCTTTAGATTGTTCTCTGCAATAACTAAAATCAGCTTCAAAATTTTCGGTGATTTTCTTAGCATTCTTTTCATCCTTTACATCGAACTCTAAGATTAAGCCATCATGTGTACTAATAGTAAATTTAATCCAAAAGTCTGCAAAACCAAACGTTTCATTTGAAACATGAAATATAGAATAATCTTCGGAACCCTGTCCCATTATTTTATAATGAGTATGATATTTGATACCTTGTACTCTTGAACCGTACACTTTGTATTCATCTGTATACTCATATGTCTTGTTTTGTCTGTGAATTTCAATGGGATTTTCTTTTATTTCGTAATTACAGAAATTCTTCAGAGAGTTTTTAATAAATTCAAAAGATTCTGATGCGTAGACATTTCGTGCTATCATTGTATTGATTTCGATTTTTTCGGGCATTCTACTACACACCAAGATGGTATAACATTGTTACAATTGAAATAAATACTAATCGGATAGATTAATTTAATCCAATCAATGCTAAAAACGTAATCTTTTACAAAGAAAAAATAGGAAGAATTGAATATTACTTCAATACTTCTGCTAAAGCTGCTAAGGCGGTTTCTACATGTTCTTCGGTGTTATAGCTTTCTTTACAGAAGTTGCATGAGATACAAATGCAGCACTATTCAACCAAACCCTATTCTTTAATTGAGGATATTCTCTTTCTACGAGTTCTGCTTGACCTCGAACATAAATTCACTGCCCCAAAAATTATCGTTGATTTTATTTTTGACAAGAAAGGTATCTTTTCAAGATAAAAAGGATTATATTTAGATGTTTTTTTTCAGTAAATGATAAAAGTTTAATATTAACTTCATTGTATAAATAACAAGTTAACACAAAGTAGTTAACTTTATACAAAGATTAAACTTAATCTGGGGTTCTATACATGACTAATTATATGAATGACTTGAAAAAACGCATTCGCTCGATTGAGTTACTTCGAATGCTGAAAAAATATCATTCATATGAAGAGTTAAGTAAGATTATGGGGTATTCAAAGGTTGTTCTAAATAGATATATCAAAGGGCATGTTCTTCCGGGGTCGGAAAGAGCCGATGATATAATTGATATTGCTAAAGCTAATTTGGATATTGTAAAATTAGTAAAGGATCAACTTGTTTTCTACAGAGGATTTTTCGATACCACAATGCTTCTTGGCAACACGTCTCTTCTAAAATTAGTCGCACAATACGTTGCTGATAATTTTAAGGAAGCAGGAATAACCAAAATATGTGCCGTTGCTCCAGAAGGTATGCCTATTGCTGTTCACTTAGCAACAGAATTAGGAGTAGATATTGCAATTGCTAAACGAACTCGAGATTTAGGTGTTCGTGAATTTGTTAAAGTCCATTTTCCACAAGAACAAACTGGTGAACTTTTATCATTAAACTTACCCAAAGGATTACTCACCTTAGATGATCGAGTATTAATCATAGAAGATAGTTGTCGCACGGGAACAACTATGGAGATGATGGGTGAACTTGTCCAAAAATCAATGGCTAAAATTGGCGGAGTATTTGTTTTAGCAGGAATGGGCGACAAGTGGAAACCAACTATAAAGAAATTAGAAGATTTAGTTGGTGAAAAAAACGTATACATCTTTTGCGAATTAGACATCGAATACGAATAGGATTTGAGTGTTATCTTGAAAGTTCTTATTGATGATAAGGTGCACAATTACCACTCTATTTGGATGGAAGATGAGATTATATTTGCTATTGATCAAAGAAAATTACCTTTTACTTTCGAAATCTTTGAAGCAAAAACTCTCAAAGATACTTGTTTTGCAATAAAAGAAATGGTTGTTAGAGGAGCACCATTGATTGGAGTAACAACTGCTTATGGTCTTTTACAAGTAAGCTTAACTACTAAAGAAACAGATATTCAAGAATTCATTGGGAATATCAAAAACGCTATGAATAAATTAGCAAAGACCAGACCAACTGCAGTTGATTTGTTTAACACAATTAATCGTATTGAACAAATTTTAGATGAAAAAGAAACAGTGCATCAAAATCAGCAAAAGATAAAAATCGAAGTTGAAAAAATCGCAGAAGAAACACTCCAAGAAGCTAAACAAATAGGCGAAGTAGGGAATGCGGTTATCCCTGAAAATGGTGTTGTGATGACCATTTGTAATGCTGGAGCATTAGCGACAATTGATTATGGTACAGCATTAGCTCCAATAAGAAAAGCTCACGAATCTAAGAAAAATATAACCGTTTATGTTAATGAAACAAGACCAAGAATGCAAGGCGCAAGATTAACTGCTTGGGAATTATATAATGAAGGTATTGAGCATTATATTATAGCCGATAATGCAGCTGGTTATTATTTGAG